>Ga0315543_1000039_pt1 | contig 155391 bp, 128 predicted proteins | sample SalMarSW160210MG_2_FD_203098 | JGI IMG/M metagenome (GOLD analysis project Ga0315543, IMG submission 203098) | Salt marsh sediment microbial communities from the Plum Island Ecosystem LTER, Massachusetts, United States - Salt Marsh Sediment SW1601-210 ...
CGGATGAGAGGAGTCGAACCTCCACTCCCATAAGGGAACAGGCACCTGAAGCCTGCGCGTCTGCCAATTCCGCCACATCCGCAGCGTCCCAGCCGCCCCGACTCGCGTCGTAAGACGCGGGGGCAGGTCCGGTCTTAAAAAGTTCCATCTCAGACCGATAGAAAAATAATATTAGCAAATTCATACGAAAGGTCAAGGTTATTTATTCATCCTTCGTAGCCTTGTGCTTCGCAGCGAAACGCCGCTTCGCAGATTATCAACTACGGAGAACTGAAGTGTAAATACCCAAGGCTTTCGCCGTTCGAGTCATTTCCTTCGCATTTTCGCAGAATTAAAGTGCCTAATATCATAACTTTACACTTTAGTTCACTTGAGCAGGTAAAAACGTCCCATAAATTAAATGAAACGTCGTTCGGAGGGGATAGGATTCTTGCGTTTCCATTTAAGGCGGTGCGGGTATAGAAAGGGACGTTATTGTAATAATACCCTGGTCGATAACCACTTACATTTGCTTTCAAACCCGTAGAAATTCGGTTCGATTGGGGGTGAATTTGGGCTTTCTTAATGCAGTTTTGTGAGAATTACGTTAATTGAGGCGGCCGATTGTTCGAAAAAGCAATCCGGATATGTTGTGCATTATTGCTACGTAAATAAAAAGAATTGAATTTTGTATTTGGTGATTTTTGCTTTATATTTTAGGTAGAAAGCGAGTAACAACAGTAATACTTTAAGTGGAGGTTATGATAGTCGAATGGATTCTATCCAGACTATCTCTAAAATCCCCGGTGCTCAAGAGAGTTTGTTCTTCGGTGAGCTGCTTGTAGCCAAGGGTCTTTTGAGCCGCGACGAGCTTATCGATGTGCTGAACAAGCAGCGCGAGTACGGTGGCCGGCTCGGCGAAGTGCTGCTTCGGCTCAAGATGCTCAGTGACGAAGATGTCACTGCGGCATTGTCCGAGCATTTCGAGATGGAGTACATCCACTTCGATGATGCCAGTAAGAGGGATATTATCGATATGGATGTCGCCCGGCTGCTGCCCGAGAGCATCGCTCAGCGATTCTGCCTGGTGGCCCTCAAAGAGGTGGACAAAAAAATCGTTGTTGCGATGGCCGACCCGCTTAATGTCATCGCGATCGATACCGTCACATTAAAATTGAAGCGCCAGATCAAACCCGCAATCAGCTCGCCCCGGGAAATTCAGCGGGCGATAGAGATAATTTATCACGGTTCCGATGTCGAGGAGCAGCAGCTTCGCAGTCTTGTCGAGATCGAGATCGGCGACGATGATACCAAGGACAATGACGCATTTTTAGAGGATATTGTTGATACCGATTCGGGCGGCGAGGCGGCCGCGAACAAGGCGCCGGTGATACGCTTCGTCGATCTGCTTATGAGCCAGGCGGTGAAAAGCCGGGCGAGTGACATTCACATCGAGCCGCAGGAAAATTCCACCGTTGTTCGCATGAGAATCGACGGCGTGCTTCGTAACATGGTCCCTCCGGCCAAAAAGATGCAGGCGGCGGTAATCGCCCGGATCAAGATTATCGCTCACATGGACATTGCCGAGCGTCGTCTGCCTCAGGACGGCCGGTTCAAGATGAAAATATCCGGCAGGGCCATAGATGTCCGCGTTTCGACGATTCCGACGATATACGGCGAAAAAGTTGTTATGCGAATTCTCGATGCCGCCGCCGTCAAGCATAACATCGATCAGCTCGGGCTTGAGCCGCAGTATCTCGAAGAGCTTAAAGACATGCTCTCACAGCCGCACGGCATCATCATTGTCACCGGGCCGACCGGCAGCGGGAAAAGCACCTCGTTATACTCGGCGCTGAACTATCTGAAGGACCCAGCGAAAAATATCACAACCGTTGAAGATCCCGTCGAGTACCGTCTTGCCGGAATCAATCAGATTCAGGTCAAGCAGGATATCGAGCTCGATTTCGGGAAATGCCTGCGGGCGATATTAAGGCAGGACCCGGATATTGTCCTGATAGGTGAAATCAGGGACAAGGAAACAGTCGAAATAGCAATAAAAGCCTCGTTGACAGGCCACTTAGTCCTGAGCACTTTTCATACGAACGACGCGCCCAGTGCAATCAGCAGGCTGCTTTATATGGGTATCGAGCGATACCTTCTTGCTTCGGCCCTGAATCTGGTGATTGCTCAGCGATTGGTCAGACGAATCTGCGAGCACTGCAAGGAACCTGTCACGTTGAAGGAGGAGATTATAAAACGTATGCGGATAGATCCTGAGAAGGCCAAAGATGCCGTGTTCTATCACGGCCGGGGCTGTAACTCCTGCGGAGGGACGGGTTATCTGGGCAGGTTGCCCATCTTTGAGTTCCTGGTCGTTGATAACGATATAAAAGAAGGGATAATTGCCAACCACAGCGAGGCTCAGATCAGAGGGGCCTCACGTGAGAAAGGCTATGGCGGATTGCTTGAAAGTGGGGCAAGCAAAGTGTTGCAGGGTTTGACAACCGCAGAAGAGGTTCTGAGAGTTTCATTTACGGAAAAAGTCCATTAACGGAATTGTAAAACAGAAGAGTAGAAGGTCGGATAAATGAAAAGCTACGGATATATCGCTCGAGATGCGACGGGAGTACAGAAAAAAGGTCTTACGCAGGCTGATAATTCAAGTGTTGTGGTTGATCGGCTGCGCGAGCAGGGATTTACGCCTGTTTCCGTTAAGGAAGTGGTTAGCAGGATCCCTAAAGCCAGGCGGGCAACTCGTTCGAAGCGTATAAAATCATCCGACCTGGCGGCGCTTTGCTGGCAGTTGACTACGATGCTCGAAGGGGGTATTCCCATAACCACCTCCCTTGACATAGTGAGTCAGGATATAGCACATCAGTACCTTCAAAAAGTGGTGGGGCAAATCTCGGACAAGGTCAAAAAGGGACAGCCGTTCTCGGAAAGCATTGCGGAATTTCCAAAAATATTCAACCGTCTGTGCTGTGCCATGTTATTGGCCGGTGAGACCAGCGGAAATATCGCCGGTGCGATGGGCAAGCTGGCCCAGTATTTCGATAATCGTGACAAGTTAGCCAAAAAAGTCAAAGGTGCAATGGCCTATCCCGTCTTTGTTATGACATTTATCGTTATCATCGTCATATTTATAATGGCTTTTATTGTCCCGAGGTTCCGAAAAATATTCGACCAGATCGGCGGAAAGCTGCCCGCGTTTACCCAGGGCTTTATGACATTCTACGATGTGCTGGCGCACAACCTGCTTTACATCATAGGCTTTATTGTGTTGCTTGTTGTTTCCTTGGTTATCATATCCAAGAACAAGGGCGGCCATTATATGTTCAGCAAGTTGGCTCTGCGTTTGCCTTTGTTCGGAAAGGTATTCAGCCAGGCCTTTATCGTGACTTTTTGCCGGACGACCGCGACTTTGCTTACATCGGGTGTTTCCGTGCTCGAGGCGTTCAACATTCTCACCGGCATGACGGATAACGATATTATCAAATCGGCCATAATGCGGACGAGAGATCATATTGTCAGCGGCTCCAACATTTCTTTGAGCATGGCTGCCGCCGGTTTTTTCCCGAATATGGTTGTCAAGATGATACAGGTCGGTGAGGAAAGCGGTTCGCTGCCTGCGGTACTCGAGAGGGCAAGCCAGCATTACGAGCGAAAAGTCGATGCCACCATCACCACGATGATGAGCCTGCTCGAGCCTATAATGATTATAACGGTCGGTGCGGTTGTATCGGTAGTAGTTATTGCACTGTATCTGCCGATTTTCACAATGTCGGACGTATAAAAGACGGCATTAAATTATAAATGATAATTCAGTCGATTGCGGATTTAGCCGATTTTTATGACGCACAATGTAAGATACTTCCATATAACATTTTTAAAAACTTTTTTAGGAGAGATGAAGATGACAAGAAGAAAAGGTTTCACACTGGTGGAGTTGATGGTGGTTATTCTCATCGTCGGTATTCTTGCGGCAGTGGCGATTCCACTGATGCAGGGCCGTATCGACAAGGCCAAATGGTCCGAGGCCAATGCCACGGCGGGTACAATCCGGACCGCAGTTCGTGCCTATGCCGCTGAGACGAGCGTCGTAACTGCACAGGGTCTTATCGGCAATCAACTTGATGATGGCCCTACGCAGTCTGCTCTGGGCTTTAGCGCTACGGATTGTGAAGGTACCTATTTCGAGTCCGATGATTATACCGTTTCCGGAGTCGATGCGACAGGTATAGCCACAATCACGGTTACCGGCAGCAGCAAAGCCGATTCTCCGGCCGGCTCATATAGGCTGAATCCTAATGGTACATGGGTAAAGCTGTAAGAATCGGTAATGCCTGCAGGGGACCGGCCCATCGCCCTGCGGCGAGAGGATGTACGGATATTTTTGGTCTCCTGTATATCATAACAAGGACAACCATGGCAAACAGGGAGTTTGAATTGATTGTCAGGCGGCATGAGTCGCTCAAAGTAATTACTTTGATTGAAGCAGTGGTGGCTATGGTCCCGGTGACTATAGCCACTATGTTTTAAGATACCCGAAATTCCGAAAAAAAGAGTCGGTTTGTTGTTTAGGCACCCAGGTTTGTCTTCTTGATTCCGGTGTGAGTCGATCCTTAAAACGAATGAATTTATATTAAGCGGAATATTATTTTTCCCAATAAATATTTTTGTTTATGATTTTTTTGTAGTATATTTTAAATAGTATGAGTTCTATACGCGGATAATAGATAAGCCTGTAAAATCAGTTACATCTCTCGCGATAAATTACATCAATGCAATAGCTGCTCAGTACAATAACGAATATGGCAGGTTCATAAATCCGAATTAATGGACCGACAGAATTAAAACGGGATGGAAATTATGAAGATTCGTAAACGAAGATTTGCACGAGCAGTAACGTTAATCGAAGTGATGGCGGCGATAGCCATTTTGGTCATTTCCTCTACGGGGGCGTTAAGCTATCAATATTTTGCCGCTAAAGACGCCCAAAAGGCTCGTGCCCAGGTAATTGCCACTCGCATCGGTCTGCTGCTGCTTGAAGACTGGAAAAGTACCGGCGGCTCCAAGGAATATAATCCACAGACTCTCGGGCTTGGTTTTTCTTCGCCGCTGCCGATCCCGTCTCACTTCAGCCAGGGCCAGGGAGTTGGAAACGGTGCTCCGCTTCATGATGCCGTACATGACATCACGGTCGATGGTATTCCGATGATGGTCATGCTTACATGGGTAGATGTCGCCCAGGATGCCGTATCGGGAGTAATACTGCGACAGCTTAATATTGAAGTGCAATTCGGCTCGACCTGGCAGGATGAAACAATAAAGAAGCAGTATGAAGGCCTTAAGCCCGTGATTCTTACGACCTATGTACGGATTGACGGGGCAGGCGGTTAGAACGTTAGCGGTGTCAACGACAAATTTTTCAAAATAAAGTAACGAGGTACCGGAGATGAAAAACCGAATTCAAAAGAGAAAATACCGTTTTTGTTCCGGCGTAACGCTGGTCGAAATATCTCTCGCTATGGTACTGAATTCGATGATTGTATTGGCCGTTGGAGTTCTTTTAATCGGCGGTAATCGCGGCTGGCATAGTATTTACGATTCGGCAAACAAGAAAATCAGACAGGATGCAATGGTGACCACCCTGACATTCGGCAGTGTCGGGAGAAAGGCGAACCGACTTAGTTACAAACTTTATAAGTCCACCGGCGATGCTTTTTTGCCGGCGTTACCGCAAACATCGGATCCGCAGGAAGTTGTTTCCGGGGACGCAGTGGAATTCAGGTACTGGGACGTCGCCCTCGACGAAACAGATAGTTATAATTTGATGGATACCTCAAAGAAAGCGACTGCTTACGCTTTGTTTTATATCGACGGCGACGAGTTGAAAGTTGACTATGGTCCTTATCCGCCCGGTGGGGTGCCGGACGACGGCGGCGCCAGAAATACTACAGGTGTAACTACGGAAGTTCTTGCGGAAAACGTATCTATAGATGAAGATTGCGAGGTCGGTGCGTTTAGTCACACGGTAGTAAACGGCGTGGGTCAGGGAAGCGTTCGAATAAATATTAACCTGACGGACCCTGAAACCGATGAGACTGTTAAAATAGTGACCTCAACGTTAATGCGTAATATGTGGCCGAGGTGAGTCCGTCTCCGGCCGCAGCCTTCGCCGAGACGAGTATAAATACAGTGTTTTGGAGGATTGATATTGTGGAAATTCAAAAATCAAAACCGCATTCATTTCCACTGATAATCCGTAACCGCCGGAAAGGCTCATCACTTGTCCTGGTTGTTATATCGGTCGTGGTGTTGTCCTTTTTGGGGATAGGCATGTTGAAAGTCGCTTATGGAGTCAGGCATAGAGCCATCCAAACGAAAAATGAGGCTGTTGCAATGCTTGCTGCCGAAGCGGGCTATGAAAAGGCGATTTTCTGGATGAGCCAGAATAAGGATATGCTCAGTGCGATTCAACAAGAGGATCCCGGCACAAGCGGCGGACTTAATTTGCCCAGTGGTGATGCCAATTACCAGGTTATGCTCTATACATTTGCCGGCTATCGCCCGGTTTATAGAGTTTTGTCCACCGGTCATTGCGGCGAATTCACGAGGGCGGTTGATGTTTTGGTCCTCCAGGCGTTGAGCGGCTGGGATATGGGTAAATGTGAGGTTCCGACCGGCAGCAGCAGCACAATTGAGGTCTATTTTGCCGATGGAGAAGTAATTGATATGCCGCTCCATATAAACGACCAGGAAGACAGCCCGGATGATATCGATATTCACGTGAGCGGCGATCCGCAGTTTATGCAAACAGTCGGGATGGGTGAATCGAGATATAACGATCACGACAGTGATAAGTACGGATCGGTTCTGGAGATGTTCGATAATGGAATTCTTTTTGACCAGCCTGATAACAGAGTAACGGATACAGGTACGGTTCAGAACAAGATAGACCGCTTTAAAGACAGCACAAAAGTACAGTGCAGATTTTCACCGGTTGCTAACGCGTCTGTTACGAATCCTAATGCCGCGGTTCAGCTTGAATTCTTTGTGGAAGACGAGGTAGGCAAAGTCCGTATCACAAATGATTGTACCGTCAGGGGTAACACAGCAGGTACTTACGACTATAAGATTAAACCCGGCACCGATGGAAAAAAGTACGAGAAATACGATATTTACGGTTATCATTATATCCCGGAAAACGCGGAAACGACGGGCCAGAGGACCGTTCTGTCGCTTGAAGAGACTTATGTCACTCAGGATTTCGGCGGCGTCGAGTCCGAACCGGGTGGACAGATTTATGTAGATGGTAATGTCGTTATCGGCGGCGACCTGTCCAGCTATGGTGGGAGCCAGGTAGTAAAAGGCAGGATTTCCGTGGTGGCATCGGGTAATATCTGGATAGCTGATTCCATAACGGTTGACGGCTCGCACGATGTTGACGGAAAGCCGTCGGCGGATAATACCAATATTCTCGGTCTTGTCGCTGAGGGCGTAATCAAGGTAATTGACCCGGGCTTATCCAGTAGTTCCGGGGAGCCGAGCGGATATTCCGGTCTTGAGTATGAACCAATCGGTTTGCAGGATGAATCTAGTGGTGGTGAATGGGTATGGAAGCTTATTAGCGGACATTGGCAAAAAGTATATCAGGAAACAGAACCAAAAGAATACGACAGGGTATTGCCGGACCAGGTGGTGGTTGAGGCAGCCCTGACGGTCGGTGGAGGAGGCTGGGGAGCGGAAAATGTCGGAGATAGAAAGGAGTACAGCGGAAAACAGGATGATTTAATTCTTCGCGGCACTATCACAGAGGCAATTCGAGGCGCAGTCGGTTTAGTAGGCAATGACGGATTTCTTAAGTACTACTATTTTGACAGCAGGGTGCTCGAAGGCATTTTGCCCGGTGATATATGGCTGCAGGGCAAGTTCATTCCCGCTCCTGCCGGCTGGCACGATTATCGACCGGTCAGTTACGATTAATCCCGGCATATAGATTGTCAATTTCAAAAATTACGGTTTTGGTCGGGGGGTAAATCCCGCCAGAGCCGTTTTTTTTTTCGCGCATAACAATACGTCCTATAACCTATCTGCGGCCTCTAAAAATCCTTTCAAAATTGATTTTCAACGATGGACGCCTTTCGTCATTTAGTAACATAATAAAACCAACCAATCAAAAATTTTCCAAGGTCGTTTATTTTTTAGGACGTAGCACCCGCATAACATTCACCTCCTAATATTACCGGAAAGTTTATCGGCTTTTCAGTAATATGCTATGGCCGTTAAGCCGACTAAGGTTTTATGAATTTGAAGCAGATACTTAATTTAAATAGGAACGATGTCTGTGGCCTGGATATCGGAAGTTCGGCCGTCAAAATAGTCGCTTTGTGTAAAGACAATTCCGGCTACAAGGTGACCGCAGCCGGCATATCACAGATAGCAGACCGACGCAACAACTCCGGGGGGCACGGCGGAACAGATGCGAAAGTAGTCAAAGCAATCCATGACTGCTATGTAACAACCAGGTTAAAGACCGGAAATAAACTCAGAACGAAGTTAGCTGTTTGCGGGATCGGCGGCCCGGAAATCGCGGTGCGGGATTTCGAGTTTCCCTTGTTACCAGAAGATGAAATAGAAGGAGCAGTATCCCTTGAAGCGTCGCTGGTTTGTCCGTTCAATCCGGAACAGGCTGTTGTCGATTATCAACTAATACCTAACGGCAATGACAAAACCAAGGGTATCCTGGTGGCAGCCACGAATACGTTGATAAAGGGTAAAAGGCATCTGGCTCAAAAAGCCGGACTTAAGTGCGTCCTGATGGATGTTGACGGGCTGGCATTATTGAACTGTTTCAACAATCTCGTCAACGAGCATGAGAAATCGACGACGGCAATTCTGAATGTCGGCGGCTCTTATACTACCCTTGCGATTATGAGTGATGAAGGTTGGCCGTTTATCCGCGAAATGGCTCGTGCGGGTGATTATATAATCGCTCGTATTGCAGAAGCAGAAAACACATCGCCGGAAGCGGTCACGGGGATTTTGTTCGGTGATTCACCGAACGGCGGGACAGGTCTCGGCGACAGCCTGGAAAGGGCCTGTGACGAAGTGATAGCAGATGTGGCCGAGACTCTGCGTTTTTATGCAGCCAGTGAAAAATCGAAGCAAATCGAAAAAGTATTTGTATGCGGCGGTTTTGCCCCGACGGGAGGTTTTGTCGATTTATTGTCTCGTCGTCTCGGGATAGAAGCGCGTCTGTGGAATCCGTTTGACAGTGAGCTTTGCCATACGTCTGATCGATACGGGGACTTTTTCAGCAAGAAAGGCCCGGCAATGGCGGTTGCAGCCGGTCTTGCCATGAGGTCTATTGAGAAAAACCAGTGAGAAAAAACATGAACGACAGAGCAACGAAAACTATATTCACAATAGATCTGCTCAAGAGAGAGGGTATCCCGTTCAGAAGCGGTCCCGCCGGCGTGGCTTGTGCCGTGATAACCGCCGCCGTGCCGATTGTTATCGCAATTACACTTGGAGGATTGTATCTGAATAGCAAAGTCGTGATGTCCCTGAAGGCCAAGGAAATAGCCGTGCTGGATGAAAAGGTTAAGGGATTGTCCGACGTTATAGAGCTGCAGAGAGCATTGGAAAGAGAGAAATTCCATTACAATGTTTGCCTGTCGGAAGTTAAATCCACGATAGGAAAATTCAGTCAGTGGTCACCGGTTTTAACTACATTGGTCGAAAATATGCCCCGCTCGGTTATATTGACGGAGCTGGAAGTAGAGCAGAACATCGTGAAGAAAAAAGTTCCGAATAAAGATAAGCCCGGCAAAATGACGGAAATCGATGCATCTGTTACAAGTATGCGGGTTACGGTTAGCGACAGCTCGCGAGCCGACAGTGACCAGGCGGTTAAAGAATTTCGTGATTATCTCTGTTCTTCGTCTTTTCTCGGCCCGAAACTCGAAAAGGCCGACGTTTCGAAAGAATCCGGCACACTCGGAGGGCAGGATGTTGTCTATTACATGATTAATTGTGTCTTTAAGGCTGAGTTATAGCATGGTTATTCCGAAAGCACTTAAAAAAAATCTTAAGATATCGGCTGTTATATGGGCGGCCTGTCTGGTTTTGTTCGTCCTGATTTATATACTCGTTCTTGGGCCGCAAAACCGGGCCAGAAATAGGCTCGAAGGTGAATTTGACGAGAAAAAACAGACGTATGAATTCGCGCGGAATGCGGCACGCGAGGAAACCCAAAACAGGCTGCTCGAGCAAATCGGGATTTTGCGAAACGACCTTGGCGTTTTCATTACCGACGTCGAAAATTCGGCCGACCTGATATTCGATATAAGCCGAATCGCCCGCGAAAAGAATGTTGCTTCACTAAACGTCGAAAAAGAAAAAGAGCGTCTGGTTTCGGATAAGGACCTTGCTAAAAATATTTCCGAGAGCCGTATTAACATCAGTTTCACCGCCGGATTCAGCCAGTTTGCCGCTTTCCTGAATGCTTTAGAGAGGCATCATCCCGTTCTTTTTGTGAACGAGTTTAAATTAATGCAGTCGAATCAGAACGAGTCGGCCTATCAGGTGGATATGGATGTGGCGGCTCTTATTAAAAAGCAGCAGGACAATAATGCCACGGCAAAATCTATGCAGCCGATATCGGATAAAAAAATATGAGAAAATATAATATGAGAAAGTTGGAATTAGAACAAGTCGAGCAAAAGGGCTTCGATAAGGAGATAATATAATGGATACGCATGACCAAGAGAATAAGGCGGGTCCACAGAACGAATCTGCGTCGGTTTTCAGGAGCGGACCGATTTCGCAGGGCGAGAGACAGGCTAAAGGCTTGATGAACGATAGCCGGGATTCGAATCCGTATCAGCTTGGACAGTCATCGCGTGCAGATAATACGAAAGAACAGTTTGAAACCAACCCTTCTATGCAGGGGCCCGGCCTTTGGCAGCAGATAAAAGGTAAACTCTTCAAGGAAGAACCGGGAGTCAATAACACAAAGCAGAAAGTAATGGTCATTTTGATTCCAATCCTTTTTATTATAATGATTTTCATGTTCAGACAGGTGCTGAGCAAAGCCCCGCAGGAAACGGAAGGTTCCACAAATGATGATTCGTCTGTTACCACGGCCGTTCGTTCCGATGGTGAAATCGACTGGCGGATTCCGGAACCGATACCGATGCAGATAAGGGATCCCATTAAACCGGGGGTTCGGACCGCCATGCCTAATATGTGGCAGACCGATTCCAATAATATAGAGATGCTCAGTGTCAGGGGAATTCTCTACAGCCAGGACAAACCATCTGCCGTTATCGGCAATAAGATCTTACACCTGAACGACAAGATTGACAATGCCACTATTGTACAAATCGACCGGGACTTTGTAGTCTTCGAGAAAGATGGAAGAAGGTGGACGAAAAAAGTGGCGGAATTACAGATGGATCAGGAAGAACTGGAGCAAATAAAACCGGATGCGGAGGTGGATAAAATACGTTGAGAAGAATGGGCATGGAAATTTTGCCGTGCCTGGTTCACAATGAATTACAAAGTTGAACGAATACAGGCAATTAAGATATTTGATCAAAAATTAAGATGTTGTAAAGGAAATATTATGAAAAACTTTATGAAAAAAATCACGATATTCAGGATATTATCCGTTTGGGCGATTATTGGTTCCTGCTGTATTACATCCGGTGCTGTTGACGCAATTGAAGATGACGTGGCGGATGAAAAGCCGTTGAGCCAGCTTGAGATGAGGATGCAGAAAAAGGTATCTATCGACGTCAGTGACGTTCCTATCGAGATGGTTATAAGACAGCTCGCCGAGCAGGTGGACGTGGATTTTATCAAAAGCCCGAATGTTACCGGCAATGTGACGGTTACGCTTACCAGTGTCTCGGTCGAAGAAGCTCTGCAGAGTGTTCTCGACGTGCACGGCTGCGCCGCCATAAAAGGCGAAAATGTGGTCCGGATACTATCGCGAGAGGAAATTCCCGAAATATCCGAAAGGCTGATAACCGAGACTTTCGAGATTATTTATGCGGATGTTGTCGAGGTCGTCAAGGCACTGGACAAATTCAAGTCGCCTCAGGGCTCGGTATCCTCCATCCAGGGCACCAGCCATATAATTGTCACCGATACCGAAAACAAAGTCAGAGATATCGCGAAACTGATTGAAAAAATCGACCGCATCACACCACAGGTGCTTGTGGAGGTGAGAATTTACGATATCACCAGCAAGGACAATCTCGATCTCGGTATCGACTGGTACGCCAGCCGGCGGACGAACTTCAACACCAGCGGTTTTCCCATCGATGACGACATAACGGTCAGCAAAGACGGCACCGATACTTACGTCTCCAGTATAACCGACTCTGCCCTTCATGCGGGATTCAATGCCGGGACAAGTAAAACCGCCGCCGCTACAGAGGGCTATCTGCAGTTTGGCATACTCAACAAACATGCCGACATCTTTGCACAACTCAGAGCCGAGCAGGAAAACATTAATGCCAAGCTGCTTGCGAATCCGAGAATTTTGGTTCTTGATAACGAGACGGCCCTGTTCGATATCGTTACCGAACATCCCTATGTCGAGCGAACCATTACCGGCGCCACCATAACCGAAACGGTCAAATTCAAAAACGTCGGTATTAAACTCGGTGTCACTCCCCATGTAACAAGAGACGGCATGGTGAGGATGCGTATTCTGCCGGAGTTCGGCGTCGTAATCGGCCAGGTTCAGGTTTCATCGAGTGACGTGCCTATTGTTGACACACGTAAAGTCGATACGATAGCGCTGGTGCGAGACGGCCACGCTGTCGTGCTGGGCGGCCTGCGAAAGAAAGATACTACCCAGCAGATCAACAAGGTGCCTCTGCTCGGCGACATACCTATACTCGGGACATTGTTCAAATTCGAGGGTGAATCTACAGTCATCACCGAGCTGGTAGTGTTTATAACGCCGAAGATTATAACCCAGCCGGTCTTGTCGAAGGAGGAGCAAGAAGCTTTCGATGTGACCATATTCGACGGGCCGAAGTCTAAAAGCACAAAGGCGGAAGATAAGCTCGAAAAATAAATGAGATATTTGTCCTGAAAATAGTCGTGTTCGATTAAACAGGCGGATTAGTCTTTCTCCACATAATTTAACCTGACGCGAAAACAGGCTCGATATGCCCGGCCTTACAACGAGTCATAATCTTTTAGTTCATTCGCTCACTTTTCATCCCATTGCACCGGCTGTGAAATTGCGGTTTGGGGTGGAACTTCTCATTGAATAATCAGGTCTGCGGACAAAAAATCATCTCATTAAAATTAAAACGAACATTCCGGGGCGATTTACGTTATAGACATAACATAATTTTTCGTGATAATGGTTCTGAAAATGGTTTGATACGGTTATTTTCAGGGGATAGATATGCTCAGACGCATAACAGTGAATTTTATCGTCGATTTGGCCGGCTTTATTGATTTGCTCGGCTTGATTTTTACCGGTTTTATTATCAAGTATGTTCTGCCGCCCGGCACAGGCGGTCGCGGACAGGAGCTTCACGGCGGACAAGGCGCCGGCCACGTTAAATCATTGTGGTCGATGACACGACACGAATGGGGTGATATCCATTTTTATATGTCCGTTGCATTTATCGCTTTGATGCTTATCCATCTGGCCCTGCACTGGACATGGATCAAGTGTTACTTCAGATCACTTTTCGGCCTTTCAAAAAGAGGGAGCGATTTATAATCCCCCAGTACAGGTCCCGGCGGTGTACAGTGTAAATTTATTGTTGCATCTCCGGAGGCAATCTGTAATACTCAAAACCTTTAATAAAAATAAAGGATTGAGAATATGAGCCAGAGATTTTTTTCCAGGGAAAGATTCCTCGGAGAAAAAGCCGTCGTTATATATTTTGTCGTCTTGAAATTAATTCTATGCCTGCTTCCAATTGAGTACGGTTATTTCCGGGACGAGCTGTACTATATCGCGCTAAGCGATAATTTGGATTTCGGTTACGTGGATGTCCCGCCTCTTGTCCCCTTTTTTCTCGCCGCGGTGAGGTTCTTTTTAGGCACGTCGTTTATTTCATTGCATCTTCTGCCCGCCGTTTGCGGGGCCTTGGTTGTTTGGTTGGTGTACCTGATGGTCAAAGAATTGGGAGGCGGCATATATGCAAAACTGCTTGCGCTCACGTGTGTCACTCTGGCCCCTATCTTCCTGTGCTTCGAAACTGTTTATACCTACGATGCATTCGACAAGCTTTGCTGGACATTGTTGCTTTACGTGCTGGTGCTGATTCTCAAAACTCAGGACAAAAAATACTGGATATATTTCGGCATTGTCGCCGGAATCGGCCTGATGACGAAAATCTCGATTCTTTACCTCGGGTTCGGGATATGCCTGTCTTTGTTGATGACAAAAGACAGGAAATATTTTCTTTGTCCGCAGCTATGGATAGCTGCGCTGCTGGCATTTTTGATTTTTTCCCCTTATATTCTCTGGCAGATCAAAGAGAGTCTGCCTGCTTTGGAGTATTATAAAAATTATGCGACCGGCAAGACGTGGCCGTCAACGCCTGTGGAATTTATAAAAAATCAGATTGTGGTAATGAATCCTCTGGCCGCTCCTGTCTGGATTTCGGGAATTTATTATTTTATTTTCAACAGGAGCGGGAAAAAATTCAGGGTCATCGGATACGCATATTTTATTGTCCTGCTTCTTTGTATTTATATGGAGGTAAAATTTTATCTACTCGCCCCGTTTTACACTGTTTTGTTCGCCGGAGGGGCCGTTTGCTTCGAGGCGTTTGCGAACAGGCATCATTTTGTATGGCTCAAGAGAATACCAGTCGCAGCGATATTTTTGATGGGGCTTCTGAGCGTCCCGTTCGTAAGACCCGTTTTGCCGATCGAAGTGCTGCTAAAAGTTTCGGGAAGAGGCGTGTACATGGGAGTAAAAGGAGAACGGCAAAGAATCGGGCGGCTTCATCAGCATTTTGCAGACCGCTTCGGCTGGGAGGAAATGACCGCAACTGTGGCGGAAGTTTACAATACATTAAATGACCGGGAACGCTCCGAAGCCTGTATCCTGACGGGAAATTATGGAGAAGCCGGGGCGATATGGCTCTATGGCGAAAAATACGATCTTCCAAGGCCGATAAGCGGGCATCTTCAATATTTCTTCTGGGGTACGAGAGGATATTCGGCCGATGTTGTGATTTCATTGGGTATTGACGTTGAGAAATTAAAAGAGCAGTTTAATAGTGTTGAGCAACGCGCTCACCTCGATTGTGAATTGGCTATAATTTATGAACGGTATCTGCCTATTTATGTTTGCAGGGGACCGAAAAAGTCCCTGGAGGAAATATTGCTTAGCTTCAAACATCTGGATTAATTTAGTTCGCAGAACGGGATGAATACATGAAGTTGCGTTGGCTGGTTATTATTTCGTTGCTTTTACTTATATTTACATCCGGCTGCCAGGAAGCACTGACCTGGGCCGGGGCGAATCTGTATCAGGCCCGGACCAAAGACCCCGAATTGAAGACGGGGGCACAGTTGATTCTTGACGGACTTAATGCCAGCCCGCGGATTCGAGTGGGATATTTACCAAGCCCGACGCTGGGAACGGTCTTTTCCGGCCCTAATGACCTGGGTCAGCACGGATATTGCCCCAACCTCTCGGAAAGAAACGGCATAGTTTATACGTGCAAAGCGGGTGCGATTGACATCGGCCATGCGCGTAAAGCCGCCGACTGGACGGTATTTCTCGCCGCGAAAACTTTTAAGCAGATAATCAAAAACGATACCGAGTTTTCATTCAGGCTGTACGAGCCTTCGCGATATTATGTACTGGTGACTTACCCTGATAACTGGAACGATATGTCACGCCAGGATAGGGAAAGAATCGCATACGAACTCTCCATCGGTCTCGGCCGATACCTGGCTTTTACAGCGGTTACATGGCACGAGATTATCACATGGTTCGGTTTCAAGAGCAAAGGACTGGAGCCGGAATATCCCTCAGCATTCACGTGGGAAGAGACGTTCTCAAATCTGTTCGGCACGCACATTGCCGCCCTGGCCCTCGAGGACACGGAGCATACGTACAACGAGGCGGTGACATTGGCTTTTGACCGCGAGCTTCGCCGGTTGGATGTTCAGTCCGCCGGCGTATCGAGACATGCCTCCGAAAGCGTCAAAGGGCCGTGGTTTACGGGCGATTTCTACTGGATAGCCATGAAAAAGAGGAACTTCGATCTGGGCCTCGACGACGGTTTTGTTACGCCGATACTGATTCCTTCCGTCTCCGAATGCAAGGGAGCACAGGCCGAATCGTTTCCGGTGCCCGGACTCGATTTTGTTCGCGAATACGGATTCTCGGTTCGATTCGAGATTAAACCGAATATATGGGAGGCGAATGCCATCCTCGATATTGCATACCCCGAGGGACATCGGCGAAAAAAACGCGTCGAACCGGTCATACACTATCCTCTGATTATGGCCCATATCCGAAAAGAGGCCATAGAAAGATACGGCTTCGATTAGAGATCGAGAATAACCGACAAATCCATTCATTTATCCTGATTTCTGAGTAGTAATTAATTGTGGAATTTCTTCACAGGATTCCGGATAATGATTTATCGAACGATAAGAGACCGGTTAAAAACGTACAAAAGATATTTGTCAAAGGAGACTAACGATGAATCGCAGAACATTCCTGAAATCCGTGCCGGCATACGCCGTGCTGGCAGGCGCAACTTCCGGCTTTTCCCAGACCGAAAAAGCCAGAACTACATCCGACTCGGCCGAACAGTTGCAGCCGATTACGCTCGTCGAACCACAGACCGACGGTGGAAAGTCCGTATTGGCGGCCCTGAAGGAACGAAAAACCGAACGGAACATCAGCTCCAAAGAGCTGCCGCCACAGGTGCTATCTAATCTTTTATGGGCGGCGTTTGGTGTGAACCGTGAACAAGGGTCATTACGCGGCCGGACTGGCAGAACGGCGGCATCGGCCAGCAACTCGCAGGAAATCGATCTTTATGTCGCTCTTCCCGAAGGCGTCTATCTCTACGAAGCTGTCCCGCACCGTCTAAAACCGATCGTCGCAGGTGACTTTCGCCGAAGGTCCAACAGGCGTGGAGCAGCGGCGACGGCCCCGGTCAATATTTTCTATGTCGTCGATATCGACAAGTACAAAGATGCCCCGTTCCAGGAGCCGGGTTTGAAAGACCCGGAAGTGCAGAAGTCCTATTATTATGTCGCTGTGGGTTTGATTGCCGGGAACGTTTATTTGTTCGCCGCTTCGCATGGTTTGGCGGCATGGTTTCATAACTGCAACAAAGAGAACTCCCCGGTAGAATTCAAGCTGCGACACGAACAACATGTGCTATTTTCCCAGACGGTGGGCTATCCGGCGTAAAGTCAGCAGTTTTCAAAAAGCCCTATAAAAACTGGCTGTTCTAATGTATTAACGCCATTTCGGGACCTTTTTCGTAAAATTCGATGCCGGCTCTGATTGGTTGTATTTTCCGGGTTGGTTTGATACAATATCCACTAGGCGATGGCGAAAAGAGCTTGCGGATGGTCGTCGGATTCTCAAGTTATACGACTGCGCTTTGATACGCATACGGGAAAAGCTCAGCCCTTTAACCATCTTAAATATAAGGAACCAAAGACAGTAAATAAATAAGTAATAGATCGATGACGTTCCTGAATATTTAATACAACTAATGAATATGAAAACTCAATACATATTATATATGTTATTGGTGATTATTCTACCGGTCGCAATTTTCTTTGGATGTCACCAATCGGAGCACATTAAGCCGGAGCCAACTCAACAGCCATTAGCGATAGAAGAGGCGAACAAAATAGTAAGCGGATTGGACAAATATCATAAAATCAAGGGAAACTTCCCAAAATCGAAAGAAGATTTTCAAGAATTTTGTCTGGAATCCAGGCATCCTTGCAGAACTGTGGATTTCCGTAAAATATCCTGGAAGTCAGTTGATGATAAAATGATTGACCTTATATATACATCAGATGAGTATTCATTTCCAATTACTTTGGAGATAGATTCAGATTCGTCAGATTTAATCGATAAAACACAGCATAAACTAAAAAAGGAAATGCAGGAGTTAACAGAGGACCAGCAGTAATACGAATAGGAACGTATAAGTTACTTCATTGGCGTACCAGTATCAACTGAATAAATTAGTAAAAGTCCATAATATTTACCTATGTTTAGAGATTGTGACTGGTGTTCTTAAATCCCAATGACAGAAATGTTCTAATAATATTTTCAAAGTATATGAAAGAAAAATTATGAGAGTTGTGACTGTATGCTTTGCTGGGAAACCAGTTACTGCTGTTCAGCAAAATTATGACAGGATTGAAATCTTTAGAAGTGTTTCTGCCATAATTAATCAGCAAAAATGGATTCCACAAATTATCCTTTTCCCTGGAGGATTCTTTCATCTACCACAACATGTGGGACCGATGAATCATGATGATCGTGTTGAGATGCTGTCTCGACAGAGTTTTTCAACTGCATGCGTTGAAGTGGCTTTTGAACTTGAAGCTACCATTATAGTAGGAGTAGATAGCATTAAAGAGCGGCAATATGCTGCTGATCAGTTATGTGTGTCTTGGAACAGTCAAGGTATTACTGGCATAGGCAGAAAAATTTTTCCAGCACCATGTGAAAAAAATCGTTTTGTGGTATATGCTCAAGATATCGTTTCAAAAATGCGTCTTGCGCCTTTAGGAAATGATAAAACAGCATTATTATGCTCTTGTTATGATATGTTTGGTTGCACAGAAAATAAAGCTACAGGTCCACGAGGTAGATACATACGCTTATTTGACATTGGAAATAATGAACCGTTAAATAGAGAAATTGATAAAAATTATGTAATCACAGCTATAAATGAGAATTTACGAAGCTGGAGGGAACTCGTAAATCAATCGTCTATTAGCCTTGCAACAATCCATTTTTTTGGTCGAGGAAATAGAACAAGTTATTGGCAACGTCACGGCTTACAAAAAGCTTCGAGCGTCCTCAATGTCAATGGAGGAATTGCTTTTGGGTCTGCTCATTTCGAAAAATTACCACATCAACAAAATGTTTGTGTGCTTGCAGCTCGAAACGGTGATAGATTGAATTCAAATGAATTTATCCGTTTAGATAATGCATTAGTACGACGCTATGATGTTAGTTTATGATTGATGGTTTCTAACCACCCTGTTTTTCTCTCAGAAAATTTTAACAAGTGATAAAAGGTTAAATTAGGCTAAATTAAGAACTTTTACTGAAAGGTATTACTATAAGCAACATGCTTTAGGTTCCATAAAGTTCTTCTTTTTGCGAATGAATGGGATAGCTACACACTGCAGATGAAAGAGAGATTCTTCGCTTTCTGGGGGCACTTTACAGTGCGCTCAGAATGACAACTCGCTCCATGGGGGCAAACTGTCACTTTTCACCTTCGACAACCACGACCCCAAAAGGCCTGCCCCCCAACGTCTTGTCTCGTAGAGACAGTGGGGGCGGCAGGAAACTGAATTAAATCCGAATATCGAATTTCGAAATACGAAGCAATCTCTAATGATCTAAATTCAAATGAAAAAAACAAGGTATTTTGAATTTGAAGCCTTAGGATTTTAGATTTGTTTAGAAACTAGTATTTTGTAATTCGTGCTTCTTATAAAAACTTTTATAAGCTTGACGGCACAGTACCTGTCTCGGCGACGGCCGTCGGCCGAAGCCGGAAAATTTATCCGCATCGAAGAAGAACTGCAAAAATTATAGTGGAAATAACATAAGTCAGCGTACAGCGGATACGGTATAGGGTTTGTTATATTACAGGAGAAAGATTAGAACTCATCCCAAAACCTCTTCCTACTGCGATTTGCTGCAAATTCCGTGGATCTGCGTTGTCGGCGAAAAAGGTTCTCAACGTGCCTGAAGCACGTCTCCGAGCCCTTTCCACTTCCGGCCTTGACCACGAAATTTTCGCTCAATCTCGTCACAAAACAGGTTTTGGGATGAGTTCTAGTTAAGCCATACTACGCAGTGTGAGGTATAAGCTCTAAAAACAGCCGTACAGAACATATTACTCGACTCCGTTTTGCTGCGTTCCACCTTGTGTGTGTCATAGGCAGAAACAACAGACGAATAAGGAGCATTGGATTAATACATCACTATATAAGAAATATTAAGCCATACTACGCAGTGTGTAGTATGACTATAAAATCAGCTGCAACGATGGAGAACTAAACAATCCATTCTCCGTAGTACCTATGGGGGAGGCAACAAGGCACTACTACGAAGGATGAACCTTCGCTGGAAGTGACAACGACAGGTCTATCGTTTATCGTCTGACGCGGCTCGCCCCTATGGGGCGAGTTACGACTATCGTCAAACGTTGGACGTCATGAGTTTCGCAACCGCAACTGCTCGACGTTGATAGCAGCTATGATGTATGCCGACAAATTTTCTTGAATCAAACACAGAACACATATAATAGGAGGCTCAAGACGGAATAAAGCATTAATCATCGCTTATGTGTGTATCATAATAGGCCAATAGTCCTTTTGATTAATCAAAAGGACTATTAGTATTATTTAAAATAATCTTTTTAAGAAAATGCTATTCATTCAACGGTGGCTGGAGCCGGCACGGCGGACAAAATAGAGATTCCTCACTTTTCACTTTCGACAACCGCGAGGCTAAAGTCATAGAGTCACGAAACCAAAGAATGATAAACTAGGATAAATTATTCTCCTTCATCTTTTATTATCGATTTATCTTATAAGCTTGTGCATGTGTTCACATGCACAAGCGATAATGTTAAAATCCCTATTTCTCTTGAAAAATTCGGCTTTTTAATGATTCGAGATTTTTTGGATTTATGATCCGCTTTTCTCCGGTCAGGACAGGTTTCGTACTGAGTTATTCTTGTGTGCTCTGTCGGAAGTCAATAAGTACGGAAGCCGTATAACAGAATACAGAAGACAATAGCCAGTCTCTGGTAATCCTTATAGAGAATCGAAAATATAGAATTAAACATTCATGATTTTTTAATATTAGGTCAATAGTCCTTTTGATTAGTTAAAAGGACTATTAGCATTTTTTGAATGTTTCTTCTTAGGATTATGTTGTTATAGGCTTGCATTCACAATCAGGGATGACATAGCGCCGTATCTATTAAATATGTTTAACTTCATTCTTCATGTCATTCCGTGCCTATACGGCACTTCGACTCTGCTCAGTACAGGCTGTGCTCAAGTCAGGCTTGGTGCGGAATCCAGAATCAATAGACTGGATTCCACCGCAAGGTGTCCCTAATGGGACTGCTGGAGTTTACCCCTTAGGGGCAGGAATGACATAATGCGACATTAACATTTAGAAATAGCAATAGGAAGTTTATACGTAAAGCGCGTGGCTTGGCCACAAGTACGCGCTTTACGTATGCGGATATTAAAAGACGGTATATGTAAAAACAATTAGCTGGCCAGATCCTTCACTTCTCTTCGCTCCGTTCAGGATGACACAAAGAAAATCACGAAGGACGAGCTAAAGACGCAGAGCAGTACAAAGGTTCATCGGCGAGTCGGCTAACAGGTCACAAGTCACCCTGTTCGAATCTTGGTGCAGGCAGGGATGGATCGCTGCCGGTCAGGCTAACGGTTGTGATTGTCTGCGGAGGAAGCGTCAGCGGTATCGATGGATCGAACGTGCCGATGTAAGCGGCACCTTCTGTTTCGCCGGTACGATATACGGCGGAAGTATCCGACGAAAAATCTCCCAACGAAAGTGACAGATCGATGTCGATGTCCGAGACGTTGATGACAACAATGGTTAATTCGTTTGCATCGGGGCTGATAAAAGCGGAGATACGCAGCCAATCCGAATCGGTCAAAGCTTCGATGCGATACCACCCGGGATCGGTAAATGCCGAATATTGTTTGAAGGCGTAATACGTATGGTTGATGGTATAACCAGGCCTGGCCTGCCAGGGATTATCGAGTGTCACTAAGCCGCCCTCGCCACCCCAGAATAGGTCCCAATAGAAAAACGAACAGGCCCCCTCGTGGACAAGACTGTTATGAATGTGTCGGGCCAGGTCCATTGCCACACTGAACGGCCCTTCGCCGGAGCCGCGTGAATATTCCGTCTGGAACAAAGGCTTATCACCGTATCGGGCGGCAAAGTTCTGCATGGCCGGAATGAAAGAGTCGGGATTGTCATAGTCGCCGTCGGCATAAAGATGATGTGCATAGCCGTAAGCATGATTGGGATCGATAAGAGCGTTTATATATGCATGTGTTGCGCCGCAGCCGCAGGCCTCGGCGGCGAGCATCTTCGGCATGTCATCCATTCTCGAAGACAATTCCTGATAAACCGCCTCGAATGCCAGATTATATCCTGCCGAATTCGCGGTCTCGGTCGGCGTAAGTTTGCAGGTATCCCAGTCGGTGACAAAATCCGGCTCGTTTTGTATATTGACGTAATCGGCAATTATACCGCGGCCGGCAAACTCGTCCAGACTGTCCGCCCACCACCGGGCGAACTCATCGTACATATAATTGCCGTCGGCGTCTTTTTTCAGTGTGCCGCGTACCGTGCTGCCGTTGCTTTTCAGGTAAGCCGGCGGCGACCAGGAGGAAATCATAATTTTTATCGGCCGGCCCAGGGAAGATTCCGCCGCGGCGACGATTTGGGCCGAGTAAGTGATATAGTCACTGGAAATTTCGTATGTATTTCGTAACCTGTAAATATCGAGGCCTAACTGCCCGAAGAGAATATCATAAATTTCGTTCCTCGAAGGGTGTGCGGTCAGCCAGCCTTCATACCAGGCTCCCGATGCCCCGAAACCTTCGAGCTGCTGGTAAACGGTATTGACGTCCACTATACCGGCGGCATAGGATTCCGGCTGCTCGACGGTGAATTCCGCAACCTGTGCATCGTCGAGGTAGAAATTTACTCCGGGTGCAGGCCCTTCGAGGTAAAGGTTCAATGCGGTGAGATTGTCCGTTGCATTTAGAGTGAGATTCCCGGAAAGCTGAATCCATTGGTCGTCGTATCCGGTGGAGAAGTTTATAGCGTGATATTGGGTTGTGCTCGGATCTGTCTGGCTGACTGTTATTCCTATCCTGTCTTCCGGGGCATTTTGCAGGCGGACCCAGCCGGAAATACTATACGTTTTACCATTTTCCATTGCGCCAAGGACGGACTGAACAGGCCCCTGCCAATTCTGAGTTCTGTTTGAGGCTAATACACTGAAACCGCCGGAATGAACCTGGTCTTGTACCGCCCTCAGATTGCAGCCCCAATGGGTCCAGCCTGTAGTCGTTCCATACTCGAAGCCCGGATTGACTAAGAGATTTTCGCCCGCTTTTATATAGCCAGGCGCTATAGAGATAGTCAACAGCAAAAGTGCAAACAGCCGGGATTTGCTATTCTTACAATTCTTCATATTTGTCACCAATGTCCGTTCAGGGTCCTACATTTATTATATACCATTCGACATAGTGACATCAAGTAAATGTTCGATAGTCCGTTTCTGCACGGGAAAACATCATTGTCAGGCTTAAGTGTTGGGTTAATCGAGTGTCGTTACGGCATTATTTCAGTTCGACCGACCAGTAGGCGTGGTCGAGGAATTGCTTCCAGCTTTTATAGCGTTCGTGGCCGAGGTGGATGTGGGCCAGCGGGTTATGTCTGGGCTTGATGGGATGTTTGATAAGTTTCATTCTTGCGATTTTCGGGGTTTGGCCGCCCTTTTTAACGTTGCACGCCGGGCAGGCACAAACGATATTTTCCCACGTTGCTTTGCCGCCCATGCTCCTGGGGATGACGTGGTCGAGTGACAATTCGCTGGTCGGGAAACGTCTGCCGCAGTATTGACACCTGTTTTTATCGCGGGCGAAAATGTTTCTGCGATTGAACTTAACTTCGTTTCTCGGCAGGCGGTCGTAGAACAGCAGCCTGATGATTCGTGGCACGGCGATATAAATATTGACGGTTGAGACCCAGTCGTGTCCGTCCGGCTCGAAATTTCGCCTGAACCGGCTGACCTCGCACCAGCTCTGGAAATCATAGCTGGAATACCGGTCCTCTTCGAGTGAAACGACTTCGGCAAGATCTCGCCAGAGCAGAGAAAACGCCCTTCTGGCACCGACGATGCGGATCGGCATATAATGTTTGTTCAACATAAGGACATTACAGTCGAGACCTGATTGACAATTTACAACATTCATAAGTTTATGTATCTTGCTGCTTTTATTTAGCTTTTATCATCTTCGGAGCCGGGGATAAAATCCACCCTGACCCCTTAAGACCACCCTTGGATGGTACAGGCGATTTTCCGTTGCGATTGTCTTTTTTGAACTGAGTCAGGCAACAAGGGAATTGAAAAACATGATTTGTCGGCAATCTCCCCTTAAGCCCGCAACAAACAACAACAACTTTACGACTCTTCTTTTTGGGTATCCTGGGCCGATTTGGCGGTTACATTTTCGGCCCTGAGCCCCTTGTCACCCTCAACGACTTCAAAAGTGACCGGCTCGCCTTCAGCAAGAGTTTTGTATCCGTCACCTTTAATACTTGAGTAGTGGACGAAAATATCACGGCCGTCTTCGGTCGCGATAAAGCCATAACCTTTTCTCGGGTTGAACCACTTAACTTTCCCGTCAGACATAAAACGCTCCTTTTGAACAGCTTAACTAATACAAACTATCAACTGCGCGCTCCACAAACTATTGAAGCTCACTGCTGGTAAACGGAAGTAACTGCGTTTTGTTGTGGACGGCGGTTATATTACCAAATATTATTTCGTCTCGGCCGGTTTTACCATGGGAGAAGACAGATTCTCTCTCATCAGCCGACCCATCTTAAATTTCACCGTACGCTTTGCCGGAACTTCTACTCGCTCAAGGGTCTTGGGATTCTGAGCGACTCTTGAAGCTCGTGTTCGGGTTTCAAAGACACCGAAGTCTCGAAATTCCAAACGGTTATTCTGACACAGTTCCCCAATAATCTCATCAAGGAATGCCTGGACTATGCACTTGACCGTTACTCTTTTGGCTTGTGTACGTTCTGCAATTCGGTCGATAAGTTCTTTCTTTGTAATTGTTGCCATAGACTACCTCATTTCAGAAAGGAGCAGTTAGGAAACTGGTTTCTGTTTACAATAAAAAAGGTCGTAGTATAAAGGGATTGGTCATTTTCAACTCTCAAAACAACATATTACTCGCATCGTAAAACTCTAAAATACCGCAACTCACTATACAACAAAGACTTCTATACATCAAGCAATTTTTATATAAAATTTTTCATATTCTTAAAAAAACTGATAATATTTCAGAAACCGGGGCTTTTCGTGGAATATCGTCATTCCCGTTGCTGATTTTACGGGTAAAAGACAGCCCGGCGGCGTGGATAATGGACCGGGTGGATGAGGGAAGTAATCAAGATAATGTCCCGTAAAATTACCAAATCACAAATATTGTAACGGCAAACTATTATCCAAAAATAGCCCGAATCCGAAATAGTTTATTGACCACAGGCGTATTTGTTTGCATAATCGGCGTTTTCTGTATTAAAACAGAATTTATTCTACATCGGGATTAGTGTTTATGTCCGGAAGCAAAACTAAAAAAAGCGGTTCCGGCAAGCCGCCGAAGGCAAAAAAAGACAGGGCCGCAGAAGTTGCGAATATTTTCGAATGGCTTATCACCGCTTTCATTTTGGCCTTTGTTTTCAGGGCGTTCGTAATGGAGGCATTTCGCATTCCGACCGGCAGTATGGCCGATACCCTGAAAGGTGCCCATTTTCGGCTGCGCTGCCGACAATGCGGTTATGAGTATGCTTACGGATTTAATCCGGGCGATTACGGCCTGCATGACGATACAATCCCCTCGGGATTTGCCCCCCTGCCGAGGACCAAATGTCCGAGCTGCGGTTATTCCCAGGATCCCGGTATGCCTATGCCGGTCGCCAACGGAGACAGGATACTTGTGCTGAAATGTCTGTATCAGTTTCTTGAGCCGAAACGATGGGATGTAATAGTGTTCAAGACTCCGACCGATCCGAATATAAATTACATTAAACGGCTTATCGGCCTTCCGGGCGAAACCCTTCAAATCATTGACGGCGACGTCTATATCGACGGGCAAATCGCCAGGAAACCGCCCAGGGTCCAGGACGAATTGTGGATTCCGGTTTATGACAATGATTATCAGCCCGTAGATCAGTACACGGCTCTTTATGACGGACAAAAATGGGAGCAGCCTTTCAGCCGCTCCGATTTTTCGCTATGGAGCATAAATGAGTCCCGGCCGACATTATTCTACCTGGACAGTTCCGAGGGACAAATCGATACCTTGTATTATAACACCAAAATCACGAACGATTTCAGAACAATGTATGCATACAATAGCGCCAACAGAAATAAAGAAATGCCATATTGCAGCGACCTTATGGTGCGTTTTTATTGCCGGGCGGCCAGTGAAAAAGGCAGTATCGGCATCTCTCTGAGTAAGTATCAGACCTTCTACAAGGCGTCGGTGGATTTTTCAGGAGCGATGATTATCATTAAGAACACCGAGGGTGAGGAAGCGGTAGAGCTGGCTCGAAAGACAATCGAGCCGTTGGTAATAGATCCGCTTAACGGGACGCTGGTAAAATTAGCAAATGTTGACCATCAACTGATTTTCGAATACGGCGATGAGAAGCTGACTTTCGATATGGGGCGCGCTCTTGAAGATGCAGGGCCGGTGCGGGCGATTATCCGGCCGAAAGTGGAAATATTCGGTTCCGGAAAACTCACGCTCTCACACGTTGCTGTTTTCAGGGATATCCATTATACTTCGGAAACTCAGGGCGGGGCCTGGGGCAGAGCCACCGAGAAGCCGTTCCCGCTCAAAAAAGACGAGTTTTTCGTGCTTGGTGACAATAGCCCGAACAGCGAAGACTGCAGGTGGTGGCGTACCGAGGGCATTGCAAATCCGACCCTGCCTCCTTACCGGGCCGGTATAGTGCCACGCGATTATCTTGTGGGTAAGGCGCTTTTTGTTTATTGGCCAAGCGGTTTCAGGCCGTTCGATCGATTCCCTTTCGGAATTATCCCGAACGTGGGTCACATGCGTTTTATCTATGGCGGCTCGAATAGCTACCATTAATAGACAAGATTATTTTGCAGATTATATATATAACGGGATGGCGTTTATAATCGACAAAGGTCGGCTCATTACAGATAAAAGCAATTTAAATCCGGTTTAATCATCGTTGATGACATATATGGGTAACCTCTTTAACTCAGGGACTTTTCTTAAGCTCTCCGTTTTGGAGCCATGCAATCATATCTTCACGCCGGCAGCCGTCACCCGAGTTGTCTGTGCGGCGGAACAATTCGTCTCCGGAGTCAATGCCTATGAACACAGGGGAAAAATCAACCCTCGTCGAACGGCTCGACGCTCTCTACGAATACGAACGCGAGCCTGTAACCAAAGATAAGCTGCACGGCTGGAAGACGTTTATTGCGATGTTCTCCGGCGAGCACATCGCGGGGACCGAATTCGTCTTAGGTCCGCTGATGGTCATGCACGGAGTCTCGGCAGGCGACTTTTTCGGCGGCCTGTTAGTCGGTAATTTTTTAGCAGTGCTTAGCTGGGCGCTGTTATGCGCACCCGTGGGTGTCAAGACTCGTCTGACAATCTACTGGCAGCTTCGCAGGATTTGCGGCCCTTACCTGATGATTGCCTATAGCGCGTTTTACGCAATCATCCTGTGCCTGCTGGCCGGAGCAATGGTCAACGTCGCCGTGACGTCCGTTTCGATCCCGTTCAACATACCTAATCCGGCCGCCGGCGATTTGCTTCCGACTGTGCCGTGGATGCTGCTGGCGGTAGTCGTCGGGGCGGTGATTGCCATATTGGCGGTGTTGGGATTCGAGAAAATCGCCCATTTTTCGAAAATATGCGCGCCCTGGATGGTTCTTATCTTTTTCGCCGGTGCAATTGCAGTACTCGCGGATCTTGGCTGCACTTCTGTCGGCGATTTCTGGCGAGTGGCCAACGAGAAAATCTTCACAGGGGTGCCGATGGGGACGGCTACCAAATACACATTCTGGCACGTGATGGGATTCGCCTGGCTGTGTAACGCAACACAACACATCGGCATGGCCGATATAACAATCTTCCGCTATGCGAAGAAATGGACTCAGGGCTTCGCCTCGGCGTTCGGGATGTACCTGGGGCATTACGGCGCATGGGTATGTTCCGGTATTCTTTGCGCCGCCTATTTAGCGGCTGGAAATACCAATCCTAAGCCCGGTAATATCGCCCTGTTCGGAGCGGGCTTTGCCGGAGCCGTTTGCGTTGTAATAGCGGGCTGGACCACCGCCAATCCGACCCTGTATCGAGCCGGTCTTGCCATCCAGGTGACAACACCGAACTGGAAACGCTGGAAAGTCACCTTTGCGGCCGGCGTATTCATGATAGTAACGGCCTGCATCCCGGCGGTAAACGACAATCTTGACCGTATCGTGGCTTACTATGGGCTGTTCTTTATGCCGCTCGGGGCGTTCATTTTTATCGATATCTGGATATTCCCGAAAATAGGACTGATCAACGACTACGCCGAGAAAGCTAAACTGTCCATTAGCTGGCCGGCGACGTTCGCATGGATCGGTGCACTGCTTTTTTCGGTTTTCATGTACGGCAAAGATAATTACCTCTGGCTATCGAGACTGCTCGAAGGCAGGCAGCCGCCCTGGTTAGCGAACATCAAGTTAGACCTGATGTTACTGATTGCGCCGGAATGGATCGTTGCCGTGACGCTTTACCTTCTCTTCTGTATCATTCAACAAAAGATCGGAAAATCCAAAGTTCAATACCGGGAGGCCGGACAATGAAAAATATTCTGAAAATCATCTCTCTTTTGGGACTTGCCCTGACTATTGTTCCCTCAATGCTTGTCTTCAAAGGTGTTATCGATCTTAAATTGCATTATAATCTGATGATCGTGGGTATGGTCCTGTGGTTCGGTTCGGCCCCGTTGTGGATGAAGAGCAAGTCACTGGAAGAAAAAGAACAATAAAATTGTATTACACTTTAATCTTCATGTAAGAAGTCACGATGCTGGAAGAAAATAGTGAATCATGCCGGCTTACCGTCGGGTATTTGCGCTGCGAGTACAAAGTAAATCCACTCGGTATAGATATTGCCGAGCCTCGCTTAAGCTGGGGGATTGAATCCGAGCTGCGAGATGTTAAACAGACGGCTTATCGAATCACGGCGGCATCGGCTATCTGTCAATTGAAAGACGAAAAAGATCTGCTTTGGGATTCGGGTAAGCAGGAATCTGATCAATCGATTCATATTGAATATGAAGGAAAAACGCCCGAATCGAGACAGCGTATTTTCTGGCAGGTTCAGGTTTGGGATAATCACGGCAATGACGCCGTTTCTAAAGAAATCCCCTGGTGGGAAATGGCCCTGCTGGATACGGCCGATTGGAAGGCCGTCTGGATTACTCAGCCCTGGGAAAACGATCGCGAGAAATCGGCTCGGTGTGCATATTTTCGAAAGCCTTTCACTATTGAAAGGGCAGTAAAATCTGCAAGGATTTATGCTACCTGCCTGGGCCTGTATGAGCTTGAATTGAATGGCGGGAAAGTCGGCGACCAGGTATTTACGCCGGGCTGGACGAATTATCGTAAAAGGCTTCAGTACCAGGTTTACGATGTGACGGACCGATTGGTTGATGGTGAAAATGTCATTGGCTCGGTTCTCGGCGATGGCTGGTACAGAGGCCATTTTGGCTGGTGGGAAAACAACCGGAACAACTACGGCGAGGTGCCTGGTTTACTGCTCCAGTTAGAGATCCGGTATGAAGACGGCGATGAGGTGACCATTATCACGGATGATTCCTGGAAAGCTGCGACCGGACCTATTTTAACATCGGATATATACAATGGCGAGACTTATGATGCCCGGGGCGAAATGCCGGATTGGTCGAGCCCCAGTTTTGAAGATTGCGACTGGAAAACTGCCGCACTGCTCAAACATTCCAAAACGCTGTTAACAGCATCCAATGGAGAAAAGGTCAGGAAAATCAGCGAGATAAAGCCCATTGATTATTTTATAACCCCGAAAGGCGAAAAGGTTTTCGATCTTGGCCAAAATATGGTTGGCTGGGTACGACTGAAGGTAAAAGGCAAACGGGGAGATCGGGTCGTTCTTAAATTTGCCGAAGTTCTGGACCAAAATGGGAACTTCTATACCGACAATCTCCGTAAAATCGATTGCACGGATATATACGTTCTCAAAGGCTCCGGTGAGGAAATCTGGGAGCCGCATTTTACATTTCATGGATTCCGATTTGTACAGGTAGAAGGATATCCCGGCGAGCCGGCAAAAGAAAGTATCACTGGTATTGTAATCCATTCCGATATGAAACAAATCGGATCGTTCGAATGCTCCGAACCGCTGATCAACCGGCTTCAGCAAAATATCCAGTGGGGACAGCGTGGAAATTTTCTCGATGTACCGACAGACTGTCCTCAACGCGATGAACGCATGGGCTGGACGGGCGATGCTCAGGTATTTGCGCCTACAGCAAGCTTTAATTTCAATACTGCCTGCTTTTTTACAAAATGGCTAAAGGATTTGGCCTCTGAACAGCGTGAAGACGGCAGCGTGCCCTGGGTTGTTCCCAATGTCATCGTCGATGGCGGCCGAACCGGCTGGTCCGATGGATTTGGCGCGACCGGATGGGCGGATGCAGCGGTCGTTATTCCGTGGACGGTTTATCAGTATTACGGAGATAAACGAATTCTTGAACAGCAATACGATTCCATGAAAGCCTGGGTCAATTTTATGAAAGTTCACGCCGGCGATAGTTTCGTCTTTGATTATGGATTTCATTTCGGAGACTGGCTTTCTTTTTCAGACTATATGAGTTATCGCTACAATGCCCCGGATTATGGTTATGCCGGTGCTTATACGGATAAATCATTAATTGCAACCGCTTATTTTTATTATTCAACCACGATTCTGCAAAAAACTGCTGAAATTATAGGCTGTAAAAAAGACGCCGAGGAATTATTAAAACTTGCAGCCGGTATAAAAAAAGCCTGGAGCCGTGAATTTATGACAGACTCGGGACGGCTGGTTTCAGGGACGCAAACAGCTTATGCCATTGGGCTTACTTTTGGTCTAATCCCGGACGACAAAAAAGCAATCGTCGCCAAAAGGCTTGCTGATGATGTGAAGCATTTTGGTCATCTAACCACCGGTTTCTTGGGAACGCCTGTTTTGAATCATGCGCTTTCCGATTTTGGCTATCCGGATCTGGCTTATCAGCTCCTTCTTAATAAACGGTATCCTTCATGGCTTTACCCGGTGACTAAGGGCGCTACGACCATTTGGGAACGTTGGGACGGCATTCGTCCGGACGGCAGTTTTCAAACCGTGGGAATGAACAGTTTCAATCACTATGCGTACGGGGCGATCGGTCAGTGGTTATATAGCTTTGTTGCAGGTATTGCCATAGATGAAAATGAGCCGGGTTATAAGCATATTCTTATCCAACCCCATCCGGGCGGTGGTCTCACAAGTGCCAAGGCATGTTATGATTCCATTTACGGCAAAATAGCGACCAACTGGGAGCAAAAAAACCGAACCTTCAAACTGGATGTCACTATCCCTGCGAATACGACGGCGACCGTTTACGTACCGGCCGATAATCCCGAAGCTGTTACTGAAAGTGGCGGGAAAATCTCCGAGGTAAAAGGCGTCCGGTTCCTGCGTATGGAGAACGGCCGTGCTGTTTTTGCCGTCGGCTCGGGACAATATAAGTTCGTATCAAAATTGCCCTGATAACTTTATAAATATTACAGGTTTCCATGGTTTAGAGGGTGCAGATTTATATATAGGGAAACAATATGAATAGCAAAAAATTTATACCGGCCACAGTTATAATCTCGATACTGCTTATATTAGGTTGTATGGACCAGATGGCGACGTTGTCAAAAGAAAGTTCTCACGGGACAACTGTGACCTATTTGCGCTGTGAGTATAAAGTGAATCCCTTGGGTATAGACGTCACAGAGCCGCGATTAAGCTGGATCATTGAATCCGACCGGCGGGCGCAGGTCCAGAGCGCCTACCGGATATTGGTGGCCGACAGCGTCGAGGTGCTCGGCCGGGACCGGGGTAATCTCTGGGACAGCGGCAAAGTCGAATCCGACCAAAACAACCAGGTTGTATATAAGGGCAAGCAATTACAGTCGCGGATGCAGTGCTATTGGAAAGTATGTATATGGGATAAGGATGACAAGGTCTCAGACTGGAGCGAGCCGGCGTTCTGGACGGTCGGCCTGCTTGCCCCGGGAGACTTCAAGGCACAATGGATCGGTTTTAATGCCGAACCTCCGGCAGCCTACGACGAGTATGGAGGACAGGAGCCGCTTAGCCTGACCGGATGTAAATGGATATGGTATCCGGAGGGACAGCCGAACCGAAGACTCCCGAATGTCACGCGATACTTCCGGTATAAATTCGAGCTGCCTTCGGACCGGAAAATCACGTGGGCGCAATTCAGAACAGTTGCCGATAACGATGCCGTCCTTTATATAAACGGACTGGAAACATATAAGTATTCCGGCTGGCAGCGACCTTATACGTTTTATGTTACCGAAAATCTCCGTACTGGAACGAATACTTTTGCCGTCTCCGTGACAAACAGGGCCGAGGCGCCGAGTCCGGCGGGACTTGTAGGAAAACTTCTTGTAGAGTTCGATTCGGCCGAGTCAGTGACGATCAAGATTGACGGCTCGTGGAAAACCGCTCAGACCGCGGAGGACGGCTGGCAAAACGAAAATTATAACGACCGAGACTGGGTCAATGCCATGGAAACCGCCGATTGCGGCGATATGCCCTGGGGCAATATGGAGGACGATACTCTCGATTTGCCGCCTTCGCCTTATCTTAGAAAGGAATTCTCGGTTGATAATCCAATAAAGCGGGCGATGGTATATGTGACCGCACTCGGTCTTTATGAACTGCGTATAAACGGCGAACGCGTCGGCGGTGATTACTTCACACCCGGCTGGACCGATTACAATCAGCGCCTGTACTATTATAGCTACGATGTCACCGACATGATTTCCCGCGGCAACAACGCCATCGGGGCAATTCTCGCCAGGGGCTGGTACGCAGGATATATCGGCTCGAAGAGAAGAAAGAATTTTTACGGCGAAAACCCGCGCCTGTTAGTGCAGCTCGAAATCGAATTCGCCGACGGCGGTACGAAGACTATCGTCACCGACAAATCATGGAAAGGTGGCTACGGTCCGATTATCGAGACGGATTTTCTTATGGGCGAGACATACGACTCTCGTAAAGAGATTCCCGGATGGGACAGAAGTGGCTTCGACGATTCGCATTGGGATAAAGTCACCATCCAGAACATCGTAGGGTGGGGCTTGCCCCACCAAGATCAAATCGGTGGGCTAAAGCCCACCTTACGGGCTTATCCCGGCGTGACAGTGCAAAAAATAATGGAATTGCAACCGAAGAAAGTAACCGAGCCTAAGAAAGGCGTGTATGTTTTCGATATGGGTCAGAATTTTGCCGGCTGGGTGCGCCTGAAGGCAAAGGGAAAGGCCGGCGAGAAAATCGCCCTGCGTTTCGCCGAGATGCTCAATCCGGACGGAACGGTATATACGATGAACCTTCGCGGGGCACGCTGCACGGATACATATATTCTCAAAGGCTCCGGCCAAGATTTCTGGGAGCCGAGGTTTACGTATCACGGTTTCCGTTATGTCGAGATGACAGGTTGCGACGAAAAGCCGGACATCGACGCAATCACGGGAATAGTCGCTCATTCGAATACTCCTTTGGTCGCATCGTTCGAGTGCTCCAATCAGATGGTAAACCGGCTTTACAGTAATATTGTCTGGAGCCAGCGGAGCAATTTTATGGACATACCGACCGATTGCCCGCAGCGTGACGAACGCATGGGTTGGACGGGTGATGCACAGATATTTGTCCGCACGGCAACGTACAATATGGATGTAGCAGCGTTTTTCACCAAGTGGCTGGTTGACCTCGAAGACGGCCAAAGCGAAGCCGGGGCTTTTCCCGATGTCGCGCCGCGCAAGCCCCCTGTAGGAGAGGGCACGGCCGCCTGGGGCGATGCCGGCGTAATTTGCCCCTGGACGATGTATCAGGTTTACGGCGATAAGAGGGTCATTGAAGAGCATTATGATGCGATGAAAAAATGGATCGCATTCCTCCAAAGACGCAGCAAAAACCTTTTGTGTCCGGCCTCCGGTTACGGCGACTGGGTTTCCATTGCATCCGATACTCCGAAAGACGTGATTGCCACGGCGTATTTCGCCTACAGCACAAACTTAGTCTCCAAAACAGCCGCTGTGCTCGGCAAAGAAGACGAAGCGAGAGAATATAAGAAGCTCTACGAAAAAATCAAAGCCGCTTTTAATAAGGCGTATGTCACTGATGACGGCAAAATCAAGGGCGATACTCAGACCTGCTATGTGCTGGGACTGCATTTCGATTTGCTGCCCGGACAAAAACGACAGCTCGCAACGCAGCATTTAATCGAGGCGATAAAACAAAAAAACTGGCATCTTTCCACCGGTTTCGTCGGATTAAGCTACCTGCTTCCGACGCTCACCGAAACGGGGAACCTGGGTATCGCATATCGTCTTTTAATGAACGACACGTTCCCAAGCTGGGGCTACAGCATTAAAAACGGCGCCACGACAATCTGGGAGCGCTGGGACGGCTGGACCGAGGACGGGGGCTTCCAGGACCCGAGCATGAATTCTTTTAATCACTATTCGTTCGGGGCGGTCGGCCGCTGGCTGTTCGGGACGGTCGCCGGAATCGATACCGACAATCCCGGCTTCAAGAAAATAATAATTCGACCTCAGCCCGGCGAAATAACCAGCGCGAAGGCAAGCTATGATTCCATCAACGGCGAAATAGCGACCGACTGGGTGCAAAAAGGCGGTACGTTCAGGTTGGATGTTACTATCCCGACAAATACGACGGCGACTGTTTATGTGCCGGCCGACGATGTCGAAGCCGTCACCGAAAGCGGCGAAAAAATCGCCGATGCAGAAGCGGTTGAGTTCCTGCGCATAGTGAACGACTGCGCGGTTTTTGCCGTCGGCTCGGGACAATACCGGTTCGAATCGAAATTACCCTAACAAACAAAAGCCGAATACAAAAACGTTTTGTACGCAAAAATGTCAGTCGGCCATTGCCACTGCCGTATTATCTTCGCCGGCTTTAGCGACAGTTGTTGTCTCGGCAGGTCCCTGTTCGTCGCACTGCTCCTGGAATTCCAGGAGTTTGGTCAATATTTCCTTTTCGTCGGCCGAGATAATTTGAAAAATCCGTCCGTCCGAATCGAGAAAATCTCCGGCGAAGTCTTTATAGGATTCAAGGTAATTCTCGTAAGCGCGGATTCTCGGATTCTTTTCTTTCTGCAGGGCCAGTATCTTTTCGGGATTCCAGTATTTGATAATGGTGTTTTTATCGGTGAGGATAAAATCGATGCTGATGAGATTATTCTCGATGCTCAGAATTCTGTTTATCCTGTAATCGATATTTTTCAGCCTGAGATATGCGCTGATTAAGTTTTTGCCGCTATATTCATCGGCCTTTCTTATTTTCTCCCTTTGAGACTTCAGCCGTTCTGCTTTTGCCCGGGTGGCGGCCAGCTTTGCCCGTGAATTATTTTTTGTCCTGTTATACGTGGTCGTACTTCGGCCGGCAGAGGGACATGAAGGCCGGCTTGTGCTGTGATAGACAACGATACATGGCTTAGTGCTCTGGTAGCCTCGCGAACGATAGTAATTATACGTATTTCCCCATGGATCGGAAACTAAACCTGAGCTTTTGAATCCGAATGCGTAAGGGCTGTATCGAACACTGTCGTTAACCAGCCCGGTGTTGCCGTATTTTTTGGCGTAGGGAGAATATTTTTGGCGATAGTAAACCAGTCCGGAGCTGCCGTATTTTTTGGCATAGGGAGAATATTTGACTTTTCCCCGGACTAGTCCGTGAGTATAGGGCGACCAGCGAACACGATATCGGGGGTTATAGTAATATACGGATGCTTTCGTCAGGCCCGGCAGGATTGTCAACAGCGTTATTGCGAACACTAAAATCCTTTTCGAAATCCTTTTCATTTTCTACTCCTTTCAATTTAAATTCCTTTTTTCTGTAATCACCTCCTCTCGAAAAAGGTCTTGTTTTTATTTATTTTCGTACGCATATAGATTCAATGCGCACATTCACCATAGTTCATATAGTCAGACCGGGATCGATAAACCGGACGAGGAAAAAGTTCCGCGGGCGGGAAACAACCGGTCCGTGGAGCTTCATCCCGATATAGATGGGTAATCCGTTGGTCTTCACCGCTTTTCTCCATAAAAACGGGTACAGTTTTCGCCTGTTATCCATTGCTATTGAAATATTTGTTCCGGATGGGAAGATTTTAGAGAAATCGTTGCCCACCACAGCCCTTGAATCTTTTCATGCCCTCCATTTAGAATGGTACCAGTAAAATAAAAACAAGGCCCGATAATGTCAAGGATTATTTTGTTATTTTGAAGAAAAATACATAGAGCGGCTTCGGAAATCCGGCTTGTTCATTATGTTAAAGAGAACCGATTCGGTGGGTTGCTGATGCTTACTGAGAAAGTTTTTTTAGCTGCTCTTCGATGCCGGCCAACCTGTTTTGAATTTGCTGCAGGGTTAATGATCTTGATCTGATGAAAAAAGAAATTGTCAGCACGATGGCTATTAAAAATAAAGCCTCGGATACTATAACCGAAATGCTGACCAAAAGTGTACCCATGTACAGCGTGTCGCTTTCTATACCTCTTATATTAAGTTCCAAAATGGCTCCAATAGTAAAACATATAATCACCAGAGACCAGCTCACTATTACAATCCATTTTAGCCGTTTTACCCGAGCAGTATTCCTTGAAATTATTTCCTGACGGATTTTTTGATCGTTGATAGCCGAATCCGTATTCATCTGACTGAGAAGCCCGTTTTTGATATTTTTTTCATTTGCCATTTTATTTACTCTCCATTTCTTTTTTTAGAGCGAGTTTCGCATAGTAGATTCGCGATTTGACGGTGCCGAGGTTACAGCCGCAGACCATCGCAATCCGGTCGTACGGCATTTGTTCGAGGAAACGCAGCATGAGAACCTCTTTGTGTGTGGTATTAAGTTTTTCCAGCGCCGTGTGGATTTTCGCAGCATCTTCGGCGGAGAATGTATCGTCTTCGATGTCATTTTGAATCGTCATTTTTTCATCCGGAGAAATGTTAATCTTTTGTCTCCTGAGCTGCTCATAAACTTTATTTCGCGCTATACGATACAGCCATGCGGGGAAGGCATCGGTCTGCCTGAGAGAGTGAATCCGCTTAACCGCAATCAACCAGGTATCCTGGTATATATCTTCCGCTGTTTCACTGTTATCCGACAGGCGATCGATGAAATAACGTAACGCTCGGCCGTAGCGTTCTATTAATTCGGCGAAGGCGTCCCTGTCGCCGATTTGACAGCGGAGTATCAGCACCTGTTCAATAAGTTTTTCAGGTCCGTTCATGCCGTATCCTTAACCTATACAGATGCGCACGGAATAGAAATGTTCAAGAAAATGGCGGATTTTTCTGAAAGGCGAAAGTAATCCGGATTATCTATCATTTGAATCGAGTAGTTGCTTCCAGTTGTCGATATGGCCGAATTCATCCGCCTGGTCTTTTTCGATGATTTTGCGGGTATCATCGTCCCATTCGATTGTTTCCAGAAGCTCGCCGTAATGGTGGACGGCTTTCGTCTCGACCCAGATTCCTACTTTGAGAATCGCCTTCGACCCAAGTAATCTTGAGGCAAAACCCATGGCAAAGCCGACGAGCCAGTATGCCCATCGCAGGATGCTCGGTCTGAAGCCATATTCGTAAAGCTTTACCTGGAAGTCCTGGTAGTGTGTCATCTCGTTGCACATCGCGGCGATTAATCGGTGGTTAAGCTCGCTCGGCTTTTTTGTGAGCTGGAATTTATAAATAGTTTGCGCCATTAATTCGAGCGTGTGCAGAGTATGCAGGCCCTTTTTGATTTTGGCGAGCCTGTTTTGGGAGAATCCTTTGCCCCGCAGCCCGACGTCGTCCTTGCTCATCTGCGGGCGGATAATCGAGATGTTGTAATTGCTCTTCGAATACTGACGGTTTTGGTTTTCTTCCATGATCTCCGGCGCCTTTTTCTATTCTATCTTGCCTGACGAAAACTTAGTCGAATAGACAAGTACTATTGTAGAAATTTCCTTTTGGCGCTGCCAGGAAAAAACGGCCGGAGAGTAAAAGAAAGTCGCTTAATCGAATCTCTTATGTTTTAAGCAAAATGTCGGAAATCTTCGGATTAATTCCCCGCGAATCTGGTTATAGTAATCATTATATCTCCGGAGAATGTCTGTCCCGAAGTCAGTGTGCCGAGAACTTGCAGCTTGACCTGGCCAAAGTCGTCGATGGCGTCCATTAGCTCCGCCCTGTCGAACATAGCGACAAGCACCGTTCTGCCGGCTGTTTCATTGACGATTTGGTTATTTGCTTTGACGTTTCCCGGCTGGATGACCAATGGCTCATCACTGATTTGATCTATTGCTATCCCTTCGGGGAATTCCAGTGCGACCATGAGATTCGTGACAGTGCCGTCACGTCGGAGCGTTTCGGGAGTGACGCTTATATTTTCGATTACAAAATCTGTGAAAACCTCTGTCGTGATTGTCGTCAGCTCCGTCCAGTTGCCGGGATTCGTGAAGACCAGGTATCCGCTGAAATCGCCCCATAGCTGATTTGAGCCGATTGTCGCATACTTTCCGTCCGGCGGACCGAGCAGATTATTCGGTTCGGATATATTCATCCATTCCATATTCGGCTCGAAGGACATGTAGTAGGATTCGCCCGGACCCCGGATGCAGTCGAGGCGAAATTCTCCCCGTGTTGCAATCATATAGTATCGATATTTGCCGGTGAAAGTTGCGACCTGCCCATCCGATTCGCCCATCTTGACGTAACCGTTGGCTTCAAGCTGGTCGAGACTCCCGTAGCCTCCTCCGATGTACATACCCGAATCCAGTCCTACGAAGACGTCACCTCCCCAGAGTTCATAGGTCGAACGGGGATAACCGGCCACTGAGAGCTGTTGCCTGCTCCGGCTGTATTTGCCAACCTCGACCGATACCCAATCGTCGATGTTGGTCGATACCCATTGCCCGTAATCCAGCTCGGCTTCCCATGAGCCGTCCGTCAATACAACGGGGCCCCAGATTGTTTGTTCCTTATCAACGGAGTCTTCTTTATAATAATCGCCTGTATTGCTCTGCTTCACATTTATCCGGACCTCCGTTGCGTTTTTGTCGGTGCAAGGCTCCCATGTAAACGTAACGGGGGATTCCGCCGTCTTGTCCTGTCCCGGGGACGTTAAGACCGGCTCCTGTGTGGGTTGTGGGATTGGGTCATTCGTACCCGGAATGCCGAACCATAATGTCATTTGGATATCGCTGTCAATTACATCGTTTACCTTTATCGTATATTCCCCGTCTCCGTACATTTTTAAGTCGTTTATGTTCGAGGACCTGGCTCTGTACAGCCACCTTGCACTGCCCAATTCGGGATCATATTCGTATGATTTCCAGATGCCGCCCGACCACTGTCCGGGGAGTTTCGGAATCGTGAAAACATTTCCCGCCGGTGTCACAAACTCCAGGTCCTCGACAAAAGAGTCTATGTTGAAAGGAGTAAAAATATAGCCTTCCCATGCCTCGATTTCCAGCCGGAATTCATACATCAAATCAGAACCGTCGTTCGGATTCATATAATCCCAGATTTGGTTGATGTTGATGTCTATAGATGATACGTAATCAGAGATGTCACCTTCTCCGATTATATAAATTGAAGTATTTCCCCGGAAAGCTCGGCCCGACGATAAAAAACCGATGACTTCCAGATCGAGCGGGCCAAAGTAATCCTCGAATACGGCATTCAACAGTGCGGCTTTATCGAATACGGCCAGGATCATGGTTCTACCTTCCGTTTCGCTGATGAGCTGTTCGGTTGCTTCGATACCTGCCGGCTGCAGCATCAACGGCTCGTCCCGGACGTCATTTTTCCCGATACCTGCGGGCAGCTTCACAACCACCGTTAGTTCACCGAAAGGATCCTCTCGGTTGATTATATTCGGAATTATCTGTATGTCGTTAGAGTCAATAATCAGCTCGCCGCCGTCGGTCTGATCGCCGTCATCGGGCTTTTCTCCACTTTCGGCTACTATTATGTCAACAGTCGCCGTTGCCGGTAGCGCAAGCAGGCTGTCAACGGAGACTACATTGGTAATACTTTTGCCCGGATTTACATCCGAATTCACTTGTACGGTTAAATCCAGATAAACGGTCTCACCGGGTGAAATATACAGATAGTACCATGTGTATGTATGTGCTGTCGGGTCGTAATGTCCCATGACTCCATCGCCGTAAGCTGTAACGAAGCTCACATCAGAAGGAAGGATATCGACAATATTTATTCCGGTTACTAATTCATCGTTGTCATTATTATCGAACTCGATATCGTATGTGATTTGCTCGTTTGGTGCTACCTGCCTGGTTTGACCTTCGAGAACGCCGGAAACAGTTTTTTTCACGTTAAGAGGATTGTGTACTTGTGCGATGGTTGTGTTCGCAGCCAATGCCAGAAATACCGCCGCAGTGAGAAGAGCAAATACTTTATTAATCTTCGAAAAATTTGATATGTGTAATTTTTTCATGATTGAAATCTCACAATAAATGGTTTCATAATTACCTTCCTTTTGCGGCAAAAAGCCCTGCACCGGAACAGTACAAGGAAACATTTCTGCCCAAATTTGTGCCCCCCTTCCTGCTTTTACAGGAAGGCACAGGGGCCTCGCAGTGGATGATTTTCAGTGTAAGAAGTACGCGAGAACGGAGAAATTCATGTTCATCATCCACCTCTTAACGCCATACCCAAATATATATTATTAATCCGTTTAAGTCAAGAAAAATGCCGTATCTTTCTTATATATCCCCTTGCCGGGTATAGAATTATGACTTTTTTAAAGAGAAAGTTTATTCTTACCTTACTTAGTTAAGAGTCATTACAACAAGTTTTGTCGAGAATTGTTCTTAACAGTTTATGTTCCATTGTAAGAATGGTGGATATTCATGCTTTTAAGGCCTGTTTTCATAATGATTTTCCGCAATTGCGGATTGTAAATGAATTGGGATTTGAGGTTCTTGACGAGCAGGTTTGCCCTTATGCGGACGGTTTTTCGTTTGTAACGTCTCTCGAAATCATCGGGCTTCTCAAGCAGCACGTCCGCCAACGCCAGGGCGCTCTTAAATGCATAGCTAATTCCCTCGGCTGAACTCGGACTGATGAGACCCCCGGCCTCGCCGATGAGGGCAATACCATCGGCCACCGTGGAAATCTGTCGTGGCAGCATGGGGCGAAGGATGAAAGACGCCTCCCGGCGAACAAGTTTACCGAACCGAAATCCACAATCTGTAAGCCGTGATTTGAGCAGCTCGAATTTATCCGTCACCTCCGGTCCCGGCGAAAGAGCGGCGCCGATAATTAGATGCTCCTGTTTCGGGATCGTCCAGCAGTAGTAGTCCGTGATTTCAGGATCGAACAATGTGGAAAAGTACGGCAACTGCTTCTCGGCCTCGAACCATTGCTGGATTGCGATGTAGCACTTTGGAAAAACAGAGTTGGGCAGAGCAAGCTTCCGGACCCTTGAAGATGCTCCGTCGGCTCCGACCAAGATTCGGGCATGTTCCTCATTTATATTACCGTCTTTGACGAGTTTTATGGTGAAGTGATTTTTATCTCGCCGGTAAGATTTGAATCGCAAACCGAGCCTCATTTCAACTGATGGAGCAATCATTGACAACAGCCATCGGTCGAATTTTCCGCGATCCATATTGATATAATAACGCTGGTAGTATCTTTCTAATCGATGCCGGACATCGATTGCGCGGACGACAAAAAGCTGGGGCCCCACTAAGACGTTTTTCGGCAAACCAAGTCCCATCTTCGAGAGCATCGCCTGGGCATCCGGGGCCAGCAGGCCGCCGCAGCATTTGTCGGGGCAATGCTCCTCGGGATTTTCATCCAGCGGCCTTTTGTCCACGAGCAGAATCTTGTAGCGTTCTGCAAGGAGCCGGGCCAGGGTCGAACCGGCAGGACCTGCGCCGATAATGGCTATATCATACATTACATGGTCTCTTGGTAAAAAAACAGCGATATTGTTTTGAACGGATGACACATTATCCCGAGAACGCGGGGACATGTCAAAGGATAAGCCCATTCAAGCGGTAGGAATGTACTTTTTTGCCGATGACAAAAGCAGGGATTTCCAGTATGATGGAATATCGAGATAACAGACAGGGAAGATCAAGTTCTTTAATTGTCCATGATAGATGAAAGGAACCGATATGAAAAGGGGCATTATTATTCTGTTCACCTTCTTTATCGTGAATTCCTCTCTGGCTGATTCTCCCGCATTGCCAACTTATGAGCAGGCCAGAAAATTGGCAGCCGCCGCCTGGAAGTTCCCTCCTCGAAGTATTGATGTAACATATTATTCAATAATAAAAGACAACAGAAGAACTGAAGAACAAATCCGCAAAGTGTATAAAGAAGTGTTTGATAACGAGTATGGCCCGGATGAAAAGCTAAGTCCCGAGATGCTCAAACAAAAAGAAAGAGAAATTCAGATTAACGTTGATAACCGCCTTGTGGAACTACAGGATAGAAGAATCAAATGTAGGGTCCGCTTTGATAGAAACCGCTATCGAATAGACAATGTTTACGGAAGTCCGGACAGGACTATCAAAACTATCCAAAAGGGAATTGTCCGGGAAGTGTTCCAACCAGAAAAGAAACTTGACGCTAACACGCCTTTCGAAATAACCTGGACCGAGATACCGGATGCGAACAACGGCTTTGAATTTTATCACTATTCCCACGATCACAAAACTCTAAGAGTAGAAAAAAGAGAGAGAAGCTCGTATATGTTCATAAACAACAGGAACCAGATTAATAGCATTCTGATGATACCCAATGCTTTTATTCTACAGATGAAGTTGGGCACTCGAAATAATAAATTAGTAACAGAACCTTACGATATGAACGAACCAAAGATAGAGCAGTTATGCTCAGGTACATTAGAAGGTTTCGGCGTGAAAATTATACCTGATGAAAATGAACCCAACGTGAAAGATAGAATTGAGATCAGTCTTTATAATGATGAAAAAATCGAAGTCTTAACATCATTAATGATTTGTGCGAAGGACGATTACTCGAAGGTTTATTATTTCGAAGCTACAAATCCTGCTACTAATAAACTCCCCATGTTCACAAAAACGTGCAGTAATTTCGATGCTCAGGGATTCCCACATAATATTATAGAAGTTCAATATGACGGCGAGGGAAATGTTCAACTTCAGGAAACCTACAAAATTGAAGACATTCGCGTAAATATACCTATTCCAAAAGAAGTTTTTGAATTTAATCCTCCGGAAAATTATGAGGTTACGGATTTCCGTTTGCCGGAGGCCCAAAGGCAGGCGGCAAGAATCGAAAACCTGAAAAAACGACTCAAGGACGAAAATTCGGGTCGCAGGTTGGAGGCTCTCATTTTATTAGATAAAGAATATCTGAAAGATAAACCTGCCGAGCTACGAGATATTGCTGTTTCTATGCTGGAAGACCAGCGCGATGATATTCGCAGATTGGCACTTTTTATACTAAACCGAGTTTTAAAAGATAATCCCGAAGAGTTGAGGAAGATAGCCACCTCCCTGCTAGATGATGAAGACCCTATGGTCCAACAAATGGTTGCCAAAATTCTTCGGCAAGTTGAATCAAATGAGAAGGAGGAGTAAATGAGCGAGAATCCATTCGCAGCTCTTTTTTAATTAAAGGGGACATGTGTTATGCTGAGTGAAACGAAGCATCTGGCCGGCGAAGGAGATCTCGCCAAAAAGAGGGAAATATAAACCGCCGGCAAAATCACAAAATCCTTGCATAAATCGGGGCTGTTTGTTATCCTTCTCGAATTCTATTGCCGAATGAACATCGAAAAAATAATGTTTAATAAGTGGGAAAATTGTGATGAGTAAGACCATGAAGAATCCGGGACTTTCGGAACTCGACGAGCTTTGTATCCAGGCTATTCGGTTTTTATCCATGGAGGGCGTTCAGGAGGCCAAATCGGGCCATCCCGGTATGCCGATGGGAATGGCGCCTGCGGCGTATATTCTCTGGACGAAATATATGAACTACAATCCCGCCAACCCTCGCTGGCAGAACCGGGACCGCTTCGTCCTTTCGGCTGGACACGGCAGTATGCTGCTGTATTCGCTGCTGCATTTGGCAGGTTATGAAATCAGTATGGACGAGGTCAAGACTTTCCGCCAATGGGGCAGCAAAACCCCGGGCCATCCCGAATATGAGCCGGACCACGGCGTCGAGGTGACGACCGGTCCGCTCGGCCAGGGAATTTCCAATGCAGTCGGTATGGCAATCGCACAGAAATATTTGGCGAACTATTTCAACCGCGATGGATTTCCTATTATCGATTACAAAATTTATGTCGTAGCCAGTGACGGCGACCTGCAGGAAGGTGTTGCGTCCGAGGCCTGCTCGCTGGCCGGACATTTAGGTCTGGATAATATAATCGTTGTCTATGACGACAATCACATTAGCATAGATGGAGTGACGGAGCTGTCGTTCACCGAGGACAGGGCAAAGCGTTTCGAGGCATACGGCTGGAATGTCCAGGAAGTAGGTGGCGACGGTAACGATATGGCCGCCTTCGAGACGGCACTTGACCAAATCAAGCCGGGTAAGCCCACGATTATCAAGCTCCGCACTCATATCGCATACGGCAGCCCCAACATGCAGGATACTGCCAAGGCTCACGGTGCTCCTTTGGGCGACGATGAAATCCGCCTGATTAAGGAAAAGTTCGGCTGGGACCCCAACAAAAAATTCTATGTCCCTGCGGAAGTGACGGCACATTTCAAAAAAGTAATCGAAAAGGGCATGGAGGCAGAGACCATCTGGAATAAAATGTTTGACAGCTATGCCAATAAATATCCGGAATTGGCAGAACAGTTCAAGGAAGCAGCGGCGGGTAAGCCGTCCGTCGATCTCGACGAAATCCTGCCGAAGTTCAAGGCGGGCGAATCAATGGCGACCCGCAAGGCCTCCGGCATGACACTTGCGGCGGTCATGCCGAATCTGCCGATGTTAATGGGCGGCTCGGCGGACCTGACTCCTTCGAACAATACAAGCTGGCCGGGTGCGAAAGATTTCCAGAAAGACGCACGCGACGGCAGGTACCTGCGTTTCGGAATCCGCGAACATGCGATGGGCTCGGTCCTTAACGGCATTTCCGTCAGCGGCATGATGCGGGCATACGGTGGGACATTTCTGGTTTTTTCCGATTATATGCGTGGCGCTGTGCGAGTGGCGGCGATCTCGAAATATCCCAGCATATTCGTATGGACGCACGACAGTATCGGCGTCGGCGAGGACGGCCCGACCCACCAGCCGGTCGAGCACTTAGCGTCCCTGCGGGCGATACCGAATTTGATAGTCTTCCGCCCTGCCGATGCGAATGAGACCGCCCAGGCGTGGAAGTATATACTCGAACACAAAGACGGCCCTGCCGCCCTGCTGCTGACAAGACAGGGACTTGTCGTGCTGGATCAGGAAAAATACGGCTCGGCGAAAGATACAAGCAAGGGCGCTTACGTCCTTGTCAAAGTGGACAAGCCCGATGTGCTGATACTTGCAAGCGGTTCGGAAGTTTCGGTCGCACTTTGTGCCGCTGAAGTCCTTGCAAGTGACGGCGTAAAGGCACAGGTGGTAAGTATGCCGTCGTGGGAGCTGTTCGAGAAACAGACCCAGGCGTATAAGGATTCGGTTTTGCCGCCTAAGGTTAAGGCGAGAGTCGCGGTCGAGGCGGGCATCGAATTAGGCTGGTACAAGTACATCGGTGATAACGGTATCTTCATCGGCATGTCTTCATTTGGGGCATCGGCGCCGGCGAAAGTCTGCTTCGAGAAATTCGGCATAACAGCGGCCAATGTCGTAAAAGCGGCAAAAAAATCGATCACAAAAAGCAAATAAATCAGAAGACAGAATACAGAAGACAACCGGCGGTACAACCGCCGGTTTTTTTACATTGCTTTTGACCGCCGGAACGTATGTGGTAAAATAATGCCGAACAGACAACGGGCAGGACGAATTGTGGTTGAGACAATTTAAGGAGCATAGGCCTTATGAATGATGTTCGAATCTTTACTACGCCGATATTAGACGGGATAAAAATCAGGGAGTACAAAGGTTTTGTAATTGTGCGGAATGTTCGGGCGGTCAATATCGTTCGCGATTTCTTCACGTCGTTTCGTGACATCTTCGGCGGACGCTCGGACTCGTACCAGGAAGTGATGAGACTGATGCAGGAGGATGTAATCGCCGAAGCAAGGGCCGAAGCGATGAGATTAGGCGCCAATGCCATCGTCGGATTTAATCTGGACTATGACAACGTCGGCTCTAAAAATAAATCCCTTCTGATGGCATCGGCCAAGGGCACAGCGGTCGTTATAGAATAAAAGTACCGACGTTGGATTGATCATAATTTCTTTGTGAAATTAAAGATTAAGCGGGAAAAAATGAACAGAGATTTTACAACCAAATCGTTTTTTATCGTTTTCTTTTCCGCTTGCTTATTTGCCTCACAGCCGAAATACTCGGTCGAGCTGCTGCCGGAGTATGATGTATTGTTCACAAAGACCGAAGGCTGGACTGGTGCGGATGGGGCATATTCACTGCCTTTGACCGATGAAGTGACACTATGGCTGTTTGGTGATACGTGGATAGGCAAAGTCGCAGACGGCAAACATACAGGCGCGACAATGATAAACAACTCTATCGCATTGCAAACCGGCAAAAATCCCACCACGGCTTCGGTCAAATTCCTCCGGCAGACAACGCAAAAGGGTGGGCCTGCCGCATTCTTTAAGCCCGACGACGGGAACGGGTTTTTCTGGATATCCCACGGCATAGTTACCGGCGGGAAGTTATATCTGTTTTTGATGCAGATCGTCAAGACCGGCGAAGAAGGTGTATTTGGTTTTAAGCAAATCGGCACATCACTGGCCGTGATCGATAATCCGAACGACGACCCGCTCGAATGGCGAATTCACCAACACAAAGTCCCATACGGCAGATATTCCAAAGACGGCAATCTTTTCTTTGGCTCGGCTGTAATGAAAGACGGCGATTTTATTTATATCTACGGCGCCGATGAGGATTGGAGCAAAGGAGTGGACGGGCGAAGCATGATAGTCGCCCGCGTTCCGGCTGATAAGATAGCTGATTTTAAACAATGGCGTTTTTTCGGCAATGGTCAATGGCAAGCCGAATTAACAGATACTCAGGGACTTTTTGCCGGTACGGCGACGGAGTATTCAGTATGCTATCAGCCTTCACTCGGGCGGTATGTAGCCATTTATACGGAAATTGGAATGTCGAAAAATATAATGATGCGGCTGTCTCCGACAACGACGGGGCCGTGGAGCGATGCTTACGGGATTTACGAATGTCCCGAGGTCAAGTGGCATAAAACCTATTTCTGCTACGCTGCGAAGGCACACCCTGAAATTTCCGCGAAAGACGAGCTAACTATCACGTACGCCTGTAACTCGACCGATTTCTGGCAGATGGCGGCCGATGCACGTATCTATCGGCCTCGCTTTTTGAAGATTAAATTTGACGTTCATAATAAATAAGGATATAGAAAAAAATGAGGTGAGAGTTATGGACAAGCTATACGAAAATTCGGAAACGGGCTGCTGCCCGAAATTCAATCCTGAGCCGTGGGATGAAAAGGAAATCACTTTCAAGGACAGATTATTCGTCAAGGACCATGTCACGAGCTTTTTTCACATCCCGCTGAACTTCGGCAAAGTGATGGTCCGGAACATGGAAAAAATCCAGGCCGCCGGTGCCCTCGAGCCGGAGCCGGTAATGCTTTCGGATGAGAAATCGCTCTGGGGGTCGGATATTTACATCGCCGTATCCAAAGATGTTACGGGAGCAGAGATGGCAAAAATATCCGGAACGTTTATGACTAAGGTATTCGAGGGCCCGTATAAAGACGTCAGGAAGTGGATAGAAGAAATGAAAGCCTGGCTCGAATCGAAGGCGGCAAAGATGAAAAAGATGTACTTTTTCTATACGACCTGCCCGAAATGTGCCAAATACTACGGCAAGAATTACGTGGTCATCCTGGCACAAGTTTAAAGAAAGCTAAGTATTATGTTTGGTGATTCTGCAACCGCGATAACGATACTGTTTATTATTTTCGCCGCCGGCCTCGGCGCTTTTATCAGAAAAAGAAGCAGAGACAAGTGCCTGCGTGATTTCGAGCACAATACCATAACGCTCGAGGACGTATCCGGCAAGACTGTCTGGGGCAAATTGCGGGTGGAAAATACCGGCCTGGAATTTATCTATAGAGACAAACAGAAAGACACCGACGGGCACGAAGAGGCAAGTTATATCCTCTATAAATACGAGTTCCCGAACATCCAGGCGGTGATTCGCTTTCACGACGACCTCAGCGATGAAAATAAGACCAAAAGAGAGAAAGAGCTGAAAGAAACCTATCATCCCGGGCGGTGGCGAAAGTTCAGAAGGAGCACGCTAAATGTTTTTAGGACCGTACGCGACTCAGTTGTGGAGATTGTCAATCTGCTTATCAGCCAGGCGAAAAAAGCCACACCGGCCGGCAAGGTTCTAAGCACACAGGATAAATATGTCAACCAGATGAAGCAGGAGCTGGTAGGCTCGGTGGGGGCATCTTTCGAGCCTTTGCTGGAGCGATATATCGGCCGGAAAGTCGTGCTCGAGATGTTCAAAGGCGATAAAGTGCTGGAATACTGCGGAGTGTTGAAGGATTACACGGCGGAGTTTATCGAAATCATGGATGTAAATTACGCCATCAAACAGGGTGATGCAACCCACAGGGCCGATCTTGTCGTTCCCCGCAAACTCGGCCTGATACGCCATCTGGGAGAGTAGTTTTGATATTGCAGATTATTTTAGGTTTGGAAAATTAAAAGCTTATTTTGAAGTCTTTATATCGCGGATCGAGAGGCAGTTCTTCGATTTGTGTGTCTTTTATGTAACCGGCAAAGGATTCTTTGATATTTTTTATACAATCATCTATATCCTCAGTGTAGCCCTGGGCGAGCATCTCGACCGAGCCGTCCGACAGGTTGCGAACATATCCTTTTAGCTGATTGAGCCCGGCAATCCTGTGGGCGGTGAATCTAAAGCCGACCCCCTGAACTCTGCCGGTGAAAATTATATGTCTGGCAATCATAATCTGCCCGCTCTATCATGAATATTAACGACAGTCAACCGATCGCTTCAACAGATTCTAATTATATATTATGTTAGCGGCAATTTGCACAGTATGCAAGGAGAACAAGGGCAAACAACGGGTGGAAAATACCAGCATAGAGTTTATCTGTCCGAAAAAACAAAAAGACGAAGACGGACACGAAGAGGCAAGTTATCTTCTTTGTAAATATGAGTCATCACTTTATTTCGCACTTCGACAAGATAGAGAAGCTAAAACTCATTTTGTTCTTAAGGCTTTTCTGAAAAAACCCACCTGGACACGGGTCCTGACGAGCCAAAATAGCAGAATTCAGAGATCGCAATGCACCAAAGGTATAGTCAAGACAGGAACGTTCATTTTTCTGCGCCCATTCTACCTGAGAAATATTTGAACGGTTGCAAAAAAACTTGACTTTTCAAGACATGCGCAGGATTCTATTGAAAATGTGACTCAGCGCCGTAGCTGAGAAAAGATATATAATATTATATGGGAAATCCCAGATAAGGAGGATCTTATGGATCCGATCATGATCTTTGTGTTTGTTATCGTTGCGCTTGCTGTACTCATCTTTCTTTTAGGCATAAGAATTGTGCGTCCCACTCACAGGGGCATAATTGAGAGACTCGGCAAGTACAAACAATTTGCTTCACCGGGTTTTCATTGGATCATCCCGGTTATTGACAGAATGATTCAGGTCAATATCACCGAGCAGATGGTGGATGCCCAGCCACAGGAGATCATTACCAATGATAATCTTAATGCCAGGGTGGACGCCCAGGTTTACTTCAAGGTCAAGGACAATGAGGAGAACGTTAAGAACTCCCAGTACAATGTGAACAACTATCAATTTCAGATTGTGAACCTGGCTCGTACCACACTGCGTAACATCATCGGTACGCTCACGCTGAAATCAGCAAACAGCGAAAGAGACAAAATAAATACGGCCCTGCTTACAACGTTGAGTAAAGAAACCCAGAACTGGGGTATGGCGATCGTCAGGACGGAGTTGAAGGAAATCGATCCACCCAAAGATGTCCAGGAAACCATGAACAAAGTCGTCAAGGCGGAAAATGAAAAGGTTGCTGCCTTGGATTTCGCCAATGCCACCGAGAGGCAAGCGGATGGGATAAAGAGGGCTGAGATCAAGAAGGCCGAAGGGATCAAACAGGCCAAGATCCTGTCGGCCGAGGGCGAGGCCGAAGCCATTAAACTGGTTAACGAGGCAGCGAACACCTACTTCATTGGCAACGCACAACTACTTAGAAAGCTCGAGACCCTGGAGAAATCCCTGATGAATAATGCCAAGATCGTCATTCCTTCAGGATCTGAACTCGTTAATGTTATTGGAGAGATGGCGGGTGTTCTGCCGCTGACAAAATAAACCTATGCGACTTTATCTGATCAATCCGTCCAATCCGCTTGTGAGCATTGTCAACGTCAAGGAGAGCCGCTGGAACCGTTACCGTGTGTGGAAACCACTCGGTCTTATGGTTCTCGCGGGCCTGACCCCGCCGGAATGGGAAGTCTCAATAATAGATGAGAACCTCGGCGCACCGGACTACGCGGCAATGCCTCGGCCTGACCTGGTGGGCATTACCGCTTTCACTTCGCAGGCGAACCGCGCTTATGAAACGGCCTCTTACTTCCGCAATCTGGGTGTACCCGTGGTCATGGGCGGCATTCATGCAACCATGTGCCTGGAAGAGGTAATGGAGCGTGCGGACTCGGTAGTCACGGGGGAAGCTGAAGGTATCTGGCCGCAGGTCCTGAAGGACGCCCGACATGGCAGCCTGAAACGCCGATATGACGGAGGATTTGCCGATATAAGCGATATTCCACTTGCACGCCATGATTTACTGGCTACGGGATATGCCTTAGGAGCCATTCAGACTACACGCGGCTGCCCATTAAACTGTACCTTCTGCAGCGTAACCGCGTTTAACGGGGCCAAATACCGCCAGCGACCCATTCCAGATGTCGTCCGGGAATTCCAGTCGATTCGTGAGAAACGTGTTCTGGTGGTGGACGACAACCTTATCGGCACGCGCCCTGAACACATCACCCGTGCCAAGGACATGTTCCGTGCTATGGCACAAGCGAACCTGCGAAAGGAATGGATTGCCCAGGCAACTATTAACTTCGCCGATGACGAAGAACTTCTGGCATTGGCCGCGAAGGCCGGGTGCAGAGGAGTCTTCATCGGCTTTGAGTCCCCCACGCCCGAAGGGCTGCAGGAGATTGGCAAGAAATTCAATCTTCTTAAGGGCCGGGATTTCCGCGCCTCCGTGCGGCGCATACAGCGACACAACATACTGGTCATGGGTTCTTTCATCATCGGTTTGGATATCGACGAGCCATGCATCGGCAAACGTATCGCCGAGGTGGCCCGTCAGTATGGTGTGGACAATCTCAATGTGCTGTTTCTGACACCTTTGCCCGGTACTCGGTTGTGGGACCAGATGACATCGCAGGACCGTATCGCCCTCAATACCTTCCCGCAAGACTGGAAATATTACACACTGACATTCCCCGTGGCCCGCTATAAGCATTTGTCTCTGGACGGCATCATCCAGGAAATGATCTCCTGCAACAGGGACTTCTATTCCATGCAGCACATTCTACGCAGGGTGTGTAACAGCTTGTGGAATCGCCGTCGGCCGCTGATCAGCTTGATCAGCAACCTTTCATACAGGAACAATCTACGTCTGGACTGCCGGGCATACGCGGACTTCAAGAGTTACTGGACAACAGACACGATTGTTTTTCGTGGGATCTGATGGAATTTGCTAACAATTGGGGTAACTGAAAAAATATAAAAAGAGCAGGTTATAATTCTAACTAATCGCCGTAGAAGGCGAGCATCGCTTCCGACGGGCTTCAATGTCAGGCGAACAAAATAGAAAAAGGAAAATGTATGAAAAGAAAAATGGGATTGTGGATTGACCACAGGAAGGCTGTCATCGTGTTTCTTGTTGGCCAAGAGGAAGAAATAAAACTGGTAAGATCGAACGTTGAAAAACAAATACAACGTGCCGCTGATTCACGTTCAGGCGGTCCGTTTGAATCTCAGGCAGTTCCATCAGACGATCGCCAACAGCGAGAGTTTACAGGACATCTTAACAGCTACTACAATGAGATAGTTTCGTGTATTCGTGATGTAGAATCTATTCTGATATTTGGACCCGGCGAGGCAAAAGGTGAACTCAAAAAACACCTTGAGCACCAGAGGCTCGGCGAACGTATTGTTGATATTGAAACAGTTGACAAGATGACTGAACCTCAAATTGCGGCAAAAGTTCGACAGTACTTTCTATATCTAAAATAAAGTTCAAAAATAGGATTGACACAAAAACACCTAACCATGTGTTCCAGCGGACGCGCAAATACCCATCGCCGTTGGTCGGCAAATATGATCTTTTTGCCTTTTGTTATCTTCATCCGAGAATCCTTTTCGATGGAGACTTAAAACATACTTTTTGAAACCACCTCAAATTTCTCTGCGATTAAAGAAGTATAACATAGTAAGTTACGGATTATAGCAGTTTTTCCGCTCGTGTTTAGGAATACATCAATTTGGTGTTCACTCAAACTCAAAAGTAGCGTATAATCCAACGGTTTAGGATTTTACTATGGCTAAAAGGACGCAGGAGCAAATCGAACGGGAGGAGCAGATTTACCAGCTATCCACGCTGGTCGCGGGGGAATTCTCGCTTCAGGAAGTGTTGGATAGGCTTGCTGAAGCTGCAGTGAAGATTGTCGGCGTAAAGGCGTGCTCTATCCGGCTGCTGGATGAGGATGCCGGTGATTTGGTGATGCGCAGCACATACGGACTAAGTGAGGAATACCGCAACAAAGGTGTGGTTTCCAAAAACGATCCTGTGGTAAAAGCTGCCTTTGCCGGTGAGGCGGTGGTCCTTGATGACATGCGGGTTGACGGCAGGGTCAAATATAAAGAGGCCACGATAAAGGAGGGTCTCGTCAGCCAGCTTACGGTTGCAATGCTATTTAAGGGAAAACCTATAGGTGTGCTTCGGCTATATAGTCCCAAACCCAAACGATTTTACGAAGACGACATAAATCTCGCGCGGGCGGTCGCTTCGCAGTGTGCGGTGGCAATAACCAACGCCAGGCTGTATTCCAGGGCGATTGAAGGCGCGCGAATGGCCGAGCAGATGAGGCTGGCAGGACTTATTCAGCGCAAGATGATCCCGGAGAAAGCACCTCGGATTACTGGGCTGGATATCGCGGCGACATATATCCCCTGCTATGACGTAGGCGGTGACTTTTACGACTTCTTGCAGTTGGATGAGAATCGAATTGTCGTGGCGATAGCCGATGTAATGGGCAAGGGGATGCCGGCGGCTTTGATGATGAGCTGTTTTAGAAGTACGGTGCGCGCCTATGTGGAGATTGAGGACGCCGGCAAAACCGTCCGGGGAGTTATTGATAAGCTCAATAAAATGACATGCAGGGAGTGCACAGGCGGGGAATTTATTACATTTTTCTATGCCGTGCTCGATGCCGAAAAAAAGACTATTACCTACTGTAACTGCGGACATGAGCCGACGGTATTAATAAGAGGAACCCAGACTATTGATATGGAAAAAGGTGGTCTTGTCCTCGGAGTCGATCCGAAGGCCGAGTATGAGGTAGAAACTGTCGATTTGAGAGATGGTGATTGTCTGCTTTTTTATACCGACGGTTTGATTGATGCGGCCAATTTTGACGGCGATTTGTGGGGCAAGGAGAACCTTTTGAAAACAGCGAAAGAATTTACCTGCTGTTCGGCAGAGCAGATGATCAGGAATATCCTTCTTTATAGAAGACGATTTGTCGGCTTGGCCAACCAACTTGATGATATCAGCGTTATTACAGTAAAGGTTGGTAAAGAAAATCAACAATGCGATTGCAAAAAGCACAGTTAAGGAAATTATCCCGGCTCTCCGGGACTCCTCTATTTCGATTTCTTATTTTGAATATTTTAACTTATATTCTATGGCGGAACTGATAGTGACAATTGACGGGCCGGCTGCCAGCGGAAAAAGCACCGCGGCCCGGTTGTTGGCTGAGAAACTCGGAGCGAGCTTTCTCGATACGGGCGCGATGTATAGAGCCGTGACTTTCGCCGCAATACAGGCCGGTGTCGATATGAGCGATGAGGACCAGTTGCTCGGTGTGATGGACAAATGCGAGTTTCAATTCACCGCCCATGAAGACCGGATGCTGGTCAGTGTCGATGGAAATGATGTCACCGAGCGGCTCCGCGATCAACAGGTAACGGCCAATGCCCGCTATATCGCTTCGCCGCCTAAGGTGCGTGAAAGACTGGTCCGGATGCAGCGGCAGTTTGCTGCGGGCCAAAAAAAAATTGTCACCGAGGGAAGAGACCAGGGAACGGTGGCGTTCGCCGATGCGAATATTAAATTTTTTCTGACGGCCGAGCCGGGCGAGAGGGCGCGAAGAAGGCAGGCGGAGCTTGAAAATAAAACCAGTGGAAACAAACTCGAAGAAATACGAAACGCTATCGAGCAGCGAGATAAAAGCGACCGGGACAGAGCGGTCGGGCCGTTGAAGCCCGCCGATGATGCTATTGTGGTCGATACGACCGATTTAAATATAGAGCAGGTCGTTGACAAACTTCTTGGTTTTGTAAAAGAAAAATGCTTAAAGAATGGTTAAACGCGAGATGGTTCTGGCTGGCGCGATGGATGTGCAGGGTCTTTTGCATGTTATTGTTTCACTGGCGTTTCTATGGCCTCGATAATATCCCGAAAAAAGGAGCTTTTTTACTGGTCAGCAACCACCAGAGTTTTCTCGACCCGATATTCTGCGGTGCGCCCCCGAAAAGACATTTATACTTTCTCGCTCGTGCGACGCTTTATACCAATTGGTTTTTTGGGCCGCTGATTACTTCGGTCAATGCGATACCGGTCAATTTGGGACAACCGGATATATCCACAATGAAAAAGGTGATCGGCAAACTTCAGAAAGGCTGCGGTGTTTGCCTTTTTTCGGAGGGGACGCGCACCACCGACGGCAAAATCCAGCCAATTAAGCCGGGGCTCGGACTTTTATGCCGGCGCGGCAATGCGGCGATTGTACCGGTGGTTATCGACGGCGCCTTCGAATGCTGGCCGAGAACGAAAAAGATATTTTCACCGGGCGGGTCAATTATCGTTCACTACGGCAGAGCTATCACCGCGGAGCAGGCAAAGAATATGGGGGATGAAAAACTGGCGGAACTTTTAACCTCGACACTGCGGCAAATGCAGACAAAGTGCCGTCTCGGCCAGGGCAAAAAACCATACGATTATTGACATTCCCGGGGACGCCGAAATATATTGTTCATTTGTCTTGGATAAAAGGGCCTGATGGTCGTGTTTTTTATCGAGGCAACTAATCCGGTCTGCTAAATGCCGGTTATGTCGGCAAACCTGTATATGTATGCTGAACCTGAATTATGCCCGTTGTCGTTGTCACCTTCGGCTCCGATGATGACATAGTCTCCGCCAATCGAAACTGAACAGCCGAAGTTATTAACGATATCGGCGTCCAATGCCGTCAACCTTTTCTGTTGTGTCCAGCCTGTACCATTATTTTTAAATACATATACCGAGCCACAATCAGTGCCGCCTATATCGTCGTCATCTTTCGGTGATCCTATAATTACATAGTTACTATTGATCGAAACCGAGCTGCCGAATCTGTCACCGGGAGAGCCGTCCGGAGCCAGGAGTTTTACCTGCTGTATCCAATTTACATCTTCGTGTCTGAAGATATATACGGAACCGGCGTAGTCTCCATTTTCGTTATCTTCGTTGGCCCCTACCACAGCAAAATCTTTGCAAATAGACGCGGAACAGCCGAATGAGTTCCCCCATGAACCGTCCGGCGATACAAGTTGGGTCTGCTGGAACCAATCCGCACCTTCGCGTTTGAATATATGTGCAGAATCCAGTAAAGTTGTTCCGCCAGTATCGGATTGCCCTGTCGAGGAAATAGCATAGTCTTCACAAATAGCCACTGAAGTTCCAAAGTAATCATGTATTATGGAAGTATTGATATTAAATTCAAATTGTTGGTTCCAGTCTCCGCCGTTGTTCTTGAAAATATATGTGGTGCCGGGACGTGAATATTTTGCCCCGGCGATAATATAATCCCCTTTAATTGAAACTGATGGACCGGTGTAATGTATAAAACTTCCGTTCGAGTATGACAATCTGTCTTGTTGTATCCAGTTTGTTCCTTCACGTTTGAAAACATCTATATAATCAAATTGTGAATTTCCTTCGACACCAATGACAACATAGTCACCGTCGATTGAGACTGAGCAACCGAAATAGTCATCGGGTACACTGCTGCTGGCTGAGATTTTGTCTTGCTGGGTCCAGTTTGTGCCGTCGTACTGATATATGTATGCAACGCCCCGGTTTTCGTTTGCGCCTTTCGCTCCGACAACAGCATAATCTCCGCTGATTGCAACGGAACAACCGAATAGATATTCAGCCTGTCCGTCGGATGCCGTGAGCTTGACGTATCCGGAAATAACCTGACTTTCTCTGCCTATCATTAGTTTGACGTTAGGCACTTCTTTGCTGCATTGCATTGCGGGTGAGTTCGTCGATGACCAATCCAACGGGTCGCCGTGCTGGCTATCCGAGCAGGCATAGACGCTTCGCATAAGGTCCGATCTTGTCGATTTACAGTATCCCGTCTGGGTATATGAGCTGTTGTTGTGGCTGAAGTCCACCAGAAGGTTGCTTGTGCCGTTGTATTCGAAGGGAGTTTGGAACTTGAATGTTTGCCATCCGGTAACCGCCGTCACATTGCTCTGATATACAACCGTCCAGCCGGTCGAGTCGAGCGAGCAATTATCGTATTCACTTAAATTGGTATGCTTCATTCTAATCGTCCAGTTTTCCATCGTCTCATCGGGTGCGTTTTCGATATCGAGTGCGAGCGCTGTGATCGTCCCGGCCGTACCAATCTCATCGGCCAGATATATGACTTGTGTCCGGCTGTCGTGGTAATAAGTATGTAAGGGATAATCCCATCCGGATGTTCCGGTTCCGATAGTTACGGATACACAGTTATTATAGCCCTGAAAGTCGATGCCCCATTTATTTCCGGAGTTGGAACTGCCATCATAGGATCTGTCAGTATCCACTTCTTTGAGTTCGAAATCATATCCGTTTTTGTCCGCGGTAATCGTATAACTCGAATACGGAGTCAGGCCTTTTAATGCGTAGATTCCCTTGTTGTTTGTTGTGGTAGTTTGTATCAAGCCGTCAGTTGTTTTTTGTGCGGTAACAGCAACATTTTTGATTGGGTGACCTTTGTTGTCGGAAATTCGGCCGCTTATGATTTCTCCCGTACAATCGGGAAAGATATTATATACACATTCGGTGATAGTATCGAACGAGCCGGCGTTGGGACAGGCTATGTTGGGTAGGTTGTACCAGCAGTTGTCTATGCCATACCAGCCGATATTAAGATGGTGGTACAGGGTCGAGGAGTTATATCCGTACCCGTCACAAACAGCGGCGTGCCCACTGTAGATATCGTAACTGTCCTGGATACCGAGAATAACGGGAGAATTTGCATCGAGATTGGGATTGATTATTTCAATTATACTTTGACTATCGATATTTTGGCCTTCGTTCGCTCCCCATATTGCCTGATTGTATCCGAAGGTAACCACGAGTGCTATCATTGCATCGCTCATGAAGGCGCCCGAGCCGTTTTCCGTATATTGAGTACCTACTGCGACTCCGGCATCGTGACAAATCGCTCCGATGGCCCGGCGCTGCCGGTCAGTCGTATTGTCTCCCGGTATAAATACCATGTCACTCCAATTATATTTTCCGCCGGGTCCTTGGCCGCGAAGTAAAAGGCGTTTTGCTATCAGCCAGTCCACACTGATGTTGAATTCTTTTGCTTCGATTGCATGATCCGGGTACATGTGATATCGCATTAACTGGGCCATTGCAGTGGCGATGCACCCGGAGGGATAATTTTCTATCTGGTCGTCGATGAAAGTAACCTTATCGTCGATAAGTTGTGGGGTGTAATAGTTAAAACACGCGTGTTTTTGATTGTTGCTATCATAATACCAGCTTTGGCCCCATTTACTTTGTAGTAAGGGAGCAACTCGAATATCCGAGATATAGTCGTCACAAATCGCAGACGAGCTTGCCAATGTTGGGTTTTCGTTGGATTCCGATGCGAGCTTGAGAAAAAAGCTCCATTTTTGTTGTGCCTGGTTCGATTTAAGCTGCTCGATGTGTGCGACCGAGTCGGGCGTGCTGCGAATATCCCTTAATCTTCCATTAAGGTCCCGAGCGACTAATGAGCCTAACGGGTCTTCTGTTGAAGGGTCATAAATTCCGTCATCGGCAAAAGCGATAATCGGCTCAATTAAATCATCGGCCGATACAACGACGAATCCCGATGGTTCCAGATATACAATTGTGTAGATCGGCTCGCCGGAGTTATTTGTGAATGTCTCGGTACTCGATACATGTCTTTCGGGAGTAGAATCAAACGGCTGTGGATTAGCTTTGAGCCAGCCTGTTACGACAAGTTTAGCTTCATGTGCTGTTGTCGGTGATGCATGCAATTTATTAGATTGTATAACGACTAAAATTAAAACGGCAGCAATAACAATACTCCGGAATCTCATTGACTGTCTCCTTCTCCAAAGAGGCTGTTTGGTTGTTACGGCGTAGTTAAGAAAAGATCCTGCTAATGATTAAATAATGGACGGATATATTAATTTTCTGCTGCCACGCCCTATAATATTAGCGTTTACGGCATAATATACCAACTCTTTGCGTTTCTTATCAATTACAAAAAACCAAAATTTTGCTAAAAAATTGCTTTTACCCCCCTATTAACCTGCTTGAAGTCATGGATAAAGCTTGACCAGCGGGAGCGTTAAAGTGCCTTTAAGCCTGTTGTTAATTTTATTAAGTCATAATGGGTGCTTATGCCAGTCGGGATCCGAGTTGGGATTGGGCGATGAATTCCTTGAAGTTGAACCTGAGCTTGTTAAAATATGAATTTGGTTAGCTTCCGGTCGAGAAAGTTGCTGTCCCGGGTCAAACTAAATTAATCTGAATATAATTCACAAGAATGAAAGGGTAAGTTTAATGAAACATCATAAAATAACAATGGTGATACTCGCTGCAGCGATGATTGTTTGGGCTGCGGCGATAAATGCGTCTGAAAACCAAAATCAGCCGATTATTCCTAAAGAGAAAATAATGCTGTTCAACGGCAAAGATTTAACCGGCTGGAAACCGTTCGCAAGCGATTCGAATGCCGATCCGGCGAGAGTCTGGTCCGTGAGCGACAATGTGATTCGCTGTTCGGGCAAGCCGTCCGGCTATATGCGGACGGAGAAGGATTATGCCAATTACCTGCTGCACGTCGAATGGCGCTGGCCCGGGCAAGGCGGCAACAGCGGCGTTCTTATTCACATGACCGGCTCTGATGCAGTTTGGCCGAAAAGCCTCGAATGTCAGTTGCATTCAGGTAATGCCGGTGACTTCTGGGTCATCGGCGGCGTCGAGATAAGTGAACACGCCGGAAAAGGACGGCGCGTCAGCGGCCGCAGGACGATGAAACTGAAAGACAGCAGCGAAAAACCTCTCGGCCAATGGAACGCTTACGATATTATCTGTAAAAATGACTGGGTGGTTGTATTGGTGAACGGCGTTCTGCAGAACGTGGCAACGAAGTGCTCGGCGACATCCGGCAGGATATGTCTACAGAGTGAAGGGACGCCGATCGAATTTCGCAATGTTTATATCGAGCCGCTTGAGTAAATCGAACTGTGCTTACTTACTTTTTGCGTGTTCTTTGGTCTTTTTTCTTCCGAGGAGCTTCTCTGCCTGTTCGGGAGTTTCCGGCGGCCATTGCCCTTCTGACTGCAATTGCTTTAAGTTATCTAATTGTTTATAGCTGATGATAGTTCGGCATCTTGGAAATCTGCCGCAGCCAAGGAACGGTCCTTTTTTACCCTGCCGTATCACAAGCTCGCCCTGCTTGCATTTATGGCACTTTATGCCGGTGGGTTCAGCCGGCGGTTTTGGCGGCAGGACGTTGCCCTGCTTGTCCAGCTTGAGAATTGTCTTGCAGTTGGGATAGTCGCTGCATCCGAGGAACGGGCCGAATCGGCCGGTTTTATTGACCATCGGTTTGCCGCATACGGGACATTTATGTTCACTGGGCTTTTCCTCGATCATTTTGCCGTCTTTGTCACAGGGACATGCGAATTTGCAATCGGGGTATGCGGAGCAGCTCAGGAACCTGCCGTTTTTGCCGAATCTGTAAACGAGCTGTTTGCCGCATTCGGGACAATCGTAATCGCTCGGTGTCACTTCCGCCTTGGCATGTTTCATTTTTTCGGTTGCAGTATCGAGATTTTCCCTGAAAGGACCGTAGAAATCTTTCAGGACGCCGAGCCAGTCGAGATGCTGCTCTTCGATTCTGTCGAGCTGATCTTCCATAAATCTTGTAAAGGAGATGTCCATTACTTTCGGGAAGTACTCGTTCAGCTTGTCTGTCACTACCTCGCCGAGGTCGGTCGCAGAGAATTTTTTGTCCCTTTGCTCGACGTAGCCCCTGTCCTGTATCGTGCTGATTATGGAAGCATAGGTGCTCGGCCTGCCGATGCCCTCTTTTTCGAGCGCTTTTACCAGTGATGCCTCGGTATATCGTGCGGGAGGTTTTGTAAAATGCTGCTCTGCTTTGATGTCAACTACCGCAAGTTTTTGTCCGACCTTCATCGGGGGTAACTGTTGTTCGCTGGATGAAATCGACCAGATTTTCGTAAATCCTTCGAAGACCATAATTCGGCCTGTCGATCTGTACCAGCAGGGACCTGTCTGGGTATCGGCCTTAATATTGAGATTCGTTACATTCCATTTGGCCGATTCCATCTGGCAGGCGACGAAACGACGCCAGACGAGATTGTAGAGCTTATATTGTTCGTTCGTAAGAAACTGTTTTATCTCGTCGGGTGTAAGATCCACATCGGTCGGGCGGATAGCCTCATGCGCCTGCTGAGCGTTTTTCTTGGAAGTGTAAATCTTGGCTTTATCGGGAAGATAATCGGAGCCGTACTTGTTGCCGATAAACCTCCTTGCATCGGTGACGGCTTCTTTCGATAGATGAGTGCTGTCGGTTCTCATGTAAGTTATAAGACCGAGAGAGCCCATCGAGCCTAAGTCGATTCCTTCGTATAACTGTTGAGCGATCATCATTGTGCTCTTTGCACTGAAACCCAGCCGGTTTGCCGCGGCCTGCTGCAGCGTGGAAGTTATAAAAGGTGCCGAAGGTCGTGAAATTGACTCCTTTGTTTCCACATCTTCAACAGTAAAATCAGCATCCTTGAGGGCGTTAAGAATTTGTTCGGCCTGCTCTTTTGTGGTGACATGGAATTTATCATTTCCGACTTTATATATTTCACCCTTAAATGCGTTGTGTTTTTCGAGCCATTGACTTTGTTCGGCCAGAGAAGGTGTTTTGTCGTTATGATTTTTCGTGGAGATGAAATCGAGCCATTGACGGCTGTAGTCCGCCTGGATATCTGTTGTGAATACTCCGGGGATAAGCCAGTATTCTTCGGACTGGAACCGGTGGATTTCCCTTTCTCTTTCTACAATCATTTTAACGGCAACGGACTGAACGCGACCGGCGGAAAGCCCCCTGGCGACTTTTCTCCAGAGCAGCGGGCTTATCTGGTAACCGACTATTCTATCGAGAATTCGCCGTGCCTGCTGGGCCATGACTTTATTAACGTCGATCTTGCCCGGCTTAGCAAAAGCCTGGGTGATGGTCGAATTTGTTATCGCATTAAATATCACACGGTAGGTTTTTTCCTCCGGTACTTTGAGAATTTGTGACAGATGCCAGGCGATGGCTTCGCCCTCTCGGTCAAGGTCTGTTGCGAGATAAAGCTCGTTGCAATTCTTTGCCGCCGTTTTCAGTGCTGTTACCGTGCGTTTCTTGCCGGGCATGATGTCGTAAGTCGGCTCGAAATCGTTTTCTATATCGACGTTGAGCCCTTTTGAAGGCAAGTCCCGTATATGCCCCATCGAGGCCTTGACCTCGAATTCCGGACCGAGATATTTGTTAATCGTTTTCGCCTTGGCGGGCGATTCGACAATGACTAATGCTTTTTTTGACTTCGATTTTGCCATATTGAAAGTAATACTTAGTTTTATTTGAGCGTTATATCCATTGCTACTAATACAAACAGGATAAAACGTTTGTTCACGAACCAGTTATCGGCGATTTATATAACAAAATTTAGAAAAGGACAAATACATGCGAACGGATAATCTGTCAAGAGAAAATGATTAAAGGCGTTTTTGAATGATAAAAGAGCATTTATTCGTTTGAAAGACTGTGTGTTATTAGCAAAAATTATTTGATAAATAAATTCTTTATTAGATTTAATTAAAATATTATTCACCTCCACTGGATTCCGGTGTTAATGCTTTCCAAAAATTTTTCATTCAATACTTGTGACTGACTTTTAATAAATATTGTTTTGGTTTCAGATGATGATTTTATATCAGTCTCTGAGAAGTTTTTCGAGAAGTGGTTTGAGTTTTCGAATAGCATTGCCTCGATGTGAAATTGAATTTTTCTCTTCCGGTGATAATTGAGCAACAGTTTTTTTCAAGTCCGGCACGTAAAAAATCGGATCATAACCAAAACCATTTGTTCCGATTTCTCTATCGGTGATAAATCCTTCCAGTGTTCCCTGTGTTTCCAGCAGGATTTTTTCCGGACTTGCCAGGCACAGGCTGCAGATAAACCTTGCAGTACGTTCTTCTTTTGGAACATCTTTAAGAAGTTCGAGAACCTTTGCGATATTTCGATGATCAATTAATGTCCTGTCTTTGCCGCTGAGTTTTTCTCCTGAGAACCTCGCGGAATTTACACCGGGTGCTCCATCGAGTGCATCAATAACCAGGCCGGAATCATCTGCGATAGTCCAGAAGCCTGTTGCCTTGGCATAACCGGAAGCCTTCTTACCGGCGTTTTCTGCAAAGGTTCTGCCGTCTTCTGTAATTTCAACAATTTCGTAAAAATCTGTTAAGCTAAGCCATTTCAGTTCAGGGCCAAGGCATGCTTTTAATTCATTTATTTTGCCGGGATTGGTCGTAGCAATTAAGATACCATTGATATTATAGGACATATACTTCTGCTCCATCAGATAATGTTGTAAAATTACATGTGCATAAGTTTATTCGATAACAAGTTGTGACTCTATTTTTATCGTCATATCATACATAGTTATATATCAGCATTAATCAAATATGAATATATGGTTGAATGAAAGCATATAGAAAATTAGGTGGATATAGTATATAAAATTAAAAAGGATTACCCCCCTGCTTTTATCAATCGTTGAGATTGTATATGTGACATTAGAATTTCATTTAGATCACGGAAAAATTTAATACCTTTTTATAATAAAAAACATCCGCATATTGTGTATGTTCTTAAAAGTTACGAAGAATATATTACATGTCTATCAACAGTGACTAAATATCTTTTTAACAAATCTTCAAGACTACAATTTTATAGTTTATATTAAAAAGAGGAATTAATAACGCATAAAATAAGATGTAAAACCAACTAACTATATATATTTTTAAATTTGTGAATCCCCCACCTTTTCGGGTGTTGAAGATAAATTTTAATATTAGGATAATTAAATAGTGAAAATTGGATACACGATTAATTAGAGAAAAGAAATCGCTTAGAAGAAAATTTAAATGCCGCCCTGCTGTTGTAAGAAATGGGATAATTACCGAATTTTATAATCGTTTATTCTTGACTTCCATGTATAGCGGAAAAATCCTTCTGTTTGAATGATTCTATGCTTGTTCATTCTGCAATGTTTCACGTGGAACATTCTCGATTAGCCAAGTACATCATCTCGTACAATGAATAATTATAGGTATTGATGGATTTCTATAATTTCCGGATCAATAGAGCATAAGTCCTAATATTGCTATGAAAATGAGCATATTGTTGAGTATGAGTGCCCTGCTAAGGATTTAATTTAAAAGTAGCCATCTTTTCATTTCTATGTAGTGAATCCTTATAGAATCATCTGAAAATAAACTATTTCAGTGTATATTAGATGAAAAAGAAAATGATAAGTGTAGCCAAGAACTCTATGTGGCAATATATTCAATAGTATTTTTTTTAATTGTTATAGCCAATGATATTATACATACATAAATTAAGTTGGTGAGTTTGTCCTTTCTTTCTGTTTCACGTGAAACAATTTTATAAAAATAAATATTTTATCCTCGTAAAGTTATAGAAAATAAATTAAGAAATCCGAAATATTATTTATGTATGATGGTTAATATAAATAAAGTGTAATAGTTAATAAATAACGAAGGAGCGACTAAATGGCTATTGTAAGAAAAGAAAAGCCAAGGCATCTTGGTAGGGGATTGGACTCACTTATTAGTCCGATAACAATAAGCAAAACAGAGCCGGGCGAAGCTTTATCGGACCGGCAAAATGAACCTAACTTCCCTGTTGATAAGGAGTTAAGTGATTCTTTGCGGTTAATAAATCTCGATGATATTTCCCCTAATCCATACCAGGCAAGAATAGAGTGGAGTGAGCAGGGCCTTGATGATTTAGCAGAATCCATAAAAGCCAATGGTGTTGTTCAACCAATTATCGTTCGACCATTCAAAGATGGTTACCAGCTTATTGCGGGGGAGCGCCGCTATAGAGCCGCAAAATTAGCATCATTGCAATCGATACCCTCGATGGTACGAACAGCCAGTGATGAGCAGATGCATGAATGGTCACTCGTAGAGAATATTCATCGAGTTGATCTCAATCCTATCGAGCGGGCAAAGGCCTATAGGAATTACCTCAATGCCTTTTCATTGACGCAAAATGAAGCTTCACAAAGACTCGGTGAGGATCGCTCGGTTGTAGCTAACTATATGCGTTTACTGGACTTACCTCAGGAAATTAAACAGATGTTAACTGAATCTAAGCTCAGCATGGGTCATGCACGTGCAATACTAGCGCTTCCAACCGATGAGCTTCGGCGAAAGTTGGCCAATAGAGCGATGGCAGGGCGGTTCAGTGTCCGTGAGGTAGAAAGGCTGGTAAGAAGATATCTTGCAGGCTCAAATAAAGACAAGAGAGCCATACGCTCGAAACCGCCTCATATTCAGGACCTTGAAATGAAACTAAGCGGGCAACTTGGCACAAAGGTTAACATTGAGACGCGGAAAAATGGACAAAGAGGAAAGATAATAATCGAATTTTACTCTTTGGACGAATTCGATGGGATTACAGAAAGACTGGGATTGGCCTGTGGAGAGGAAGTCTGAATCAGGGCTTGGATGCCATTTTAAACATTAAATTATTAAAAAAATATCAGTTTTTTAGTATAATCTGTTATATGTAACAATGCATTCAATGAACGTAATCTTATCAGGATTGTATTGAGAATAAAAAGATATTTTAAATAGATAGGGAGGATATAAAGTGAAGCGTTTGATTCTGACATTTATATTAATTTCACTTATTTGCTTTAATATTGCTTTTGCACGTGGGGGGGATATAAATCAGGCTCTTGAACTGCACCGGGCGATTGTCGACGGCAACGTTGAAAAGGTTAAATCCTTACTTTCAGGCGGCTTAGATATTAATTCGCGGAACAGGGTAAGCTGGACACCTTTGCATACGGCAATAGATCAAAAAAACAACGAGATTATTCAGCTATTACTCGATCAACAGGCGGATGTGAATTTGATCACAAATCAAGGTGAAACTCCCATGCATTTTGCAGTGAAGTCCGGCCAAAAAGATGTCGTTGAAAAGCTTATTGCCAAAAGAGCTGACGTTAACACCGTTGATAATCAAAATGATAACGCTCTATCATTATCAAAAAAAGGAGAATATACAGAGATTACCGAACTTCTTCTAAAGCATGGTGCAAAAGAACCAAGCCAGGTAATGAGTGAAAACAGGTTATATGACAGGGGGAGAGGATTTGAAAGAAACAATCCCGTGTCGGATGGCGAAACAGAAAATCAGCTTCGTCCTGAAGATATTCGGTCACGGAGAACAAACGAGACCGACCTGCTGGCTGATCCGAACGAGATTAAAGCCAGAATCAAAACGTTCGAAGGCCTGGAAAAATCAATCGAGGAAGTATCTTCAAAAAGTCAACTTGGAATGCGTAGGTGGCGACAGATACGGATTGACAATAGAACAACTCTGGTCAATAACGTTCAACGACAACTACAGGAAGAAATTGAGTTCATTCGAAAAGTAGCACTCGAAGAAGAAACGAAAAAGACCGTAGAAGCCACTGATGTCTTACTGGCTAAAAAGAAGGACAGGACTACCAAGATAGTAAGGGAAATAAGGGCACAGGAAAAAGAGCAAAGACAGACCCGTTCAACCTCAACCGGTCGCGGCCGGGGTCGTTCAACAAGAGGTAGCAGCCGAACCAGCTCGCAGGACAGCGGATATACCGGACGATCCGGACGTCGAGGCACTACTTCAAGGTCGAATGTTTCCGGTGACGATAATGAAGCCCAGGAGCAGGTGGATCCCGAAGAGCAAAGTGAAATTAATCGGTGGCTGCAGGCGGACGTTCAGGATTATGACAGTAAAGTGTCTTTATTTACTGCAATCAACGAACAAATCCAGACTGAGTTTGTTTCATTGCGGCAAATTTCAGAACAAGAAGAGGCGAAAAAAACAACTGCGGCAATTGATGGTTTACTTTTAGCCAGAAAACTGCGGTATGACGAATTGAATCAGTACATTCAGGAGGAGAAAGCAAAACTTGAGGCACAGGAAGAACGGGACAGCAGAAACACAGAAGGGCAATCGGATAATCAGACAGGTGGCAGGAGGCGAAGGCGTTAGGACGTAATGGCAGGGAAGTTAGCTGATAAAATCGCAATAGTAACAGGTGCAAGCAGGGGGATTGGCAGGGCGATCAGCATCGCATTGGCCCGGGAAGGGACGATTGTTGTTTTGGCAGCGCGTTCGATGCCGAAGCTGCAGGAAACCGCCGAACTGGTCAAAAGAGCCGGAGGGAAAGGGGAAATAATCAATACCGACCTTCTTCTGGAAGATTCTATAAAGGACCTGGTCGAGGCGGTTGAGAAGAAGTTCGGCCGACTGGATATCCTGGTCAATAACGCCGGCATTACACATTCATCTAAATTCGAAGAAACCAAAACACAAGACTGGCAACGCTGCCTGCAGGTCAACGCCACTGCTCCGTTTATTCTTTGCCGTGAGGCTCTGCCTTTGTTGAGAAAATCTCCAGCGTCCTATATTATCAATATTTCCTCTGTTGTCGGAGTCAAAGGCTATCCGCTCCAGAGTGCCTATACCGCCTCGAAACATGCCGTTCGCGGGATGACAATATCCCTGGCCGAAGAGCTTAACGGCACAAATGTCCGCGTGCATCTGATTTGTCCCGGCGGGGTGGATACCGAATTGATTCCGCAGGTTCGTCCCGACTTGAAAAGCGAAGACCTGATGCGGCCGGAGGAAATCGCCGAGTTGGTTCTCTACCTCGTCACCCATAAAGGCAAAGCAATAATCGATGAGCTGCATGTCCGCAGGGCAACTTCGAAACCGTGGTTTTAATACTAATAAGGGGCATATATGCGGTTTATCTGCCAGCGAGTATTGGAAGCCCAGGTCAAAATCAACGGCCAATCGGTCGGCCGAATCGATCAGGGGCTGCTGGTCTATCTGAGCGTCGGTAAAGGCGATACCGAAGTCGATGCCCGGTTTATGGCGGATAAGCTTGTGAACCTGCGTGTCTTTTCCGACGATGCCGGTAAGATGAATTTGAGCGTGCTCGATATCGGCGGAGGGATACTGCTTGTCAGCAATTTTACACTTCACGGCGACTGCCGCAAAGGTCGCCGCCCCGGTTTCGATGCCGCAGGTGAGCCGGATGCGGCCCAGCAGCTTTATGATAAGGTTGCCGATCTGATATCCGAGAAGGGGATTCCGGTCGAAAAGGGCGTTTTCGGCGAACACATGCACGTTTCGGCCGTTAACGATGGGCCGGTAAACTTCATCCTCGACAGCACCAAAATTTTCTAAGTTAAACTTGTCCTGAGCTTGTCGAAGGATTGGCTTTGATTGGCTTTGTTTTTTCGCAGCCCAAAGTCCCTAAAAATTCACCTATTTACTTGTCATAAAAGAGCTTACACCAATTTGGATCAAATCCAAATTGGCTTTGTTTTTTCAAATTCCTTTACGCAATACGCACCCCGCATCACACAATACGAATTAGATTGGCTTTGTTTTTTTCACCTCTAAAATGCCTTCAAATCTCTTATATACTTGTCACAAAAGAGCTTACACCAATATGGGCCTGACCCAAATTGGCTTTGTTTTGCATTTTTTCTACAAATCCACAACTTTCGAATTTCGGATTTAGAATTTCGTGTTTCCAGCCAAAGGCTGGCGAATTGGCTTTGTTTTCAAATCTCTCTGATCATTCGCTGCACGGTTTTAAGAAGTTCCGGGATATCCCGCCGGCAGATATCTGTTCAAGTTTTTCACGTATAAGCGACATATCAGGCATAGCGGGCCTCCCTGTCGATTCGGGCCTTAAGGTAGCGATTCATCGAATTACGATAGCGGATAACATCGACCGGACGATTGAAATCGTTTTCGAGCGTCTCTTTGATATGCACAACATAAAATAAATCCGGCTCTCTCATTTCTACTACCACGTCGATATCACTGTTCGGACGCAGCTCATCCCTTGCGGCCGAGCCGAAAATCCCGATTTTTGTCACTCCATACAGGCGTTCGAACCGGGACAGGTAATTTTTTAATTCTCGTAATATGGTCTCTCGGCTTAATTTGCTTTCTTTCATAGCAACACCCAAAAATCTAATTTTAACGCCATTTCCTGTGAAAATTCCAAAATACAACCACTCAAAGTTAAAATCAAGCGTTTTGTAAGGTAAAACGATCGGTAAATCTCGTGGGGTTAAAATAACTTGACGAATTGTTTCTGGTTTCGTACACTTTCAGCCTTGTTTTTCCATGTATTTCAGGAGTAATTGTAGTGGAAGAAGCTATTGCAAAAGCAGCCGCACTGATAGAGGCGATGGAGTATATCCGGCAGTTTCGCGGCCGAATCGTGGTCGTCAAGCTCGGCGGGAGCATCCTTGACGATGCCGCTCTGCAGAAGAAACTCTTAGCGGATATCGCTTTTATGGCAACTGTCGGGATGCGCCCGATTATCGTTCACGGCGGCGGAAAGGCCATTACAAGGGCGATGAACGAGGCGGGTCTGGAAGCCGAATGGGTCCAGGGCAGGCGATATACCGATAAACGAACCCTGACGATTGTCGAGCATACGCTTGTCCATAACGTCAATACTCCGATGTGCGAAATGCTGACTGAATCGGGGTGCGACCCGATGGGGCTGCATTCGCTCAGCAGTTGCGTTTTGTTCGCCGAAACCCTGAGACTGGACGGTGAAGACGGGCGAAAACTCGATCTCGGTCTGGTCGGACGGGTAGTAAATGTTAATGCACAGTTGTTAATCAAGCTCTGTGCGGACGGGACTATACCGGTTATCGCCTCGATAGCCAAGGACAAGACCGGCGGGAATTTGAATGTCAACGCCGACAGTGCCGCCGGTGTGGTGGCCGCAGAAGTCGGGGCCGAAAAGTTAGTTGTTGTAAGCGATACTCATGGAATAAGAACCAACCTCGAAGACCCTGACAGTTGGGTTTCGTCTCTGGACGAAGAGAAGATAAAGGAGATGATCGATGATGGAATTATTACCGATGCGATGTTCCCGAAGGTTGAGGCGTGCCTGACAGCTTTGGACGCGGGTGTCAAAAAGGCACATATAATCGACGGGCGAATCCCGCATTCGTTACTACTGGAAATTTATACCGATAAAGGGATTGGGACACAAATAATCAGGAATTGAAAATATGAGATATGATTTATCAAATAGCATAGAAGATGTGAGAGGCACTATGACTACACAGGAAACTATCGAATTATTTAATAAATATGTTATCGCCAATTACGGCCGATTGCCGCGGGTGATTGTCAAAGGCGAGGGCTGTTTTCTATACGATGCCAACGGCAATAAAATACTGGATATGTTTCCCGGCTGGGCGGTCAGTGCGATAGGCCATTGTCATCCGAAGGTGGTTGAAGCGATACGCAAACAGGCTGGCGAGCTGCTGCATATCGATAATACTTTCTACTCTGAGCCGCAGGGCAAATTGGCCCAACTGCTAAGCGAAAGGGCGTTCGGCGGGAAAAGTTTCTTCTGCAACAGCGGCGCCGAGGCGAACGAAGCGGCGTTGAAACTGGCACGGCTGCATACATCGGCGGAAAAGTACAAGTTTATCACCGCCGAAGGGAGTTTCCACGGGAGAACTTTTGCAACGATGACGGCAACGGCCCAGCCGAAGCATCACGAGGGCATGCTGCCGTTGCTGCCGGGTTTTGTCTATGTGCCGTTCAACGATATTTCGGCACTGGAGGCGGCTTTTGACAGCGAGGTTGCCGCGGTAATGATCGAGCCGATTCAGGGTGAGGGAGGTATAAACATCCCAGACGCCGATTATTTACAGGCGATCCGCCGGCTCTGCGATGACAATGGTGCGGTTATGATTCTCGATGAAGTTCAGACCGGAATCGGCAGAACAGGCAAATGGTTCGGATACCAGCACTTCGATGTCGAGCCGGATATTATAACGATGGCGAAAGCTCTCGGCGGCGGCGTGGCGATAGGGGCGATGATGGCAAAAGAAGAAATCGCCGCTTCGCTCGTTCCCGGCAAACACGCTACAACGTTCGGCGGCAGTGCTTTGGTCTGCGCCGCGGCGGTGGCCGTCATAGAGGCGATAGAAGAAGAAAACCTGCTCGAGAACGCAGACCAGCTCGGTCAATATACTATGGATAAGCTTCAACAGCTAAAACAGAAACACAGTATTATAGACAGTGTTCGCGGCGTAGGTTTGATGATCGGAGTTCAATTGAAAAGTCCCGGTACGGAGATTGTGAATAAATGCCTGGAAAATGGCTTGCGAATAAACTGTACCCAGGGCACGGTTCTGCGGTTTATGCCGCCGATGATTGCCGACAGAAGCATGATTGACCAGGCGGTGGATATTCTCGATAGTGTCATGACTGAAATTTAATTATCCTGTCGCTTCGATTCAGTCCTATTCTCTCAATGGATGGATACGATGGCGGCGGGCAGACAAGAGGAATGAGAGATGAAAGATTTTCTATCGATAATCGATTGTCCGACGGAGTTTCTCAAAGACTTGCTGCGGATAAGTACAAGGCTTAAAAGATTATACACGTTCGGCGGAAATGAGTTATGCCTTGCCGGAAAAACTTTGGCGATGCTTTTTGAAAAACCAAGCCTGCGGACGCGAATCAGCTTTCAGGTTGCCATGACGGACCTTGGCGGTCATCCGATTTACGTCAAGCCCGAAGATATCGGCGGCATTGGCAAACGCGAGCCGATTAAAGATATTGGGCGGGTCCTGAGCCGGTATGTTGACGGTATAATGGCGCGAACATTCGAGCACAGCACTGTAACCGAACTGGCTCAGTATGCAACGGTGCCGGTTATAAATGCTTTGACCGACTGGTTACATCCGTGCCAGGCGATGGCGGATGTCCTGACTATCGAAGAACATTTTGACGATGTCAAAGGGATAAAAATCGCCTTTATCGGTGACGGAAACAATGTCGCTCGTTCGTTGGCCCACGCCTGTGCGAAGCTTGATATGCAAATGGTTGTTGCATCGCCGGCCGGTTATGAGCTTGACGCCGAGACGATTGAAAGAGCAAATCAGGTTTCTTCCGATTGTGTCCGGCAAACTCACGACCCTAATGAGGCGGTTGCAGATGCACATATTATTTATACGGACACCTGGGTCAGTATGGGACAGGAGGATGAAAAGCAAAAACGCATAGCGGATTTTGCCGGTTTCCAGGTCAACGCCGAATTGGTCAAGGCCGCACCGAGCCACGCAAAAATTATGCACTGCCTGCCGGCGTATCGAGGCTTTGAAATCACCGATGACCTCGCCGAGTCGCCCAGCTCGATTATGTTCGACCAGGCCGAAAACCGCCTGCACTTCCAGCGGGCACTGTTGAAAAAACTTATGAGCCAATTATCATGACTCATCATAAAATTATAATCGGCGATTCGAGAAATATGATGGAGATAGCCGATGAGTCCATCCATCTTGTCATTACCTCTCCACCGTATTGGCAGCTAAAAGATTACGGAAATGGCAGTCAAATCGGCTTTGATGACAGTTACGAAGATTATATCAACAACCTGAATATAGTCTGGAATCAATGCCACAGAGTTTTAAATAAAGGTTGTCGGTTATGCGTAAACATCGGTGACCAGTTCGCTCGTTCCGTTTATTATGGAAGATATAAAGTTATTCCCATAAGGACAGAGATAGTAAAGTTTTGCGAAACTGTTGGCTTCGATTATATGGGGGCGATTATCTGGCAGAAAGTCACTACCTGCAATACTACGGGGGGAGCGACAATAATGGGATCATTCCCCTATCCCCGGAACGGGATTTTGAAAATAGATTATGAATTCATTCTAATCTTTAAAAAACACGGCATTACGCCAAGAGTTAGAAAAGAGATTAAAGAACAATCAAGGATGACGATAGAAGAATGGAACCGGTTTTTCGCCGGTCACTGGAATATACCGGGCGAAAAGCAGGACAAACATCTGGCAATGTTCCCGGAAGAAGTGCCGAGTCGTCTTATAAAAATGTTCAGTTATGTAAATGATACGGTTCTAGATCCGTTTCTTGGCAGCGGTACAACTTCATTAGCAGCCAAAAAACTTGGAAGAAATTCTATCGGATATGAGATAAATCCGGAATTTTTGCCGTTGATAAAAGATAAGCTGAGAATAAACCAGAAGCTGATCTTCGAAGAAACCGAATTTGAAATAACCAAGCAAAAGAAATCACACTTAGATTTTGAAAAATTGATTAAGCAACTGCCTTATGTTTTCAGCGACCCTGTCAAGTTCGACAAGAAACTTGATCCTAAAAAACTTCAATTTGGATCAAAGATAGATAATAATAGTTCCGAAAAGGAAAAGTATCATTCGGTTAAAAAGATTATTTCACCAGAAAGATTAGTATTAGATGATGATTTGAATATCAGACTGTTAGGTGTAAGGAATAAAAAAGATACGATTGAGCAGGCCGTGAATTTTCTTGAAGATAAAACTCGTGGCCAACGGGTTTTTATGAAATTTGATACTATTAAACATGATAAGAAAAATAATCTTTATTGTTATTTATATCTTCGGAATAAGACGTTTCTTAATGCACATTTGATTAAACAGGGTCTGGTCGATGTAGATACTTCGCTTGAATATAGATTTAAAAAGAAATTCTTAGTGGCAGTAGGGAGAAAATAATGGAAAAGGAATGGATAAAAGGGCGTGAAGGGAGAAATCTGAAGTTTTACAGGGAGACGCTCTTAAACTACGGAATGAACAGATGGGGGCTTAACAAGGCAAACAGTGTAGGTCCCACATCTGAGCTCATAAGGAATTGCGCACCGAAGTCATTCAAGGAATGGGAGGAGTATTATTTTAGTAATGCTGTTCAAAAAAAGCGAAATGGTATCATAGTCACAAGAGAATACCTTACTGACCTAGGACAGAAGTTATATATAAAGCTATCCGAAGTAGTCCAGAATGAATTGGAGTCTATCCAAGAAGATGAGTGTATAGACTATGCTTATAACCTCGTCCTGAATAGAACTTATGAAGGTTATAAGAATGAAATCAACACCGTATATGGACAACTGGAATCAATACTTGGTGTAAAAATCCAGCCTGCTCCCGATGAATGGGATAGGACATTCAATGTTGACTTTTTCATACATGTAAAGGACAAGTTCATAGGTCTTCAGATCAAGTCAGTTTCTGGATTAGCTCTCGATCACTATCAGTGGGAAAAGATGCACGAACAGAACCATACTAAATTTGAGAAGAAATATGGGGGGCGTGTCTTTTTTATTTATTCACGAAAAAGTGGAAAAAAGGCTAAAATAAATAATCCTAGTGTAATTGAAGATATTATAAAAGAAATCGAAAGGTTGCAAGGCTAAAAGGTGGATTTGCATATTTAACGAAATGAGGGTATAATGGCTATTCGAAATCCCGGTTGTTTTACTAGTGCGAATTTAAGATGAAAAAAGAAAAGCAAATAGAATCACCACCGCTTGAGACAGTCGAGCCGATAGGCAAGCGGGTCCTGATTCGCAAGGACGAAGACAAGAAGCAGACCAAAGGCGCGATCCCCGTCGATTTCGAAGGCGACAACCGGCTTTTCGTCGTGGAAGTCGAGAATGTCGTCGCAGTCTTTAGAAAATCATAACATTCCTTCAAAAACTGAATGAAAAAAATCCCCCGCTCCGAGGATTTTTTAAGCTTTTAGCTTATTTAAAATCGTCATCTTTACCGGTTGTTTTTCTGTGGTCACCGGTTCTTCAGCCGTATTTTTAGCACGAGATCTCAATGGTGAGTTAATGCTGGTACTTATATCAACCAGAGACCTCGGCGGGACTTCATTATCAACTTTCAGGAGATCCTCATCCGGGGGAGTATGTGGAAATTGCAGGCGAATCTTCTCGCCGATCCAGGCGCCAATTACACCGTACACAAAAAAGGCCGGTATGCTGGCTATCATTATCAACACTACAATATATAATCCCATATTATATATCTTTAGCGCAGTTTCTGAATCCGCATCTTTTATTCCCGGGGCTGTTCCAGCCAGGATTTTTTGTATCCCTTCGGCCCCTAATGACTTAATAGCAAAGATCATCAATAAAGTAAAAATACCCGTCATGGCAAGAATAGAAAATGCAACTATCGTGGCAGGAATATAGAGATTGTAGGAATGGCAGCCGAGTTTTCTTGACATCAAATAGCCTCCTATGATTGATGGCGGCATCAGCCTTATAGTACCCGATAGAGTAGGGCAGCTTTCTATAATCACCGGCATGAAAAAAAGGCTGGCTATAGTCAAAATCGTAATGAGGATGACCTCTATTAAAGTATGCCTCAGGCTCCACCATCCGACCCTGATCATGATCGTCCCGAGGATAAACAGGTTGATTAGCGGCAATAAGGCGAACATACCGGACCAGCCCTGATCTTCGAAAGTTCTCCAAAGCAGAATAACCGATGCGATTCCCGTAACGGCCCACATAAATATTTCAAAAGGGGTGGATATATTTGTGTGTTCGGCGTACATTTGTCGTCCCTTTCAAATTTTGAAAGCGATATCTCGCAGTCCCTGTTTATAAAGGTAAAAATCGGTTAATATTTATAATCTCTCAAGTTATAAATCTTGCGTTCGCGGAGAAAAATCACTAATTTTGCCCATAAAAACCATTCAGTGCATATAAATGAAAACAAGTCTTGTCCGAAACATCACCCCCTCTGAAAATATTATAGGACATAAAAAACCTCTATCTACAAACGGTTATTTGTACTATCCTGACTGGAGCAATTCGATAATGAACGTAAGTATGCGTCGGTTTTCGGATATTTTGTTTTTGTAGGGTTTCTGATATTTTCCGGAGGTCCGGCGGAACTTTTTCGCCGTTGCGCCGACATTATCTGCGGTAAGAGAGAATGAAAGACAAGGTTACAAGGGAATTTCAGGAATTTTGGATTAATACTACCGCTAAAGTGCGGGCGTATATGTTCTGCGCCTGTGAGAATTGGACTGATGCGGATGATTTGACACAGGATTGTTGCCTGCGGGCACTGCGGGCCTGGGGCCAGTTTGACGGCAGGGCGAGCAGACAGGCATGGCTTTTCGGAATTGCCAGAAGGACACGCGTTGACTGGTACCGGCGAAAAAAACGCCAAGTCGCTGCCCTTAGTCAGGAAAATATAGATGAGTTGCAGAAGGCCGATGATAAAAAACCGGATGTTAATGAGATTGAAAAGATATGGGACACTGTGAAAGATTTAAGTCCCGAACAAAGTGAGGTCATCCATTTGAGATTTGCAGCGGGTTTGAATTATGCTCAAATAGCGCATACTCTTGAAATTCCAATCGGGACCGTAAGGTCGCGATTGCACAGAGGATTGAAAGCCGTAAAAGAAATTATTGGAGAATGGGAAAATGGAACGTGATCAAATAGAGAGATTAGCAATGGATTCGGCGGCGGGTGAGTTGAACGAAGATGCACAAGCCCTATTCGAAGAATATCTCGCCGGGCATCCTGAAGCTAAAACTGCTGTCGAAGGCATGATGGGGATTTATGAAAAGACGGATGCGGCGATCATTGTGAAAACACATCATGCCGTTAAGGCGGATTTAAACACAGCAAATATTAGTATAAGGTCCCATTCGAGAGTTTTTTGGCTGCCTATAGCGCGCTGGGCGGCGGTATTTATTTTTGCGGCTTTCGTTGGGATAGCAGTAGGGCGTTGGTCCAAATCACCCATCCCTCCGGATAGAACAGGACGAATAGCGGCCTATCGGGATTCGGCTACGCAGCAAAGGATTTTTGATTTGGATAATAGCGGTGACAGTTTCTGGCGGGACAAGGCCGTTGCAATGATGACATCTCGTCCCATTAGCATACAGCGAGATTCCGTCACCGGCCCTGGATTATGGGAAAGGTACAGAGAATTTATAAAGGAGAAACATTATGAATAGTCGCATAAAAAGTTTGGGATTAATTGGTTTCTACGTAGTGGCAGTTTTTTTCATAGGTTGTATTCCGGAAAATTCACTCGAATGGTCACAGGATGGTTCGGTCGGATTATTGAGAGTCGAGGGGGCATTGTATCTGGTCGATGGTCAGACAGGCCAATTGACTGAAATTGCTAAAGAAAATGTCCAGTTCTGGCCGGGTATTTCCAGAGACGGCAATTTAATTGCCTATAGTCGGGAAGTTGAGTGTGATAGTCTGTCGGAAGGTCTTAAATTATTGCCGCCCGGGCAGGTTAAGATGATACAGTATAATGCCAAGAGAATGGGCGAGGATATTTTAGATGCGGGCGGTCTCGGCATGATTGAAAAATTTCCCGAGCCGGAAGATAAGCTTCTCGAACCCGAAGAATACGAAAACTGGGCGATACGATATATGTATGAAAATGCCGGAAGTGATCTTTTGAAAATTTTGTCGGATGAGGGAATTAAACTAGCCCAGGAAAAAGACCTGAGCTATTTTCAGGTTGTCGTGGTACCGAGAGATAACCTTCAAGATAAACGTGTTATTGCCTCGAATATTTTCGGCTCCTGTATGACACGTATATCACCGGACAATCGATATGTGGCCTATGTTATGCAGACGCAATACGGAGATGAGGATGTGGAATATTCCCTTTATGTTGCATCTCTCAAAGGCGAAATCAAAAATGTACTTGTCGATCAGCGTGTAGCTTTAGGTTATGATTGGCGGAAAGACTCAAGGGCGATCGCATATATAAATGCTGATACGGAGAATTTAGGTGGAGACGAGCTTGCTATTGGAACTCTTCAGGAACGAGTAGTTGCCGACGATGAAAACAATCTCTTGGCCAAACCGATAGAATTGGAAAAGAAAGAAAACGGCTCAGTCGAGATGCGCAAATGCACCAGTGACGTTTCATCTCTGGCCGGTATGGTTTTTTATCCGTGGCTGAAGGTCAGGTACGGACTCGAAGGGCGAATATTCTTTTCAACGTGCAGTATGCCGTTGCCGATAAGTAAGAGGGATGAACCCGGGTGGTCTCTTTTTTGTTATGATTCCGTCACGGGTATGGTCACGAACGTTTTGCCGCAGAGTGTTTCCAGTCATACGAGCCAGGCTATGGATATGCTGCAGTTCGAACTGTCACCGGATGGAAGAAAAGTTCTTTTGCCGATCAAAAACAACAGGCTGGTAGATTACGAGTTTGGAACGGATAAAGTAGGACTTCCGATTTTAGATGACGAAGGTTTCGGCGAAGATGAAATCTCGGCGATGGTCCCGACCTTCAAGGGCGACAATGAAATATCTTTCCTTGTTTCCGGAAAGAGTCATTATTTTGACAAAATACAGCGGGAAGATCCAAACCGCCACGAGATAGTCGTTCTGGATCGAGCTGCACTAAAAGGCCGAATTTTAAGTGAGAGTTGGCCCGATGAGATATTGGATGATTTAGGAGATTGATGTTAATGTAAAGTTAAATACGTTTTTATCGATGAGACAATCGTCCATAAGGCCGGTTGTCTCATCTTTTTTATCACGCCAAGTTTTTTAACCACTTCCGGTCAGAGATTGCTTTTCGCGAGAAAATTCTTAATTGATTCTTGGCACTTTTGTGGTATGGAGTTATATTATCTGCAAATTAATTGGCAATTTTATGAGATAAATATGGTAAAATAATGACTTGCCTTTCTAAAATCTTGTATTTGTTTCGAATTGGAAATCCAAAGTTATAGGAGATTATTATGGTAGAACAACAGGAAGTCACCGCAGTCCCCCAGGGGCAAACACAAATGCCGCTCAAACCTCATCGCGGCGTTCTTATTTTGGTACTTGGCATACTCGGCATCGTTTGCTGTTTTATTTGCGGCATTGTCGCATGGGTAATGGGGAACGGCGACCTGCGGGAAATGGCCGCCGGCAGGATGGATCCGTCCGGTCAGGGATTGACTCAGGCAGGCAAAATCTGTGGTATGATAAGTGTTATTCTCCTGATTGTTGTGATAGTCATCCAAATAATCATGGTTCTTTTAGGGGGTGGGCTGATGTTCTTCTCCGCGCCAAGGGCGATGTGATGAAAATTGAGATGGTTCATGTTGCCCGGCGTCCGCCCTGGCCTCTCTGGGCTATATTGCTGGTATTTGTTTGGTCGGGTCTTGGTATTTCGGCAATATGGTTGAGCGATTATTTTAATCACCCGGTGCAGCTTTGCCTGGTTAAGCGTCTGACCGGATATCCTTGTCCGACGTGTGGTTCTACACGGGGGGCATTGTCGTTATTACATGGTCATATCGTTCGGGCCTGGCTGTATAATCCGCTGTTGTTCTCGGCACTTAGTTTGTTTTTTGCCGTCGCCGCTATTCGAGTTTGTTTTGCCCGTGGCATAAAAATCAGCCTGACAAAAAATGAACGGATATTTGTCTGGATATTTATTATTATGCTGTTTTTCGCCAACTGGGTGTATGTTATTTATTATGTAGGTTGACTTCTGATGTAATTATTTCGTCAGAAGTTCTTAATAATAGTTACAATTTTTTTTACGACATCCTTTCCGGCAGGGTGTCAATATTTATAACAACTCGCCGATCATGGCTGAAAAAGTCACTTTGCGATTGTTCTGTGTCCCTAATCATGATATAGTCTTGATTCAAATAATATAGATTTTTATGAATTAAGGAGAAAGTACGATGCAGGAAAGAGTTGTATTATCAAAAGGATTCTTTTTGGGTTCGATATTAGGTGGCACTGTTCTATTTATTATCTTTTACTTTGGAGGAATTATATCAATATTTGCCACAGAAGAACCATTTCCAGGTGTACTGATTATTCTGATGGGTTTTTGTGCGGTAATATATTCGTCGGTGATTATGGCTATATTGGTTTATAAGATGTGGAAAGCGATTCAGGACGGTCATGCACGCACCACGCCGGGAAAAGCTGTAGGATTTCTCTTTATTCCGTTTTTCAATTTATACTGGATTTTTCAGGCATTTTGGGGCTTTTCGGTGGATTATAATGCGTACATCGAACGTTACTCAATTGCAGTCGATAAGCTGCCGGCGAATCTGTTTTTAACCTATGCAATTCTTTCCGTAGCCTCGGCAGTGCCTTATATAGGGATACTGCCGGGTATCGCGGCTTTTATTATTTTAATGATTTTGGTAGTTCAAATTTGTAATGCGGTGAACGTGTTGCCGGATATTATATCGGCCGAGCCGGCCCCGATAGCCGGTATGATGTAAGCTTAAATCCTGATTGTGTAGTTTAAAGAATAACGTATTATGGCTGTTGAGAATGAGAAAAATACCTGGTCGGCAAAGGCAAAAAGGACTGTCACATCCGTCCTGCCGGTTTCAAAAAACCGCAAGGGCCAATGTGTCAATTGCGGGGCGTGCTGCAAGCTGCCGAATGAATGCCCCTTTTTGAGGTATGCGGACGACGGAAAAGAGTATTGCTCGATTTATCCGATTCGCCCTTTAAATTGCAGAAAATATCCCCGGACGGAATCGGAATTTATCACGCAGGAAACATGCGGTTTTAATTTCGACGAGAGTTGAATCGGTTTCTCCGGCGATTTTTCAACAAAAACACACTTCCCAGACCCAACAATATTCCCGTCGCCGGTTCCGGAATTTCAGGTGTTGCGTCGCCGCTGGGGGCATACGCGATCTGTGTTTGCGGTTTAGCGCCTGTTGTGCTGCTTAAACCGCCGCCGGCGCTTATATTTCCGCCCGTCGCAGTCGTACCACCGCCACCACCGGGTGAGCCTCCGCCGGAGTAGTTGTAGTCGGCCTGTTCGAATACTGCGATGACGATTTTCGGCTTGTCGAGGTAAACGACTGTACTAATGGCTTCGGGACTGCTTACGTCGCCCAGCCAGTAAACAAATTGATAGCCGGGGCTTGGAGTAGCAGTCAAGGTGACCTCTGATTGCGGTGTAAAGTGATATATTCCCGAACTGGGATTTGTTGCACCGCCTCCGTCAGGAGTTTGCTGAACGAAAAGCGTAATATCCGATGTTGCGCAATATGCAGGTGTAAGCAAACCTCCCACAATAATTATTATGGTAAGAATACTCCTCCATCCAACGTATGTCGGACTGCAAACTTTCATCACTCTACCTCCCCTTTTGTGATAAAATCAAATCAACAAAGTCAATGTCTCGCCGGGCATATTAAAGATTTAGCTTTGACATCATTTGATGTTATTATTAAACCAAAAATCGCCTGTAAAGTCAAGTAAATTCTATAGCTTACGACTTTTTTCGTTTTCGAGAAAATCGACAAATCAGTCTTGATGTGCCTGAGAGGTGTTATTATTGGGCTTTCCTGCCCGAACGCCTGATAATGGATATGACTTATTTCGAAAGAAAAAAGCCGAATTTCTGCCTGATTCTATTGCGTTTTGTCGTTTTCCGGCTGGTTCCTGCGCGCATAACGGCTGATATTACGAACGGCCTGTCGCAGACGCTGCTCGTTTTCAACCAGCGCGATACGCATATAATCCTCGCCCCTTTCGCCGAATGCCCTGCCCGGTGCGATGGCCACCTCGGCATATTCCATAAGATCCAGTGCGAAATCGATACTGCCCTTGCCCTGTGAATGTTCCTGCGGCACTTTCGCCCATACGAACATACTCGCTCTCGGTTTTTCCACTTCCCAGCCGATCCTTCTGAGGCCGTCACATACCACGTCCCTGCGCGACTGGTATCTTCGGTTCTGCTCGACGATATACTCTTCGCACTCCCGAAGAGCAATGATACCCGCGATTTGCAGCGGCTGGAAGATTCCGTAATCGTAATAGCCTTTTATCGTGGCGAGATAATCAATCATATCCTTATTACCGGCGACAAAGCCGATGCGAAAACCCGCCATGCTGTAAGGTTTGCTAAGTGTAATAAATTCGACGCCGATGTCTTTCGCCCCTTTGACCGACAGGAAACTCGGGGCTTTATAACCGTCGAAACAGGTCTCACCGTAAGCGAAATCGTTAATTACGGCGACTCCGGACTTTTTCGCTGCTTCGACAACCGGCTCGAAGAAACCTTCATCTACCGTCATCGCGGTCGGATTGTGCGGGTAATTGAGAATCAGCAGCTTTGGCTTCGGATACAGATGCTCGATGACCATCGTTACGTTTTTAATGAAATCTTCGTCGTTGCCCAAAGGTACGGATACGACGTTTCCGCCGGCCAGTGCTACGCCGTAGTTATGGATGGGAAAAGCCGGGTCGGGCACAATCGCAGTATCGCCCGGTCCCATCATTGCTAAGCACATGTGGCTGAAACCTTCTTTCGAGCCGATGCAGGCCAGAATCTCCGTATCCGGATCGAGCCGAACGTTCCATTTGCGTTCGTATTTCTTGGCAATTTCCTTTCGCAGGTTTGTGATACCCTTTGATGCGCTGTATCGATGGTTGCGCGGATCGCGTGCCGCTTCGCAGAGTTTATCGATAACGACCTGCGGCGCGCCGTCGGATGGATTACCCATACCCAAATCGATAATATCCACCCCCTGCTGACGCTTGGCGAGTTTTAACGCATTAATTCGCCCGAACAAATAGGGCGGTAATCTGGTTATTCTTTGTGCCGGTTCTATTTTGAATTCAGGCATAATCTTTCCCAAAAAACACTTGTAGGGGCGGCCCCGTGTGGCCGCCCTGGGCAACCACACAGTAGGGCTCCCATTTTGCGATTTTTTTGCAAAATGGGGTTCCGGGTTGCCCCTACACAATAGAATCGGATAGTCTATAGAAAATAGATAAATTTTCAAGTTATTTTATCTTTTAATTTCGAAATATGATTCAATAAAAAACATGTAGGGGCGGCCACGTGTGGCCGTCCCTGGGCAACATAAGGGATTGACCTTACACCTGCTGGAGGAGTCTATTGACTTTGGCACTGCCAATGTTGTATGATATGCTTAAAGAGGTTGAATGATGAAACATCCTATTAAGAGAAAGAGCGGCAAATTCTCACTAACCATGCTTATATTGCTTGCGGTCTGTATATTCGGCCAATCCTCCGAAGCTCAAACAAGTATCTATATTTTCGATTCCGACCAAAGCACCGTTGTTCAGACGGGTGGTTTTGCCGGTGTCCACGAAACCTATCCCGTCGATGGTCAATTCCGATTGTCCGTTGATTTCGGTGCCGGAACAGCATTTTTCGAGCAAGTTGATGCGAACCTGTTGGAACCAACCGGCTTTTTATATATAGAAAGTCTGGGTGATCTTTTTAATATGACTGAGCTTGCCTGTACTGTTGTTGACGATACGACAATAGAATTTCAGGGAAAAACCAACGATGATACGAATACGGATGTTCACATTCAATTAACTCTCGCAGATGATTCAGTATATTTGTCGGGCCAAACCATTCCGCCGCCAAACAGTGCGGATCTTTTCATCTTTACAATGGATGCCGTCGCCCATCGAAAATATGCCGGCGGGACAGGTGAGCCGAACAATCCATATTTGATTTATACTGCCGAGCAGATGAACACAATCGGCACCGAACCGAATGATTGGGATAAACACTTCAAACTAATGGCGGATATCGACCTAAGCCCCTACACCGAAACAGAATTTAATATCATCGGAACAACTTATGAAAATTCTTTCATAGGTGTCTTTGAGGGCAATAACCATACTATTTCGAATTTTTCCTGCAAAACTGAGGATGTATATTTCGCCGGACTTTTTGGACGTCTCAGAAAAGGTATTGTTAAAGATTTAATTTTAATCAATCCTGAAGTGAAGACATTAAAAGTACATTCAGTTGGTTCGCTGGTTGGAATGAATATTGATGGTACAATATCTGGTTGTTCTGTTCACGGTGGCTCAGTCACAGGTGAGGAATATGTCGGTGGCTTGGTAGGAGATAACGGAGGTACAATTATTAATTGCGGTTCTTCGTGCATTGTTGATGGAAATTCAGTCGGTGGCCTTGTGGGATATAATGTAGCATGGGGTATCAATAGTGTAATCTCCATGTGTTATTCATCAGGCACTGTCTCAGGGCAAGGTCCTGTCGGTGGATTAGTGGGACAAAACGGTGCCTGGGTTCTTGGTGTAGGGGAGATGTTGGCCTTTGAAGGGCAGATAGACAATTGCTATTCGACATGCAATGTCAATGGAAATATTTCAGTCGGCGGCTTGGTCGGATTCAACCAATTTGGTACCATTAACCAGTGTTATTCGAATGGCATTGTTTCAGGAAACGAAAAGATTGGTGGGCTGATAGGAGAGAACAATGCTCGTGTTAATGTATGTTTCTGGGATGTAGAGACCAGTGGCTTAACTTCCAGTGACGCCGGTATCGGCAAGACAACAGTCGAAATGCAAACAATTGGTACATTCATTAGTTGGGGGGCATGTGGACAATTTTGGACGATTGACGAGGGACGCGATTATCCTCACCTTGCATGGGAGAATATGCCTGGTGAATTCATCGCCCGCCCATCCTATGGTGGAGGTACGGGGTCAACTGATGACCCATACCTGATTTACTCAGCAGAACAGCTTAATATGCTCGGGCTATCTTTTTGCGATTGGGATAAGTACTTCAAGCTCATGGCGAACATCGATCTATCGGATTACCGGTATGATGAGGCTCTCATTGCCCAGGGTGGATGGTATGAAGGAACTCCCTTTACAGGTGTGTTTGATGGTAATGGTCATACGATATCGCACCTGTCAATAATAGGGGAGGATAATCTGGGATTGTTCGGCTATTTAGGATCCGGGGCAGAGGTCAGGGATCTGGGAGTATTAGATGTCAACATAGTTGGTTCAGATATTTTTGTCGGCTCGCTTGCCGGCTATAGCGAGGGAAATTTGATCCGCTGCTACAGCAGCGGTACTGTTAATGGTGATTGGAGCGTCGGCGGGCTGGTCGGGGCAAGCTGGGAAGCTATTAATCAATGCCACAGCTCATGTATAGTCACTGGCAACGACAGGATCGGCGGATTGGTGGGTGCAAACAACGATGGCGTTATCACCCAGTGCTATAGCACCGGTGAAATTAGCGGGCGAGATAGAGTCGGTGGACTAGTGGGCGACAACGGGGGTAACATTACTTCAAGCTACAGCACCAGTGCAGTTAGTGGTGATAGTGATGTCGGTGGCCTCGTGGGATACAACTATAAAGGTAGCATCGCCACGAGCTACAGCACCGGGACAGTAATTGGAGATGAATCCGTCGGCGGTCTCGTGGGCTGTAATGGCAGATCCCTCGACAGCCGCGATGGTAGTATTATTACCGCATGCTACAGTACCAGCATGGTCATTGGAAATGAAGATGTTGGCGGTCTCGTAGGTAACCAAAACTACAGCAGGATCACAGCGAGTTTCTGGGATATGGAGACCTCTAGCCAAATCACCAGTGCTGGAGGCATTGGTATAACTACAGCTAAAATGCAGAATATTAACACCTTTATTAATGCTGGATGGGATTTTGTTGATGAGATCGCTAACGGTACCTGCGATTACTGGCAGATATCGCCAAGCGACTATCCCCGGTTGCGTTACCTTGACGGCGACAGCCCGATCATGCCCGAGGGATTAGGAACGGCACAAGAGCCGTATCTGATTCGAGATGCCTGCGACCTGGGCACCGTGTGGTTCAAACCCATCGCCCATTATCGCCTGGAAGCGTCTCTGGACTTATCGGGGATTATATGGTCTATGGCTGTTGTTCCCCGGTTTGGAGGGACTTTTGACGGCAATGGCTATGTTATCAGTAATCTCCAGATTCAAGGTGGTAGCTATCTGGGATTATTTGGTGAATTAGGCCCTGAGGCGGAACTCTTAAATCTGGGTCTTGAAGCAGTAAATGTCAATGGAGATTGGTATGTCGGTGGCCTCGTGGGCCTGAACGTCCAGGGCAGCATCACTAACTGCTACAGCACCGGTACGGTAACAGGTAATAATTTTTATGTTGGCGGCCTCGTAGGCAGCAACGGGGGTAGTATCGCCGCCAGCTACAGCACGGGCACGGTAAGTGGATATGCGTGGGTCGGCGGCCTCGTAGGCAGCAACGGGGGCAGCATCGCCACCAGCTACATCACCGGCACGGTTACTGGACATAGTCATGTCGGCGGTCTCGTGGGCGGTAACCGGGGCAGCATCGCCACCAGCTACAGCACGGGCACGGTAAGTGGAGATGTGTGGGTTGGCGGCCTGGTGGGCGACAATAAGTGGTATTTTGGTTGGCCAAAGGAACTTAAAGGTATCATTAGAAACAGTTACAGCACTAGTGCAGTTACAGGAAATGATGACGTCGGGGGACTTGTGGGTTATAACGACCGGGGCAGTATCGCCTCGAGCTATAGCACCGGATGGGTTAGTGGAGTTTCCTCTGTCGGCGGCCTTGTGGGTTACGCGGGTTACGACGATTATGGCGACATCGCCACGAGTTTCTGGGATATAGAAACCAGCGGACAGACAATCAGTGACGGTGGAGTGGGCCTGACCACGGCCGAGATGCAGATAGAAAGCACATTCACGGATGCCGGCTGGGATTTTGCCAATGAGACGGTAAACGGTACAGATGATATTTGGTGGATTGATGAAGGACAGGATTATCCCAGATTATGGTGGGAACGCGACGAGGCTGAGCAAGCCGGTGTCATCGAGCTTGATGACACGAACTTCGATGCCCTTATCGCTGATGGTGTCGTTCTTGTAGATTTCTTTGCGACATGGTGTTCGCATTGCACGACACAGGCCCCTATACTCGAAGAGGTCGCTGAACTCGTTCAGGGCCGGGCTCGTGTGGCCAAGCTGGATGTCGACAAGGCACATGCTATTTCACAAAGATACCAGGTTAATGCAATCCCAACTCTCATTTTGTTTCGGGATGGACTTGAGGTACAGCGATTCGTCGGTGTGACAAGCGCTGATATCCTCGTTGCGGCCATCCTGTCGGCAGTGGACTCGTAGGCGAGACAGACGACGGCACCGAAGACATCTGGTGGATTATCGAAGGACAGGACTATCCGCGTTTGTGGTGGGAGATCATCGAAGATGAGATAATCGAGCCAAATTAGAATTGACTTACATATTACGACCCTGTCGTTTGGATTCAGGGCTGTAATGAGGATACCTTGTTGTTGTCGGTTGCCGAATAACTATTGAAATCGACTATTTTAGCGTACCTGCATATAAATTTTTAACTGGGATTATTGTTAAAATCTTTTTATCAAACCGATACCGATCGCAGGTTCTTCCGTGATTGGAATAAGGGGAACTATTTTAAATCCTGCCACTTCGAGCTTTTTGTGTTTTCCAGCCACCGTATGGCCGACTACCCAGCCGAGAGTCGCTCCGAAGGCAACGTCACTGCCCCAGTGATCGTCTGTATCCATCATTCTGTAGGCAACAAGTGACGCTACTGCATAAGCGGGGATACCGACCTTCGGGCCGTAAAATTCATCCAGCACGGATGCGACCGTGAACGAGCTGGAGGTATGGCCGCTCGGCCAGGCAAAATCCTTGCCGTTGGGTGTCTCGTTGTTTCTGATTACTTTGAGTCCCGTTGTTGCCAGCCAGGTGATTGTCAGGGCTGTTCTCATTGTCCATGCCCGTTCCTTGTTCAAGTCGTCGTGGTTATGTATGCTCATAAAATACCAGAGAGTTCCAGCGGCGAAATGTGTGGTCGGATGGCCGATGAAATTAAGGCTTTCATCCTTGAAATTATGAAGTTTGTGATGTCTGGCGAAATAATCGGCGATATCTTTATCGGCGTCCTGATGCATTGCGACGCTGGCCCCGCCGGCCAGCAGCAACGCAGTCATGTTGTCCGGTCTTAAGAAAGCTTCTTTCGAGTCGGCGATTAACCTGTCGGGCCATTCGGCGAAATCCTCTTTCGCCGTCTTGAGCCAGAGCGGCTCGGATTTCTCGGGAGGCTCTGTCGTTTCTTGTCCTTCGTCCGACGTCACTTGCTTGTCATCTCGCGTTCCTGCTTCCTCTTCTGTCGGCTCTCGTCCCTCGTCTATCCCCTCGACCTTGCTCGGGGCAGGCGTCTCTCGTAGCTCGTCACTGCACTCAACTGTGTTTTGGGCGGGCGTCGCTTCTTGCTCGATTTGCGAGTCACGAGTCCCGGGTATCGAGTCACTGGTAGTACAACCGGCGGCAAAAACTAAGAACACACAAAATAATCTGGGCCAGAGTCCATTCCGGCAAAATTCATTCATGCAGTATCCTTTACATCCACAAGTTTCACGGAAAATGCGCCCGGCCTGAGATATTTGTTAGTCTTCGAACGGCAGAGACGCCGAATAGTTCGGTGCTTCCTTGGTTATCTGTATATCGTGCGGGTGGGACTCGTGAATCGAAGCAGCGCTAATGCGAACGAACCTGCCGTTTTTCATAAGCTCTTGTATGTTCCTCGCTCCGCAATAACCCATCCCGGCCCGCAGACCGCCGACGAACTGATAAACGAATCCCCCTAAAGTTCCGCGAAACGGCACCCTTCCTTCCACTCCTTCCGGCACGAGCTTGCTTTGCTCGGCTGAGCTGCTTTGGCCGTACCTATCCGCCGAACCTTTGACCATCGCCCCCAAAGAACCCATGCCTCGGTATTCCTTGAACTGCCTGCCCTTGTAAATCACAAGTTGTCCCGGACTTTCCTTCAGGCCGGCGAATAACGACCCTATCATTACGCTCGAAGCCCCGGCGGCAATCGCCTTCGTAATGTCACCTGATTGTCTTATTCCCCCGTCGGCAATAACGGGGATATTATGCTTTTGAGCGACAACGGCACAATTAATTATCGCAGATATCTGGGGGACTCCGACGCCGGATATTATTCTTGTCGTACAGATTGCTCCGGGTCCGATGCCGATTTTCAGGGCGTTTGCTCCGGCTTCTATCAAATCCTCCGCCGCTTCCGAAGTTGCGATATTGCCGGCAATCACGTCTATATCATATTCGGCTTTAATTTTCTTTACGGTGTCAATCACGTTCTGTGAATGGCCGTGTGCCGTATCGACGACGATGATATCCACATCGGCGGCTATCATAGCTTCGATGCGCTCGTAATCGTGAACTCCCACGGCGGCACCGACACGCAGTCTTCCCCGCTCATCTCTCGCGGCTATGGGATATTGTTGGACGCGGTCGATGTCCCTCATGGTTATCAGGCCGGCCAATTCGCCTTTGCCGTTGACTAAAAGTAATTTTTCAACCTTGTGTTTCTGTAAGATCTCTTTTGCCTGCTCCAGTGTTGTCCCCGCCGGGCCGGTTATAAGATTATCTTTTACCATAACAGTGCTTATCTCGACGTTGTAGTCCTTGAGAAATTTCAAATCTCTTCGGGTCAGGATACCGACAAGCTTTTTACCTTCTATGATGGGAATACCTGAGACGTTCTGTTCGGTCATAAGCTGCTGGGCTCTGATTACAGGCTGCTCGGGAGATAATGTTACAGGATCGAGAATAACTCCGTGCTCGGAACGTTTTACCTTTGACACTTCTCGTTTTTGGGCTTCGACAGAAAGGTTTTTGTGGATTATTCCGATCCCGCCTTCCTGCGCCAGTGCGATTGCCAGAGCCGCCTCGGTGACGGTATCCATTGCTGCCGAGACGATCGGTATATTTATAGTAATGTTGTTGGTCAACTGTGTACGCGTGTCCGCCTGGCTCGGTACGAAATCGCTTTTGGCCGGTACCAGCAGTACGTCATCGAAGGTTATGCCTCTGGCGTTGATTTTTTCCTCTATTTGCCATAAAGTATCCTGCGGAATTGATTTTTGGGTATCTTTGGTTGCGGAATTGTCTGTTGATACAGCAGGAGCATTCTGTTTTAATGCCGGATTCATCTTTCTCTCCAGATAATTAATCGCCATATTGCTTCATAATTCATAGCTGAGTATAATATTCTCACAAATCGCCGTCAAACCTATTTTTAAATCAGTTACCACTACCGTCTTTTTTTATGCCTAAGTAAAAGAATTGACACTTATAGCCTGGTGGAGTAAATACCCATAAATATTGTATCTCGAATTTAATTCCAGACTATAAGGAATATTATGAAAGTCGTCATTGCAACAGACTCATTTAAAGGTACCCTTACAGCAGACCAGGCCTGTGAAATAATCGCCGAAGCTATTTATGAATGCGTTCCCGATATCCAGCTTGTAATAAAGCCGATGGCCGACGGCGGTGAGGGAACTGCAAGGGCGATGATAAGAGCTTGTAACGGCCGATGGATCAGGCAAAAAGTAATGGGGCCTCTGCCGGAAATACAGGTTGACGCCGGCTTTGCCTGGTTCGAAGATAAAACAGCCCTTGTCGAGATGGCGTCCGCCAGCGGTCTTGAACATCTCAGCCCCGAGCAGATGAATCCGCTGAAGACAACCACATACGGAACCGGCGAGCTTATTAAGGCCGCGTTGGAAAAGGGCGCATGTAAAATCCTTCTTGCAGTCGGCGGTAGTGCGACTGTCGATGGCGGGCTTGGCGCGGCATCGGCATTGGGCTGGAAGTTTCTTGATAACAATGACGAACAAATCCCGCTTGGAGGTGCCGGTCTGGAGAAGCTTGTTAAAATAATCGAACCTGAAGATCTCAGCCTTGTTCCGGTCGAGGTCCTCTGTGATTGCGATAATCCCCTGTGCGGTGAAAGCGGGGCGGCAAGAGTTTATGCTCCTCAAAAGGGGGCTACTCCGGAGATGGTGGAACGGCTGGAAAAGTCCCTTGAGCATTTGTCCGACGTTGTAAAAGTGCAATTGCAGCGGGATATTTGTCACGTACCCGGTGCAGGTGCTGCCGGCGGACTGGCCGGAGGGGCTATTGCCTTTATGAACGCAACGCTCGTATCCGGCATCGAAACGGTAATGGCCCGAAGCGGCCTTCGTGCCGAGCTTGAGTCGGCCGATTGGATTATCACCGGTGAGGGCTGTTTCGACTATCAATCTCTTTCCGGAAAAGTAGTCTCGGGAATCCTAAAGACAGCCTCACAGACAAATATACGTGTGGCGATACTTGCAGGCCAGGTGAAGGTCCCACCGGAAGTGTATCAAAAAGCCGGGATTGTCACTGTTGTATCTTGTAAATCGGATATTATGTCTCTCGATGAAGCTCTTGCAAATAGTCGTGCTCTGCTTTATTCGGCCGCGAAAAAATTCGCAGAAAAATTTTTGTTCCGATAATACGAAGAGAGCACGATTATAATTTTTATTATTTTCTCCGGGCGAAATAGTAATAAGAATCGTTTTATTATAGGGCCTTATTTTTTTATAAAAATTATATTATCATAATGCTAATCGACTTTCAGCTTTTCACTCATTCTAAAATAGGAATTTTCCGATGTATTTGTTTATTGTATCTAAAGACTTCGTATTATCTGCCGGTTAGAAACTAAACTATAATCTGCATTAATTTGGAGTTACGATTATGTCTGGAAAATTACTTTCTTTTGGCTGGAGATTATTAATCACAAAAGTTTTGGTGTGCAATATCCTCATCTTTGCAGGAGAGACGTTAGCTGCGAAAGATACATCGGTCGGCAATGAAGCCGCAACCGAGAAAGAGACGGCTCAGGAGCAGGAGGAAAACCTGTTTGAAATGTCCATAGAGCAGTTGATGGAAATGGAAGTCGGCTCGTCGGCAACCTTAACCCAATCCAAGCCTCGTCTGGTTCCGGCGGCCGTCACTACCATCACGGAGGAACAGATACGGGCATCCGGTGCTCGCAGTCTTGATGAATTACTGGAGATCTACGTGCCTAATCTTCAGATTGTGCTACACCTTTGGGAACCTCGACATCTCGGATTGAGAGGATCAATCTCCGACCGCGATGACAAATACTTGCTATTGGTTAACGGCCGAGTGATGAATGAACGGTTGCATTACGGTGCCCTAAGCGAACGTGATCTTCCTTTGTTGCGGGATATTCACCATATCGAAGTCATTCGCGGTCCGGGTAGTGTCCTCTACGGCCCCGGCGCGTTGTTTATGGTCGTGAATATCATCACCGACAATGCCGACACATTCCAGGGGCTTGAAGTCACCAGTCGAGCCGGTGCCTTCGACAAGTTTTCGGGCGTCGAAACCAAGTACGGCAAGAAATTTGATGACGGATCAGGGCTATTCCTGTATGCCGGTATCGCCGACCAGCCGGGCGCCAGTCCGCATGATGCGAAATTCTACCCTAGACGGTCCTGGACCGTTGATGGTGTTGAGATATCAGGAACCGATTCCTTCTACCATCCGCGACTTCCCAATCATAATAGTGCCTATCTCGGAGAAGAGCGATGGAAGATTCACGGTGAGTACCAAAAGGATGATTGGACGTTCTGGACACGCTACACGCGCGGCGGCTCAAACTACTATCCATTTGTCGCCTGCGTAGACGAAAACGACGGTGCAGAGGGCGCCGATCCGACCCAGGGAAGCGGGTATCAACAGCTCACCTTCCTATTGAACAAGAAGGTCCGGTTCTCCGAACAATTCGACTTTGACGGTACGGTGAGTTATGGCATCATGGATTACGAGAGACAAAACGGAGCTAGCCTCTACGCAAGTCGACAGGACGGACTCAACCTCAAAGGCATCTTCAACTTGCGTCCCCAGGAGACTTTGAGCGTGGCCTTTGGCGGGGAATATTCCTATGAACGATTTGGTAAAAAGAGCATTTATCGAGACGACGTGACTCCTTTGGCCGCCCCTTGGGGGGCCGAGCCGAACTCGATGCCTGTGTGGTCTACTGGCACCGCCTCGGTTCTCGGTGAGGTTCAGTGGCGGTTTGCCGACAAGTGGTCGGCGTTTCTGGGAGGCAGAATCGATTGGCACCCCTTCGTTGAGAGAGAGATGTTATCCCCAAGAGTCGCACTGATTCATGAGCTGACGGAAAGGGATACTCTAAAGGCCATTGTCTCTAACTCGGTGCGTGCCAGTACGGCCGAGGACATGAAAAAGGCCTATGATGAGGGCAACAAGAGCAAGTACGAAGACATGCTGAACTACGAACTGCAATGGCAAAGACAACAAACCCGTAATCTATGGTTCGGTTGTTCCGCATTCTATAACGAACGCGATGTCGTCGCCTGGGACCAGGGCAATTCACTTGTCGCCCCGCTGGGGGAAATGAGCATCTACGGTGCTGAAGTGGAAGTCCTTTATAAGGCGGACAAGACGACGATGGGGCTGTCGCACGGCTACAGCCAATTGTGTAATTTCAAGCTGGACGATCCATCCACGGACCAATTCTTCACGACAGAACCCTATGGATATGGAAAAGATCTGGCGGCCTGGCACGACCATATTACCAAATTCAACGCCAGCTATGACCCAACGGAAAAACTCAATATCAACGGTTCATTTGTCATCTACTGGGGCAATCAGGGACGCAAAGATTATCTGGCTTACACCAGAGTTAATCAAAGTTGGGACTACACCGGGGGCGTTTCCCACCGAAAGGTGGGTGATCCAGCTTATTTCCTGAATCTGGGTCTGGGATACGCATTCAACAAACACTTAAAAGCTGCGGTTAATGCCCATCACTTATTGGGATTGTTGGGTGAGTCCTTAAACCAGAGAGATTACGCATTTTCCGGTATCCAACGCTCTTCAACCATGATAGACCCCACCTCGGTGTCTTTTACCCTAACCTACCGATACTAGCGATCTATTAGATAACTCGAAGACAAACACGACCAAAGGGTTATGATGGCCATTGGCCAATATTGGAGACAATATTGGAGGGCCGGACACCCTGGCAGCACCTGGATGGGAGCGTAGCTATCGCGCCTCATCGTATATGAATCTGGGTCTCCAGCATCAGCCGAATAAAAATCTGACGCTCCGTATTGACGGCTATTATTTGCTGGGCATCTTCAATAAAGACTTAAATAAACGTATCTACGGCGGTAATAATCCATGGTACTGCTCACATGCACCTGCAGTGGGTGTTAGTATGATGTATAAATTCTAATAAGCGAATATCAAAAGGGCTACTATTCAGGGGAAGCTAAGGTTTTAATAAGACCGTAGCTTCCTTTTTAATTTTATGACTGGAGTTTCTTCGTAGAGGAAACATGCGGTAAAATCCTATACTGAGAATTCAGGTACGAACAATTATCTTTTGGATCCTGCTTAGCTGCTTAAATCGAACGGCGAGATATAATCGCCGTGTTTATCGCGCGCTGCCTGAAGGCGGTTTCGAGCTTCATCGAAGGTCTTAAAAACAATCCGGGGAGTATCGGAGACTTTTTCAGTATAAATCTTTTCGACTCGCTGAAGTTTGGCGAGATTTTCCTGAATGCGATACTTAAACTGTTCTACATAATTTTCCTTGGTGTATTCTTTGTGGAGCTTCTCTTTAAATAACCCCGCTAAATCTTCATATTTTGGTATAAATCCGGTCGGAGTTTTGATGCCGTCAACTTCGCCGTTTACCCGCAGCTCCGCCCAGAGAATCCAGATAAGCTTATCAGCCATACCATTGAGATATTTGCCGTCTTTGTTCTTTAGGAAATAATTGACCGAAAAAATCAACGGCGGATTTTCAATGCCTTCGGCAAAATCCAGATTATTTTGAATATATCGGCCGAGCGGAATGGAGAGAAAGTCGAGGTTACTCATCAGATTGAATGTCCTTACTCCTTCCTGCCCGAGTGTTGCCGCGGTAGTTTCAGATTCGAGAGAGGCGCCTTTTAAGATAATACCTTCTTCCCAGCTAAAAGCCTGCTCAACAGGATTCCACGTATCGCTGTCGCGTCCACCGTAGATGATACCGCCGACCGGTACACCGTCGGGATCATCCATCAGTGGATCGCGGTTATTTAAATCTGCAATATTAAGACAATAGCGCGCGTTTTTATGCGAAGCGGTAATCTCATTACCTTTGTCGTCTTTTTTCCCTTTGTGCCATTGACCGGAGGGATTAATTCCTTCGCTGGGTAATTCCGAGCCCATACCGAGCCAGTGCGGCTTTTTCTTATCATCGATCAAAACGTTGGAAAATATTACTTCGTTTGTATTAGTCAGGGCCTCGTATATAATCGGGTCGTCGGTTGGATTGACGTCTCGAATTATACCGAAAATACCCTTTTCGACATTCACACATTTCGTTTTGTTGTTTTTCTTTCTCAAATATGCGATGTCGTCGCCGATTATGGTCTGTCCCGGCAGCATGGAAGTCGAAGTTTTTCCGCAGGCCGATGGAAACGCACCTGTGAAGTAGGTGACTCTACCACCAGGGCCGTGTGCGCCGAGAACAAACATGTGTTCGGCAAGCCAGCCGTGGTTTGATGCTTTGTTGATCGCCAGCCTGAGCGCCAGTTTCTTCAGGCCGATGGTGTTACCGCCGTACTGCGTATTAACGCTGTACACTATGTTTTCTTCCAGGTTTATATAAACTCTGCGTTTGTCGATATTTTTACTAACGGCGTTTTCAAGCTCACCTTCCGAATGCAGAAATCTGAAAAACTCGGGAGAATCGCCTATCTTCCTGAATTGTTCGTAGCCGCTGCGATAGAGAATACACTCGCTGTGTGCGACATAAGGAGAATCGGTAATTTGAACACAGGGGATGGAGAAATCCGAATCAACAGGCCCAAGGCAGAAAAACAGAACCAGCATCTCACGTCCCGCCATCGAGTCCTTGAGAAAAGAGCGGACTTCCTCGATGCCTGCCTGTCTTTCAATGGAATTCAAGCTTGCCCCAAGGTCCGAGCCGGCCGGAAGCAGGTACTTCGTTTTGGATTTGTCCCGTGCCTGGTCGTTGTATCCGTCGAAATGACAGGTGTGTCCCTCGGTCTGGAGCTGTATTTCCTCGCCGAGCTTGATAGCCTGTCGGCGGATGTATTCTCTGTCGGTCTCTGAGTCTGTGCATACGTAAACTGATTCAGCTCCGGTCAGCTCAATCGCATCGGTGATAAATTCGTGCATCCTGGGATTGTTAAGAGCCGCCAGTTTGTTGTATTGTTCTTCTGTCAGTTTTTCTTTCAAAATTTCTCTTGTCTTACTCATCTTTAGTTATTACCTCCTGGGAGAATCTACCCCATGAGATAGGCTATTAAAGCCACCATCTCACGGGGTGTATTTCGGTTCAAAAAAAATCCGGGGAATTGTAACGACGCAAAGTATAACCGTCAACTCATTTCTATAAAATATCCGGTTCATACGTAATTTGAGCGAAAAAAGTTCTGTCGCTAACAGGTCATTTAACTATATGTTAATTAAGAAGTTACTACAAATGATTGTTGTTAACGATGGATGGTTCTACAGAAATAAACGGGATATAGTAAATATTGTGCAAAAACCTTAAATAAGGCATTACACTGATAATAGATCTATAACGAAGGATTAAAGCAAAAGAAGGTCTTATAAAACTCGGTCTAATAACCGTATTGAAATAAAAATCTTCAGACAGATAAAATAATTTTATAACACAAAGAATGTCTTGAGTCTCGTTGTTATTCAAACTAATACGGAAAACGTGCCGATTGGCAAGCCACCTCATGGTCGAGTATAAGGTTTTCGAACCTTTTTTCTCAGAAATTTACGTAACGAATAGCCGGTTATTTGCCGAAAGACAATTCATATATACCATAACAGGATAAAAAATAGTCATCTTGTTTTTTTATGAAGGGGGGCAGCTTCAAATTGACTATTACCTGTTATAAGAGAAACTTGCTTCTGGGCAGAACACGCTTTGTAATATTTAAGGACTTAGATGAAGAGAAGTATATATATATTCCTTGACTCCGGGATGCGGGCGATTCTTTCCGTATTCCTGCACACGATTCTTGTGTCGCTTTTCATAGTACAGCCTGCTATTGCCGACCCTGCCGATGAACTCCGGGAATATTTTATGAATGAAAGCAGGGAGACAAAAACTACATACAATCACCAAGAAGCAAGTCAGCTAAATTATATTCAGGAAATAATAGACTTAAATAACAATCAAAAGACAATGGCTTCGAAATGGTCCCCTTATTTACATCTGACTACCAAGGCCGGTGACGATCGCCAGATTGGCAGGTTTGTCTTTATGTGCCCGGTATGGCAATCCTCGGACTCTATGATTTTCTCTGATATCCGATCCACTTTTGATAACGACGACAACATAGAAGGCAATATAGGACTGGGATTTCGCCGTATTATACAGGGCACCGATAATGATGACTGGATTTGGGGAATTTATGGATTTTACGACAGATTGAAAAGCTCGACAGATAACCAGTTCAATCAGGGAACATTTGGTGCCGAACTGCTCAAGACTAATTTCGAGCTGCGTGGGAACATATACCTTCCCGAAAATAGAAGTTATATCGTAGGAAGTAGAACGGTTAGTAGTGTCAGCCTCAGCGGCACAACGGTTATGGAGCGCAATCAATCACTTGTGGCTCGTGAGCGAGCACTCCCTGGATTCGATGCTGAAGTCGGCTATGGCTTTGATATGGGTAAAAAAGACAAACTATGGGTCCATGCCGGATATTTCAATTTTAATCACAGCGACGCTCCTGAAATCGCAGGCCCTCGTCTGCGTCTGCACTGCGAGTTGAACGACGTCTTTGGAATGCCCGAGAGCACACTTGCCATCGGTGTTGAGGTTCAACATGATAAGATCCGTAAAAATGATACTTTCGCCTGCATTTCTTTGTCAATACCTTTTGGTGCACCACGTGACGTTTGGAAAGAAACGAGTAGAAAACGTGACATAGAAAGTCGTATGATGCGACCTATAATACGTGACATAGATGTGATCACAAATACTGATGACATTAGCAAATCCCCAGGGTCTGCCGATGGCCCGGAACTTGTCTCTGATACAGAGGGTCCATTAATCGACAATGCCACCGGGGAGCAGGTCGATATGTATTTTGCGGATGCCGATGGCAGTGCTGCAGGAACGGGCACTCAGGAAAATCCCATGACTATCGTACAGGCAGAAAATACTTCCAGTGCAAGCGATGTAATTTTTCTCTTAAATGACTCAGGCGTTATCGATGTCAATACCATCTCCAGTGGAACTCTCACCCTCAAACCAAATCAGCAGCTTCTCGGTATCGGGGATAATACAAGCAGGGATGTTTTATTGCCGAATAATCATACGCTGAATGTGAGCTCCACAGCGGGACGACCCAGCCTGAGCCGTCTTGATGGGGCCGATGTCGTAAAGATGCTCTGGAATAATACCATCGATGGTTTAAATATCTCAGGCGGGAATAACGGGATTTACGGATTGAATGTTAATAATCCGACCGTTAGAGATGTTACTATCCAGAACACCGGCAGCAATGCAATCAATCTTGCCAATAGTTCCGGGACCATAACGATCTCGGGCAGTGTGATACAAAATAATACTTCGAATGGAGTGTACCTGAGTAATACGGCAGGAGGCAGTGTCACCGCCTATATATCTGATAATAACATCTCTGATAATCTCGGCATCGGCCTCTATAGCTTGAATACGAACGCCAGTACCCTCACAGGAACTTTTCAGAATAATACAGTTTCCGGGAATGGTACTCAAGGCATATACGTGAACAACACAAATGGCGGTGTGGCCACGCTCGATATCTCTGATAACTTAATCTCTAACAACCTCGGCATCGGCATCTACAGTGTAAATACGAATACAAGTACCCTCACAGGAACTTTTGAAAATAACATTATTTCCGGAAATGGTGCTCAAGGTATATATTGTTACACCTCGAACGGCAGCACGGGAAATATTGATATCTCCGATAACCAGATTACGGGAAATACGAACGAAGGGCTGCGTATGTACAGTTATACCGGCAGTACGGTGACAGCTACAGTACAAAATAACCTGATTTCAGATAGCCAGGACGATAATATATACTGCTACAACAGCGAGAGCACCTTAAACCTGACTCTTAATAACAATGATATTATCAACAGTACCGTGGACACAGGAGCACGTATTTCCAATGTCTCGGAAGGCGGTATATTATCGGCGAATATAACAGGCAACAGATTCACCGGAAATATCAATCGAGGTTTGTATCTCTATAACTCAGGAACCACTTTTTCACTTACTGCCCGGGATAATACCATAACCGGCAACCAGGCCGGGGGCCTTGAATATGTCACTGACGCGGGGGCAACAACTCTGACAATCGCCAGTAACATCATCAGCAACAATAGCGGCGGCGGGTCAACCACGGATGATTTCGGTATTTCCATCGACCAGGATACCGATCCAAACAGTACACTTGCACTGACATTAAGTAATAATACAATTGAGGGTAACGGTTATAGAGGCGTAAACCTTAATAACGCCGATGGGACATATAATGCATCATTGATTGGTAACTCAATCGTTAATAATAGTTCCGATGGCGTTTACATAGTTAATCAGACAACCGGTATTTTAACCGTCGATCTTTACAGTAATACGATAACTAACAATGCTGTAAGAGGCGTATGGCTTAGTAACGATACCGGAACACTGAACGCAATGTTTGAAAATAATACCATTAAAATGAATATAAATGACGGTCTCGAATTAGACAACGTCAATGGAGGGACTTTCGATTGTGATTTGGGTGGCGGAACGTTCGGCTCTGCCGGCCTAAATTCAATCTTTGCCAATACTTCCGGTTACGATATCGATAATGATACGGGCATAAGCATCAAGGCGGAGAACAACTGGTGGGGATTAGCTCCCCCTAACCCCGCACGCCTTGCCGGTACGGTTGATTTTGATCCATGGCTTACCGCGGAGCCGGATTAATCGATTACCGGCTAAAGTACCGTGACGGTTATAAAATTGAGACGATTAGCCCCGGAAGTCTTTCTCTTATTTTGTCGTATCATATTTCGATGATAAATCAGTCGAGTATTCCCATTAGGACCAGCTTAGCCTGCTGGCGTAATGTCAAAGCTTCTCGTAAATCCTTCTGTGCCTGAGCCAATTGTTTTCTGGCGCTTGCTCTGGCCTGTTGTAATTCTATCATTTTCTGCCTGATTGTTTCGGGGGGTGAATTAAAATCATTCAGCAGTGCATCAAGCTGACGGCATATTCTTTCGCCCTGAGTTTCCCGCCGGCTGGATTGGCTCTGGAAAGAGGAATCGGGGGCTGTCATGTTACTTCCACCACCACTACCTCCGCCGCCGAGCTGGAATTGAAAGCCGCCTGCGAAACCACCGCCTTGTTGTGAGCTGGTGCTGGCAAAGTTGCTGCTGAACGGCGGACCGATGCTTACAGTAGCACGCTGGCGGCAGGCTTTGACTTTGTCTAATTTAGGTTTTATGACTTTCCACTGTTCTTCGTTGACACCGAGTGCCTGCTTCATGGCCATCTCTTCCTGCTGCTCGGCCATTCTTTGCATTTCTCTTATTTTCTGCTCCGGGCTTAGATTTCGTAATCGGGTGAAATCGGGGCCGAACCTCTGCGGCATTGTCCATTGCCGGGCTGTTCGCTCCTGTAGGATATTTGGACTGTCTTGTGGTATAGTTTGCTGCTGGCCTTCAAAATCTTGTGGGTATTCCGGTACGTCAGATTCGGATTTCTCAGATGGGCTTTGGCTCGCAAACACACTTATCGAACAAACAACAATCATGCTAAAAATCATTTTTCGCCATAACATTTTTATATCCTTTCATTACGGAATCAGTACATTAAAATCTGCACTTTCTGCCGGAACTTCTCGAAGTTCAACTCTCCCTCCGAGAATGCATCCACATCCGATTTCTTCGCGCGGATTGTCAGAACCGTGGCAGGAGGAATCCCCGTTTCGGAGTATCCGCCCATACCACCACCGTACATCCCTCTGGTTCTACCTGTCGTACCTCCGCCGTGGCCGCTCATGCTACTGCTGTCATATCCTCCACCCATTGCACTGCCGCCGTATCCACCCATACCTCCGCCGCCGTATCCGCTGACTCTTGACGAGGATGATGCCCGAGACCGGAAGGAGCTTTGTACATACTCTCCCCATCCGCTCATTATACCCATGCCGGATTGCGGGCCGGTCCCTGTGACACTGAGAATCACCCATTCTTCGGGCATTAGGTTTCGGATATTCGCTGCGTGTTTGAGTGTCCGGATTAGTTCGGCCTTGAGCTCTTCGACCATCCGGCCTTCGTCCGGCCCTGCCTGGGTTCTATTTATTCGTCCTGCGCCGGGGGAAAATATCCTCTCTCTTGTTTGCTGCCAGGTCGGATCGACATCTTCGGTGGTTTTGTCTTCGGCCTGTTCCTGCGTTTGTGGGGTGGGTGTGAAAGTATAATCGACCTCCATCATAAAGATAGCGCCGTAGCCCTGCATATATACGGCTTCCGTTTCGCGGTTGTCCCGTCCGAAGTAATCGCCGAAATCCCGGAAGACTCCCTGAATCATTCGAGGCTCCTTGAATCTGTCGTCAAGGATATATGAAAAGACATACAAATCTTCCACCGTCCCGGTGAGTTCTTCCGGCTTGATATCCTCGGTCGGTATAACGAGAATTCTCCGACTGCCGGTTCGTCCCATTGCCGATGGTATTGTTGGTGTTACTCTTCGATAGCGGGTATTGTATATGTACGATGGTGATGTGGGAGCCGGTGGCTCCGGGACACCATCTCTGATATTTGTCGTAACATTTGTGAATGACTTACTCGGCGGATTAAACTCAAGGCCTTCCTTGAATAAAGTAATCTCGCCGCTCCAGCCGTAAGGAACTTTGAGGGTATATCTGCCTTTGGAATCTGTGATTGTAGTCTCGCCTTCAGCATCGTTCCGGCTTGTAGTGACTTTGACACCGGCAATCGGTTTTCCTCCCATTTGTACCACATCGGAAATCGTTAGCATCTGCGATTCGGCGTAGTAATCCTGATTATTCATATTATCCGTAATTGCTGCGTATGAACGACTTGGTGGTGTAATTTTGTAGCCTTCTTTTATCGGTATCACTGTGCCGCTCCAGTCGTAGGGGACTCTGGCGCGATATTGGCCGTCCTTGCCGGTAATTGGAGCACCCGGCAGGCCCTCTATGAAAACTCCGGGGATATTAATTTCGCCGGAAATATCCAGAAGAATCAGTGTCGCTTCATAGTTTTGATTGTCCTGATTAAAGTGAACTCTGTTATAGACTGTGCCGTCAGGTTCGAACGTATAACCTTCTTTTTTCGGTGATACTGTGCCCGACCAGCCATATTGAACTGTCGCACTATAACGACCGTGACGGTCTGCTACCCTATTTCCGGGCAGACCCAGCATAACCACATCGCCCACGCCGACATTGCCGGAAATTTTATAGCTCAGTATTTCCGAACTATAGTCCTGATTTACCATATCTTCGCTAACGGCAGAATATATTTTTGACGGTGGATTGAATGTGAAGCCTTCTTTATGAGGCCTCAATTCACCGGCCCAGCCGAATGGAACAGAAACGCTGTAATTTCCTTTTGAGTCGGATGAATAAATTCCATCCTTAATACGCAAAGCTACATTAGGAACTCCGACATTGCCTGAAATGGTTAAAGTGATTCGTTCGGCTATGTAGTTTTGATTATCCCTGTCTGAGTCAACTGCCGTATAAGTCATGCTTGCCGGTTTGAATGAATAAGCTGCTTTTGCGGGTGTCACAGTACCGGCCCAGCCATGGGTAACTTCCGCGACATAATAACCACTGTCATCGGTGATAACTCTAACCGGAAAACCTTTCATCTCTACGCTGCCTAAGCCCGGGCCTACTGTTCCGGAGATAGTGAATGTTTCAGATGTATCTTGTGCAAAAGTAATGCCTGCTGTTATCAGAGTTGCGGTGATAAATAAAGCAGCTATACGATTAAAAGATTTCATTTTTGTTCCTTTCGTTTATTTATTGTTCCGGTCGTTTTTAGTTTTGCTCGATTTGCTTCAACTGGTTCGTCTGTGCAGCGAATGTCACTAAACTGCCGATTCGGGCGTTGTCCTGCCGCCGGTTAAGCTCAATCTGCTCCAGAGCTGCGGCAATCCACTGCCGGTCTTTTACCCGGGCGGCTTCGATAAGCTGGATTAGTTCTTTCATCCGCTGGTCGGTTATTGTGCCGGCAGCGGCCAACGTCTGTTCAGTGAGCTCGGTCATTTCCTCGCTCATCTGCCGGCTCAGCTCTTCTTTTATTTGAGTATAGTTTCTTGCATATTCTTTCTGCCATTGCTCATTTATCTGTGCAAGTACATTCTGCCTAATAGCCGGTTCCAGAGAAGCTTGTAGTGCCTCTATATCCTGTCCTGGCGTAAAAAGCTGGCCTGCAATAAATCCCACGGCAATTAGTAATATCGCCGCAGCGGCAAATTTCATCGAATAGCCGTTCGAGACCATCCGTATAATTTTCGTGCCGATACTTTCGTGCTCCTCTTTTGTATTCGCCAGAGTTTCCCGGACATTTTTAACGACCCGCTGGGTAGATTCCGTGGACGGTTCAATCTGCGAGAGGATTTTCAGTCTGTATCGAATTTGATTTTCTTCTTTCTGTGACATTGTGTATCTCCTTTTCGGGTTCTTTTTGCTGATTTGCACCAAGTGAATTACGAAGACGATTCAACGCCTTCGAGCATATAGCTCGGACGTGATGCGGCGTTTTTTCCATTTGTTCTGCGATATCATCGTATGATTGCTGTTGAATATATCTCATGACAATCACCTGACGCCATGACCGGTTTAATCGACCGATTGCATCGAGCATTTCTTCCAGTTCTTCCGTATGTATCAGTTTGCTTAACGGCGAGCTTTCCTTCGAAACCGGCTCGCAGACTACCGGTGAAAAATTAAGCTTTTGTCGGAATTTCCGCCGCCAGTCAAACGCCAGATTTATTGCCGCTTTGCGGGCGTAGGCATCCCGATTAGTGGATTTTTCGAAGCCTCTTGAGTTACTTAGTTTTATAAATAATTCCTGCATAAGCTCCTCGGCCGTTTCTTCGCGCAGTGTCAGCCGGGTCAGAAGCGTATAGAGACTCGCCCCCGACTTATCCAACAATTCCAAAAGCTCTTCGTGTCTTCTCTGCAAATAACCTCCTAAAGAAGTTCAAAGTACCTAAAGTTGAAAGTGACTAAAATGACATGTATGTGTCATCCCGATGCGTAGCCGAAGAGCCTGTCCTGAGCTTGCCGAAGAGATCTGGCCGGCGAAGGAGAGATTCTTCGCTTTGCTCAGAATGACAGCACGCCCATTTGGGGCAAGCTATCACTTTAGTTCACTTTAAGTACTTTAGCTCACTTTTAACTTACTCATTATTATAGACGAAAAGGCCCCTATCGGCGCAACTTCTTTTTATCCGGAAAATTTTTCAGCGCATAAAAAAAGGCCGAGCCAGGCCCGACCTTTCCGTTTTCAAGCTGTGCCCCTGGTTAGCAGGGGACTACATTGGTTGCACATGGGCCCTTTTTGCCCTGTCCAACTTCAAACTCGACCTTTTGGCCTTCATCGAGCGATGCGTAGCCGTTGGTCTTTATCTCCGAATGGTGGACAAACAAATCGTCGCTGCCGTCGTCCGGATTAATAAAACCAAAACCCTTGCTCGAATTGAACCATTTTACTGTACCTTTACTCACTTGTAATTCTCCCTGGCCTTATCTATCGGCCACATAAATAATATCTCTCACTTTTAATCTATGGGGGATACTCCTGAGAGATGAAAGAATATTCACCAATTAAAACACTAAAATAACACAATATCCGGTCTGTCTCAATTAAAAAATGGATAAAATTCAGATTTTATAAAAGTATCGATCTGTACTATCGGTATTATCCGGTTGGTACTTCAAGATGAGATGAAAACTTCGTTTTTTGCTCCTGGAGCATTTTATCACTATGTACACGACAGGTGGTCTGGTGGTTATAAATACTCAGGATACACTTGCAGCCCGGAAAGCTGCATTTTCTGCTGTCAGGTGAAGTTTTTAGCGACTTTTTCATTCTTACTCCCTTCAATGAAAAAGCCACAAAGGTTAGTTATCTTCCTTTGCGGCTCAAAGAATTTCTAATCTTTTGTATTGTATGATTTTTTATTTATTATACCATATTACGTTACTTATGCAATGTTGTTAATTATTTGCCAAAAATAAAGTCCGCAAAATTCTATATAATATGCCTTTTTTTGTTTTAATCCTACACATTTTGTGTACAATGCATGGTATAAACGCCGACAAAAATAGTTGGCTGTTTTATTTAAAAATGCCTGAGTAAGGAAATTGGGCCGGTTTAAGCGAATTTGAAAAAGCAGTTAGATGCGAAAAGTTTTCCATTCCGATACGGGACTTGTCTTATTAAAGCCTATTATTAGTCCAAATCAGAGGGTATTAGCTTCTCAGAACGCATCATTAACCTCCTTTTGATTCAGCTATATCGCACAAGCCCCCCTTTTGCCAAGCTCTATTCGTGACAGGTATATCATTGCAGGAGTTTTATTATGAAGATACTTCTTATCAATCCGGACATACCGCTTACTTTCTGGAGTTTCAAAAAAGCCCTGAAGTTCATCTCAAGAAAAGCCGTTGTGCCTCCTCTGGGATTAATGACGGTTGCCGCGATACTACCGCGCCAGTGGGAAACAAAACTGGTTGATATGACCACAACGAAATTGCGAGATTGTGATATTCGATGGGCAGACTACGTATTTATTACTGCAATGCTCATCCAGCGAAAATCCGCAGATCAGGTTATCGAGCGATGCCGGAAGATTGGAACAAAAGTTGTGGCGGGCGGCCCTCTTTTTACGAGTATTCCCGAAGAGTATGTACATGTTGATCACTTAGTGCTCAAAGAAGCCGAATTGACTTTGCCGCTTTTTGTACAAGATGTTCAAAACGGTTGCCCCAGAAAAGTGTACAACACGCATGACAAAGCGGATATGCATCAGACACCGATTCCTCTGTGGAATCTTATCAATATGAAGAAATACGCCATGATGTGCATCCAATATTCACGGGGGTGTCCTTTCGATTGTGATTTCTGTGATGTTACAACGCTGTTCGGGCACAGGATTCGTACAAAAACGACAGATCAGGTATTGGATGAATTGGAAAGTCTGTATGCTCTTGGTTGGCGAGACGAAGTGTTTTTTGTGGATGATAACTTCATTGGAAATAAAATCCATCTTAAAACAGAGTTACTTCCCGCCATTATAGAATGGATGAAAAAGAGGCAATATCCTTTTGCGTTCAATACGCAGGCATCCATCAATCTCGCCGATGATGAGGAATTGTTGGATTTGATGGTGCAGGCCGGTTTTGACTGTGTGTTCGTTGGGATTGAGAGCCCAAATGAAGAGAGTCTGAGCGAATGCAACAAAGTCCAGAACAAAGGACGGGATTTAGTTGCCTGTGTCAAAAAGATCCAGCGATTCGGAATGCAGGTTCAGGCGGGATTTATTCTTGGCTTCGACAGCGATAAACCATCAGTCTTTGACAGCCTGATCCAGTTTATTCAAAAAAGCGGGGTAGTAACCGCTATGGTCGGCCTGCTCAACGCTCCCAGAGGAACAAAACTCTATCACAGGCTTATGACAGAGAACAGGCTGTCATCGGTAGCCGCAACAGGTGATAACACGGATTTCTCGATAAATTTTGTCCCTAAAATGGGAATAGAAGATCTTCTCAAAGGATATAAAAAGGTCGTAAGTACGATATATTCACCAAGAAACTATTATGAGAGGATCCTGACGTTTTTAAGGGACTACAAACCCGGGAGAAATAACAAGGCAAGGTACAGATACTGTGATATTAAGGCATTTATTAAATCGATCTGGCGGCTTGGAATAATAGATAAAGGCCGATTATCATATTGGAAACTCATTTTCTGGTCACTTATCAGAAGGCCGCAGCATTTTCATTTAGCCGTTACGCTTGCTATTTGCGGGTTTCATTTTCGCTCCATTTTTGAAGGCTATAGCCGAGTGTAACCAGAGATTTTTTATTGCGAATCTTTTACAAGAGGTAATTTTTATTTTTACTGTAAATATAAACAAGCCGAACCATCAGGCCCGGCTTGTTCGCTTGTTTTATATATAAAAACTATTTTACTTTGAATTCGTACTCGTGGATTTTGTTTTTGTCCAAATCTTTTCCCTGACAGCGAAGGATAAAACCATCGGCGTTTTTTTTGTACTCGAAATCCTTTCCGCTGAATAAATCCTTCGGTAGTCCGGCGGGCAATGAGTCAGGAAGCTGTCCTGTTTTAGCCTTTATAATAAAAATTTCTATTGCCGCAATAAAGGCGTTAAAATTTGTCTTAAAGACCATCTCATTGGTACAGAGTTTGGCAATCATGGGCGACATATGGGAAGTTAAAAAAGCTGCGGGATTCGTTTCTGCTTCTTTCGTAACTTTCTCATTTAGTTTTTCAAGCTCCCTGTAAGCATCTTCGTAGGGCAGGGCAAATGTAGCCTTAACCGAAGCGATAAAATCCATATAATATTTTCTGCTTTGAGAAAAATACTCTTCATCACCGTTACCTAATTTTTCAACATTTTCTTCGTAAATCTTTTTCTTTTTTTCCTCGGCACCGCCGTCGCTCTGAGTAATATCTGCGTCTGCTTTTCGAATTACCTTGATATCCTCGGTGTTGACATAACCTAAAAGTTTATTTACGTTTTCCTTTTGCATTTCCCTTAATGAAATTTCAGCTTCGGATTCTATGGCCGTTATGAGAGAGGGAGTTTTGGCCGATATTTCCAGCATCTGATTTTTCAGCCATTGAAGGCTCTCTATGTCGGCGGGCATTTCCGAAAGTATTATCTTGATATGCTTATTAGCCAGGCTGCTCATCGCGATACCGACCAGATTGGATATTATCAAATCATCGCTGATGTGCCGGGACATCCTGTGAATGGTCAGACATCTTTCCAATGATGTTTTGTAGTCACCGTCATTTAAATATACTTTTGAGTCGGCGACTAACATAAAAGCCAGCTTCCTTACTGTTGCAAGCTCCGGCATCATTAAATCGAATCCTTTCGAATGGTCCCTTCCCCAGTCGCATTCCGGGATTTGCGAAGCAGTTGTAACAAGCGCTATAACCGGCCGATTTTTTTTAAAGAACTGTCTTATCTGGTCGTTGGGTTTAATTTTCCCGTCACGCAAATCGTCAAGCATTTTGCTTAAATCACTATCCGGCTCCTCATAAACGATGAAAGCGCGCAGATAGAGAACCGCCGCATTGTCGGGTGGAAAACCTAAAACGGTCGAAGATGACAGGGTCACTACCAGAAATAAGCACGTTATCCGCATATGAACTTTATATTTTTTTAACATCGTTATACCCTTTCTATTTATACACCATTAATTTCTGTAAGTAATTCCTGGACGGTTATTGTATTTGATTTTGGGCCGAGTTTTTCAATCGCGTTATCGCATTGGGTCTCTACCGCCTCTATACCGCCGTTGAGATAAGCTATTTTTAGCGACCTTAAAGTCAGCATCTCCGCCGGAGATTTTGTGTATTCTGTGACATTGTCGTTTTTTTTCTCCGGGCTCAGGAGAACCACAAAAAGGCCGATGGCCAGGACGATTAACGCAGCAGCGGCGAATTTCATGATGGAGCTTTTAAGAAGAATTGGCTTTTTAGAAGAACGTGCCGATTTATCAGTTGCCCGTGATTGAAGTGCCTGAAATTCATCCGGGAATTTTTGCTTCCACTTCTCGGCGTCGAATTCGGGCCGTTGTGTATTGATTGTGCCGGATATCAATTCATCCAGCCATTTATCATCTTTTTGTCCGCTCATAATCACACCTGCTTAAAACCTTCACGTCTGAAATATTCTGCCATTTTTTTCTTTGCCCTTCGGAGCCTGCCGTTAATCGCCTGTTCGGAAATGCCCAGAACCGAAGATATTTGCTCGTAGGACAGGCCATCGTAGTAGCGAAGATAAATTACCTCTCTTGCCGAATCCGAGAGCTTTTTCAGTGCCTCTTTAACAGCTTCCTTCGAATCGTCCCTTTCCGATTTATCATCTGCTCTGGGATATCTATCGGGGGCTTTGCAGCCGTTTTGGCGCCGAGCCATATCCCTTGCTGCATTCCTGCAAATGACAGCCAGCCAGCCGGCAAATTTCCTGTTGTCTTTTAACTGAGGCAATTTTACTGCAGCCCTGGCAAAGGCAAGCTGGGTCGCATCTTCGGCCAGGTCTCTATCACCCAGTATCGAATGAGCGATAGCCACCATAGCCGGATAATAGTGCCGGGCCAACTGCGTAAAACTGTCGGTGTCCCCTTCGATAGCTGCTTTGACTAATGTTGTGTCCGGCTCCTGGGCCACTTGTTTTTATTTCTCCGATATTCTGGACATTTTCATGCTGAATCAGCATCCACTTTTACAGACTTGTTTTTGCTCTCGAAATGGGCGCAAAAACTCGCTGAAATTGTATTTTTGACAATTATATCCATTCGCTTGGGATAAAGAATCATCTATTCTTGGGTTTCCGTCATATCTTCTTATCTCGATTTAAGATATAGTGTTACATTAAAAAAAAAGTAATTGACAGAGTGTCCGTCCAATCCGACAATACAGCCGAAAATCAGGTTAAGGAGAGTTAGTATTGTTCTTAGGAGATTAAATATGACGCCTCACCAGAATCAGCCTGGACAGGGTAAAAAACAGCAGGTGATGCACATGAATCCACGCATCGAAGAGGATCGCCAGCTTATTCTGGATGCCGAGAAAAAAGGCAAAGGAGCAACTTTTCTGGCGTATTTGAGATTGTCCGGTCCCGGCTGGTTGCAGAGCGGAATTACCCTGGGCGGCGGCTCGCTGTCTTCGAGCCTTTACCTCGGCGTTCTGGTTGGTTTCAGCTTTATGTGGCTACAGCCGCTTGCGATGATTTTGGGCATTATTATGCTCAGTGCGATAGCGTATGTAACGCTCTCTACAGGGCAACGCCCCTTACGCGGCATAAATGAGCATGTCAGTCCGGTACTCGGCTGGGGCTGGCTCCTCGCATCGATGATGGCGAATCTTGTCTGGTCACTGCCGCAATTCGCCCTGGGAACTGCGGCATTACGGCAGAATCTTCTGCCCACTCTGATCGGGCCGACGGTAATGAGCGAGATTCCCGGTAAAATGATTGCCGGTGCGATCTTTCTGATTATCGCTCTCAGTGCGAGCTTCACCTACAGCGCCGGCGGCAGGGGGGTAAAGATTTTCGAAATCCTGATTAAGACAATTGTCAGTATCATCGTTCTAAGCTTTGTAGGTGTCGTCGTAAAACTCAGTATCGAGGGCAGGATACTCTGGGGCGAAATCCTGAGTGGGCTTATTCCCGATTTGAGCCTGTTTATGAAGCCGACCGACAAAATTATGCCGCATATACAACAGGTGACCGAACAATTCCGGCCTTTCTGGACGAATATGATTGTGGGCCAGCAGCGAGATGTGATGATAAGTGCTGCGGCAACGGCCGTGGGTATCAACATGACATTTTTACTGCCGTATTCGATGCTCCGAAAGGGCTGGGACAAATACTTCCGCGGTCTGGCGATTTTCGATCTGTCAACGGGGCTGTTTATCCCCTTTATTATCGCGACCGGCTGCGTAGTTATCGCGTCGAGCAGTCAGTTCCATGCCACTCCGGCCCAGGGATTTGTGGCCGAGCAGGAAACTGGCTCCATCACGGCTAAACCTGCACCGAATTTGATCAAACCATGGAACGATTTAATGGCGTCCCGTCTGAAAGCAGAAGTCGGGCAGGTCGAGTTCGAGCGGCTGATGGGAGACGTACTCCAGCTCCCGGAGAATACACAGGAAGAAAAAGTCCAGAAAGAAAAGAAGAAGATGGAACGTTTCCAAAGCGTTATGTCTAATGCCGACAAGAATATGGCTGCTATGCTGGTTAAGCGTGATGCCTTTAACCTTGCCGATACTCTGGCACCGCTGACGGGGCCGGTCATTGCTCAATATCTTTTTGGTCTTGGTGTTATCGGGATGGCGTTGAGTGCGGCAACGATGCTGATGACAATCAACGGGCTTTGTTTCGCAGAGCTTTTAGGCAGGCCGCCGCGGGGCTGGCCGCAAAGGATTGGGTCTCTTATGGTCTGCGTCGGGGCGCTCGGGCCGTTTTTCTGGAGAGATGCCGCACCATATCTTGCGGTGCCGACTTCTGTTTTTGCGATGGTCCTGTTACCTATTGCGTACTTTGCGTTTTTCCTTTTAATGAACCAGAAGAGCTTTCTCGGCGAAAGTATGCCTATCGGCGCCAAACGCATTCTCTGGAATGTTCTTATGGCGTTGGCGGCGGGAGCTGCTTCGTTCGGCAGTATCTGGAGCCTATGGTCGAAACTGCAGTGGTGGGGTATCGGATTGCTTGCAGGTTTTGTCGTACTTTGTATTATTGTACATTATATCCGTCCTAAAGCGAGGACAGCATGACAAATGAACAATGGAATAAATTATTGGTTGTAATGAACGGTAAAGCAGTCAATCCCTTACCGGTAGGATTCGTAATCGACAGTCCCTGGCTGCCCGGCTGGGCGGGAATGTCTATGCTCGATTATTTCTCCAGCGAGCAGATGTGGTTCGAAGCCAATATGAAGGTTATTCAACAATTTCCCGATATTATCTTTTTGCCCGGTTTCTGGTCGGAATTCGGCATGTACACCGAGCCGTCGGCTTTCGGGGCGAAAAGCTCGTGGCAGGAAAACGAAATGCCCTTCCCTCTGAAGGTCATTACCGATATTAACCAGGTTGCTTCGCTGGGCAAGCCCGACCCGAGAATAAACGGTATGCTGCCGTTCGTCCTGAGTCGGCTCAAACATTACCAGTCACAAATTGAGGACGAAGGCCACGCTATTAAATTCGCAGTCTCACGCGGGCCGTTGAATATAGCCTCATTCCTGATGGGCAGCACGGAATTTCTGATGGCCATTCGCACAGATCCGGATGAAATTCAAAAGCTGCTCGATACGGTGACAGATTTCATTGTTGACTGGCTCGGACTTCAAATTGAAAAATTCCCTTCCATCGACGGAGTTTTTATTCTCGATGATATAGTGGGTTTCCTCGGAGAGGAAGATTTTAAACAAGCGGCACTGCCGTATCTCGAGCGGATTTACAAAGCTTTTGATGTCAGCGTTAAGTTTTTCCATAACGATGCAGCCGGCCTCGTATCGGCGCCTTATCTCGAGCAAATCGGGATTAATCTGTTCAATTTCAGCTTCGAGCATCCCATTTCCCAGATGAAGGAGCTGGTGAACAATTCCGTCACTTTGCTCGGGAATGTTCCTCCCCGTGACGTCCTTGCGGAAGGAACCGCCGAAGATGTGCGCAAAAGCGTCAAATCGGTGCTTGGGTCTGTGAGTGACAAAAGCCGTATTGTTCTCTCGTGCGGCGGGGGAATGCCCTTCGGCGTCCCGACGGAAAATGTCGAAGCGTTTATGAAAGCGGCCGGCTACAATTAATCAGTCTTGTTAATTGAAGCCTTCGAGAGTCTCATAAAACCAAAACGGCTCGAAGCAATCAATTTCTATCGAACGGAAGTATGACTCCGCCGCTCTCGGTTCTTTTGATATTCGATTTTCTGCCGGGGATTTCGGGCTTTTTCATCTTTATAACACGGCAAACAAGATCTCTGGAAATCTTCGATATGTCACCTTCGACTACTGTGGCGTATGACATCGTTTGAGTGACTTTTTGCACCTTGATTATGGCAACATGAGTTTCAACCGTCCCCAGCGGTTCTTTGGTATCGGTGTCGAAAATTTCCTTACCCTGCTTAAATACCTCGAGCTGCATACCTTCTGCCATTCTTTCGCCGCCCTGGTTCAGGATGACCTGGCCGTCGTTCGGAAGCAACTCGGCGATTTTAATCGGGTACACACGGTCGATGATTGCCTCGATGACATCATTGACCACAAGGGAAATAAAAGCATCGCGTACCTGGGTCGGGTCCCATTCGTCGGGACTCTGTTCGTCGGCGAGTTTTCTGACTTCTTCGTTTTCGAGATATTTTTGCGCATTCGAGGCCAGGATAATCTGCTTCGTGGAGCTGTCCACGAGACGGTAATTAAAACTCAATCTTGCTTTGAATTCGCTTGAAGTATATTCGGCGACCTCCAGGCGCCTGTCGATTCTCTCAATGACGGCCTGAGTTATGGTTCCGACAAGCAAATAGTCGGCGCCGAGAGTTTCGGCCAGTTTCGCCTGCTCGCCAAGCGGAGCGTCGAAGGAAACAAGCATTTTCTTTTCCCCGACAAAGTCGCTGATACTTTCACGGTCGAGAACGGCGAATTTGTTGGTCTGGGTCAATCCCATAGCGAGGCGCTGAGAGAACAGTGCCGAAAGTGCATTACCGGATATTACACTGTTCAGGAAACGATAGCTGTTCTGCATCGTTTTGACGGGCATTAAGGCAACCTTGACTCTCGCAGTCTGCCCGCGGGCGGCATAATCGTAAACGGCAACCTTGAGTTTGACCTGGTAGGTTTCCGGGTCTATTTGCTTTTCCTCGATAACATCATAGCTCTTGATAAGGCCGCCGATTTCGGTTGTATAAACCGTTCCCTGCGTCGAAAAATTCATCGAATCGATATCTATGCTTCTCTGGCCCGGCTGTTGAGTATTGAAATCGGCGCTTGTACCTCTGTATCCGAATTCGTAAGTGCCGGAATCGACCTTAACGCCTCTTGCCTGCTCGATTGCTCTGTACAGGGCGGTCTTTATGGCTTCGTCTCTGTTACGGCCTTGGCCGGTAACTTCGCGAATTGTGGCGTTTTTCGTTCCGGTTTTCAAAAGACCTTTGGATGTCTGGGGTTTGTCGCCGGTCTGGCCGGCGGGTTTCTCCTCTGACGGCTGGGCCGCAGTTACTGCAACCGAAATAAGCATAACTAAAGTGAATATGGATATTAGCTTTTTCATCTTTCCAATCTCCGAAAGATTCCTCTTTCAATTTATTTTACCACGCAACAGATCTTTTATCACCTCTTTTGCCGACAAGCACTTCGTCCTGCCAGAATGATAGTCCCGTTTTAACGTCACTCAGCTCAAGCTGGAAATAGTATTCGACCTGCTGGCGGTTTCGGCTGATGGTGATATTTCTCTGGAAGATTTTACCGGCAATGGTCAGCTCGGGCGCGATGAGGGTTTTCCTTGCGGCTGTCGTGCTCGAATCGAACTCATCATCGTCTCTGAACTGCCTTGATTCCTTGAGGAGCTTGTCGGAGCCGGGGCCTACTGCGGCTGTGAAAACGCCCTGGCCGCTATTGGTTATATCTCTTTCAATTTTTATCATGAGCTGGTCTGTGTCAATCCGCTGCATCGTATCATTGATGATCCGGCCGGTTGCTATGACATACCTGCCGCCGTCTTCTTTTTTCAATCTTCCCGATCCGAACAAAGATTGAAGCATCTGACTTGCAGCCTGGTCGAAGTCTCTGTAGTCCAGGGACATCACCGCCCCCGCCTCATCGTTCCTGATGTCAATATTTGTTGTTTCCTCTCCACAGCCTGCTATGAGAATACAAGCCAACATTACGGTATTTAGTATTTTTGTTTTCATGTTTTACTCCCACTTTCTTGTGTCCATTCTAAAATCTACGGCGTTCGTTCTCGGCGCTACCGCCTTGAAGCTGAAGGTGTTTTTTCCCGTCGCCGACATCGGCAGCCACGTACTGGTTTTGTTATCTACCGGAAGCCCGTCGGCATCCACCCACTCGACTTTATACCTGAAGCGTTTTGTGTTGTACGATTCGTTGTACCCGGTGACATAAAGTTCGAGAAAACCGCCGGAATTTCTCCGGGTCACGGCCTCGGTGACTTCGAGACCTTCGCCTATAACGGCGCTGAACGCATGTGTGACCGGCCGGGTGACTATATTGCTGCCGAGCGTGTCACTTCCGACACCTTCTCTCATGTGGATTCTCGAATCCCCCGTTTTCGAGCAGCCGCAGGCCAGAACTGCTAACATCATCAATAAGATTCCTAACTTTTTCATATCTATTCTCCATAAAATTTAAATCAACGATTCAGTATATCATAATATCGTAAACCGGCTTGGCCGACCGGAACGGTATTTTAACATAGATAAGTGAATTTTTACAAGGGGGTATTTCTATTTGAAGAGACTGCCCGCCGGACGGGTTTATGGTAATCTGCCTGTCGGCCGGCATGGGAAATCTGGCAACCTGGAAATCTTTTGGCAAAGTGGTCCATATCCTGACATCGGCGGCGGTTGTGGCAAAGGAATAGGCGGCGACAAGAAAGGAAGCCAGTGTTGTCGAGGAATCGCCTTTTTTCTCTAAGGCATACTGGGCGACCGCTTTTGACGTCGTCGATATGATGGCCCTGGTCAGGATACCTTTAAAGTCCTTGTTAAACTCTGTTTGCACTACCCGGTCCATATCCGCGACTTGTTCGGTTGTATAGTTTTGGCCTGCGGCCGTTATCGAAAGGTGAGGATATGCCTGTTCTCTGAATTCGAGTTTTGGCAGGGCTATCCCGACATATTTGACCTTTTCCGTTTCGACGAACAGGGGGATATCGATTCTGAATTCATCTTTGACGGGCCCCATGCCGTTCTCGAATATAACCCATACCGTGTTCGTCAGCTCTTTTTGGCCGTCGAGGACTTGTTCGGTTGTTGCTATATCCTGGGCCAGATATTCGTTGTCGCTTACCATTCCGTAGGCTTCTTTAAGCAGGGGGGCGGCTTTCGAATGGTCGCCGACGAGATTGAAAAATACTCCGGCGATATAGGTTGTAAAAGGATTTACGAAATCGGGGTAGGCCTTAAAGTTGTACAGACCGGGATACCTGTCGGCTATTAACTGCTTGATTTCGGGATTTTCCACATTTTCTTTGACGTGCGAATCCTCTTTTTTCTGTTCTTTATCTAACTCTTTTTTGAGCTTCGCTATTTCTTTTGCGAATTTTTCTTTTGCTCTTCTTTGCCGGTCGAGAGCCCTGTTGAATTCCACTCTTGCCAGCTCGTTTTCTCCGAGCGACATAAAGTTAAGGGCCTTGTAGGTATTTACCATTATACCGTCATATTCTTCACCGACATAAGGGATGATATTTTCGCTTACGGCGATTGCAGCAACGGAATTGGTCGCTTCGTTCTGGTAATCGAAGTAGTTCAGCATCTGCTCCGATTTGTCGAAGTAATCGTTGCTTTGACTGTAGTTTTGTTTAATTCTTTCGAGGCTGCCGAGCTGCATGGACCATAGTAAGTCTTCGCCCTTGGGATTCTTGCTTTTGCTTATTTTTGACTGTGCTATTTGTGTGGATTTTTCAAGGCCGGAGCAACTCGAATAATCTGTTCTAAAAGCGGAGTCAAACTTTAAAAGGTTGCTTTTAGGTGCATTACATCCTGCTATAAACATCGCAGGGATAAACAACAAACACAGAATACGGTTGGAATTCTTTTTGCCCATGATTTACACTATTTTCCCCGTTTTTGTCGATATTATATTGCTGTTAGTTGTGTATCGGCAAAGCACTGATAAAAAACCAGTCAATTCAGCCTTTCAAAGACGAATATCTTCAAAAAACATCCTCCTCATAACGCCTGAATTCGACCTTGACGGTCCGTTTATCAAGATACTATCAAAATATTTTCAAATCGCAACAACATAGTTTGTAAAGATGTCGCAAATACGGAACTCAACGGACATCGCTTCTTTAACGGATGACTCGGAAACTTTTTAACGTTTAATGCGTAATTTGATCAAGAACATTAAAATTATGGACAACATTTAATCTGGTTTGAAATGACAGGCAGGTGGATTGGTAAAAGAAAAAATGCCAATGATTTTCGATACCATTGGCATTTTGATATATTTGTTAATTCCCACCGGACTCGGGCGGAATTAGTAAAACTTACCAGTTCATAGTGGACCTTATCGGCAGGCTGGCACAAATACCCCTGACTATGCGTTGAATTTTTTGTTCCTCGGCAGGTGTCAGGGCCGGATTTACCTGGCCGCCGAATAATTCTGCTATCGGGCCGCTCATTAACATATTGTCTTCGTTGCTGCCTCCGCCGGTGCCGCTGCCGGTGATAACTCCCAGAAAAGCTCCCGGGACAGATCGCGCGGCTCTGCCGGTGCTTTTACCCATCCATATTATGCTGCCGTCTTCGACATCTATCAGCTTTGCGGTCATGGTTATTTCTTCGTTGAAATGAGGTATTTCAACGACCATAACCACCGGGACTTTTAGAATCAATCCTGCTTCGACTGCCGCTTCTACAGTTGTTAGTTCCGTGGATTCGAGTTCCTGCTCTCTGAGTTTGGCTCTGACCTGCGCCCGTCCTATAGGCGAATAGCCGTTATCCAATAATTCCATTGCGAAAAAGTCTGCAATTTGATCTTTGGCTGTTTCACTTGTCACGGCGCCTTCGACGGCTACGATCGCAATTTTTTCCACCTGGCTATAGTCATAGCTGGACCTTAGGGAATGGCTTCTCGATATACAGCCGCCCGCAATTAAAGCAGTTATTGATAAGATATAAACAAAGATTTTCATCACCGTACCTCCCATAGAATAATTGGTGAATTCTTTATACGTTGTGTATTATATGGAATTCCTTCAAAAAAGTCAATGCTTTTTTCACTCTACCTGCGTCATATCTTTTTTTCACTTAATTAAGAAAGAGATTATCGGCTTTTGATGTTTTTCGTAAATAAAAAAAATGAGGTATTTTATGATGGTTTTCGGCTTTTTTTGTGCATTTATCGATTCGCAGACACAGCAAAGAATTAGGATGGAATCATTTATCCGCCCTTAAATGAAGGCTGAAACAGAGCCTTACGGGGCTTCGGTTATATTGTTTCTATAAATAACCGTGGGTATAACCGTGCATTTTTGGTGGGCGGTTAGGCCATTTCAACACATCGAACAGGAACTCGGTAGCCTGACGAATCATGACCGCAGGCATGCACGGACACATTTCGAGTGAACCGATAACATCATTATCATATCCACTGAGAACATCTAACAAATAATCCCAGTTTTCCCGGGGCATACCCCCCTGTAAACCGGGGGGTACATGATCGTCTATCTGGCCGTAATTATCAGTCAGGTGGAGGTGTATCACTTTTGGGGCCAAATCATCGACATATTCTTTAAAGGAATATTCATTATCGAGGTTCGCGTAGCCCGTATCGAGACAGTATCGTAATGACTCGAATCTCTCGCCTGCCTTTTTTAGCAGCGGCAATCGGCCTGTTTCGAGGCATATTTTAACATCGTTATGTTCGGCCGATTTGACAATTTCAGCCGTAAAGCCTGTACCATTAAGCTCCGCCCCGTCAGGGATACCGATATTGCGTAAGTCGGTTACAATATGTGCGTTAAGCAGCTTGGCGCATTCTATCTGCTCATTCCATTGTTCTAATGTTGGATTGTCGTCGCGGGAACGCATAACTACAAGCATATCCTGTGTACTCGCGATGAGTCGGGGCCAGTTACGTCTGTCATATCTGCACTCGTTCTGGCCTTTTATATTCGGCCATAATTCAATGCCAAAGCCTAAGGAACGGAGAAACTGGCATTCCTGCTCGAAAGAAAGCGGGTGCTCGCGTCCCCAAAATATCATCGTTGATACAACATACCTGATTCGCATTCGGTTATCTCCATGCACGGATGCTACTGTGTTTTACAGAAACACTGATATATCGAGCAAAAATGGGGGCATATTCAGTGTGTTTATAAAGAAATGAAACGTTTGATCGTAAAAAGGGAGGTTTTGGTTGGTTATTCTTGATGTAAAACCGTACTTAACAGAATGTAGTTTTTAACCTGAAATGAGAAAGTTCCACATATTTCTATTCCGGAATGTTTATCTATATTGTGCATTTTATCCATAATAACATATTTATTTTAACAATCTTTACTGGTTAATAAAAATTATATTTATAGGACTTTTTCTTTTGACATATTATAAACAAGCTTGTAGATTGTCGTCTAAGTATTTGGAGGAGTGGTGAGAAGGCTTTTCCGAATCATTCCGAGCTTTCCGCCACAGGATATGTTTTTGTTCGAGAGTATGTGTATCCCGAAACATGCATGCTCGACCGTCTGAAAAACTAAGTCGAAAATAAAAGAAAGAAGAAAAGGAAAGCACGTTTGTCCACGTTTTGGGTAACAACGAGCAGAACTTTCTGAGCTTCAATTACTGAACCTGAGGTCTTTTGCAGTAAACGAAAGTGAACGGATTTATTATAATCCCAATATATGGAAGGGGAAAAAATGGCCTTGGCACACTTAATAGGGGAAATTGCTTCGTACGATTCATTATTATTTAACAGAGCAGCAGCCGCAGAGTGGGGATTGCTCGCAATAGCCATAGCTACACCGATTTTGCTGTTTTTTATTTTGAAACGAAGAAAAAGGGCAAAAAAAGTAAGCATACTGATATATCATAACAGACAAAAAAATATGCAACAAAAAAAATCGAATAACTGGGAAAAAGGAAAGAGGCGTATTGAAAAGCTGCTGTATGAAATGACGGATCATATACAGCCCGCCGAATTCATCCATCCTCGGTCTGGTTTAACAAATGCCAACAAGCCGAATTATTATGACATCCCTATATATGGACGCACAAACAAAATACTCAGAGAGCGCAATTTGAAGGTAAACAGGCCGAAAGACTCAGGTACGCCCCTGGATGTTCAGGAGCTTATGGCTGTTTCTACACTGGCCAAGCAGCTACGGGCGAGAAGTCAGCATAGTATTAGAATTTAAGTCACTGCTACAAAACAGATAGCTGTATATATTACCCGTTTCTTGTAACTCTCTTCATTTCGTTTTGAAAAATCTTATATTCTCTCATGAGGTATTTTTTAAAAAATTATAGAGAGCAGTTTGGTGATTTTTTACCAAAATTGTGGTTGGATCTTTGGAAACAAGAGTCCTAAATAAGGATAAACCCCTGCTCCAGGAGGAGGAGGTAGAGGAAAGCAGGGGCTTAAATGATAGTGTGTGTGTTCGGTAAACCTGCCCAGGCTATTCTTTTTGCAAATAAGTGCCGCCAGGAATAAGAAATGTAACGCTTTTTCCGGATTTAACGCTTTTTTTAGTTTTAACGCTTTTTTTGCCGATCCGGCGGTGAATTTGTTGGATTTTAAGATGTGTCTAACAATAGCTGCATAAAGCACTTTAATCAAAATATAAAGACCGGCTTATCAAGGAAATTAGAAAAGGATTTCTCAAGGTATTAAATAAGCTCAGGAGATTTTTTTATAAAAAAATGTTTTGGATCCGCAAAAACATGGGCCGGGTTGGATTCGAACCAACGTAAGCTTACGCTAACGGGTTTACAGCCCGTCCCCTTTAGCCTCTCGGGCACCGACCCCGAAGTTAATATATTAAATTTTGGCGGACAGATTAAACTTTAAACAGACTGCTGTCAATAGTTTAATCAAGCTCCATAGGAAAATACTCCCTTGCGTTGTTGAAGCAGATGTCCTCGACCATTTTTCCGAGCAGCTTCGTATCGTTCGGCAAAAGACCGTTTTGGACGTCGTTGCCCAACATATTGCAAAGTATCCTGCGGAAATATTCATGCCGCGGATAAGAAAGAAAACTCCGCGAGTCGGTGAGCATCCCAACGAACCGGCTCAATAAACCCATGTTCGAGAGGGCGTTAATTTGCTCTTCCATCCCGTGTTTTTGGTCGAGAAACCACCAGGCCGAGCCGAACTGCATCTTACCGGGAGCCGAGCCGTCCTGGAAATTGCCGATCATGGCAGCAATCAGCTCGTTGTCCCTCGGGTTGAGGTTGTAAAGAATGGTTTTCGCCAACTGATTGCCGGCATCCAGCCTGTCGAGGAATTTCGACAGAGACCGGGCTATTTCGAAATCCCCGATAGAGTCGAAACCTGTGTCGGGACCGAGAGTTTTAAGAAGCCTCGTATTATTGTTTCTAAGCGCCCCTAAATGAAACTGCTGGACCCAGCCGGCCTCGTGGTCCATAAGGGCGAATTCGACTAACATTGCTGATTTGAATTTCAAAGCTTCGGTTAAGTCCGGCTTTTTGGATTGCAGGATTTTTTCGAAGATTTTTTTGATTTCGCTCTCAGTATAATCCTCGGCGTAAACGGTTTCTAAGCCGTGGTCGGAGAGCCGACAGCCGTTTTGATGAAAATAATCATGCCGCTGACGGAGGGCTTCTATATATCTCGGAAAGTTGGTTATTTCCATGTCGCAGGTTGCGGATAGTTTTTCGATAAATGAATTCAGCGCCTTCAGGTCTTCGACCGCCATGGCCTGGTCCGGCCGCCAGGCCGTATGGACCTTTACCTCGAATTTGTCCGCCCGTATTTTTTTATGATGTTCCAGAGAATCGAGCGGCCCTTCGGTCGTGCAGGCCAGCTTGACGTTCATTTTGCGCATGATATTGCGCGTGCTGAATTCCGCCGAGCGTAACATTTCACTCATGGATTCGTAAATCTCTTTGACGGTTTCAGGGCCAAGGAGCTTGTCTTTAATCCCGAAGGGATTTTTCAATTCCATGTGGATCCAGTGATATAGCGGATTGCACAGGCAGAATGGAACGGTTTGCGCCCATTTTTCGAACTTTTCATAATCGCTTGCATCGCCGGTAATATATTTTTCGTCCACGCCGTTGGTCCTCATCGCACGCCATTTGTAATGGTCGCCGTACAGCCAGGCCTGTGTGAGATTCTCAAACCGATGGTCAACGGCGATTTGCTGCGTGGGTAAATGACAGTGATAATCATAAATGGGCATCTTTTCTGCGTACTCGTGGTAAAGAGCCTTGGCGGTTTTAGTCTGTAAGAGAAAATCTTCGGTTAAAAAATTGTTCGTCATGTTTGTCCTTTTTATTGATTTATTGAATTTCCGGCAGAGTTCCGGGGATTATTGCTGCTTATCTTGTTCTTTTTGCCCTTGTTTTTCTTCCAGAGCCTTTTGTTTTGCAAGCTTTCTCTTGCGGGCCTGCTCGGCGGGTGATTCGAATTCAGCCATCTTTTTCGCCCAGTCGGAAACCTCGCTTCGGGTTTTTGTGAGCCGCTGGGATACCTGTTTCGGCTTATTTTTCTTTTCTTCCTCGATCTTGCGCTGCCACAGCCAGTACGCAATCCACCCGATGATCAGGGCCGGCACGGCGATTAACATAAAAAATTTATATATCATTTTATCATTCCCCAATTCTTGCAACGCATCTGCATTTTTTAAGATGTTTTGGATTCGAATAATGAATACTACCCGAAAAATCCGCCCCGGTCAATAAACAGCCTGCGGCGAAAATATTTTCGTTACTCTTGTATATATAGGGACTTAAAGAATTTTTAAGGAGATTGTATATGAGAAAAAATAAAAATTTTCAAAAAAAATGATTTTTGCAATCAAGATTTGCGTGGCGAGAAACGCCTATTAAATGGTGAATTGGCTCTAAGGAGAATGGATGTAAGGACATTGAGATTGGTTTGTGAATGGGCTGTTACATTTTTTACAGGTGCAGAGTGCACCGAAGGCGTGTGAAAGTCGGCTTTCCACGCCTTCGGTAGCTCTTTTAGGGGCTGTTGTACATTGATCGTGGCTGCCCATGGGACAATAGTTATATTGAGTCTTTTCACAGCAGAGAACGTGGATAACTCTCTAATCGTAGCTGGTACATAGTTCGGGGTTGGATCTCAATCAGATTATTTTCCTTTTTCTTTTACTCTCCGAATACTCAGTATTTGTATAGATACTAAATCAAGTATCGAGTATCAAATACTGTTGAAATTGAGAGTAGGTTCGGATATATTCGGCCAAAGTTGGCGTTTTTGTGGAAAAAATCACGGAATTACCAGAAATTGAGGACGAACGTAATGAGTGACATATTCGATATCAAGGACAAAGTTATTGCTATAACCGGCGGCGGCGGCGTTCTTTGCGGGACGATGGCGACAGAATTGGCGAAAGCGGGGGCAAAAATAGCCGTTCTGGATCTGGCCGAAGCCGCAGCAATGGAAATCGCCGACGAAATTACAACCGGCGGCGGGCAAGCCCTCGCCGTTAAATGCAACGTGCTGGACAAAAAGAGCCTGGAATCTGCCAAAGAGGAGATTAATTCCGAGTTCGGGAAAATCGATATTTTGATAAACGGGGCCGGCGGCAATAAAAAAGAAGCGACAACTTCGCCGGACCTTTCGTTTTTCGATCTCCCCGCCGAGGCGATCCGGTTAGTGTTCGATTTGAATTTCCTCGGGACGCTGCTGCCGACGCAGGTCTTCGGCAAAGAGATGGCCGAGAACGGCACCGGCATCATTCTGAATGTCTCCAGTATGAATGCTTTCCGGCCGCTCACGAAAATCGCCGCTTATTCGGCCGCAAAGGCCGCCGTGAGTAATTTCACGCAGTGGCTGGCCGTGCATGTCTGCCAGAACTATTCCAGGGATATTCGCGTCAATGCGATTGCTCCGGGATTTTTCCTGACCGATCAGAACCGGTTCCTGTTGACCGATGAGAAAACCGGCGATTTGACCGCCCGCGGCAAAACGATAATCGACCATACGCCGATGGGAAGATTCGGAAAGCCGGAGGAGTTGATCGGGACGGTTATATGGCTGCTCAGTGACGCAGCGAAGTTTGTCACCGGAGTTGTCGTCCCCGTTGACGGCGGTTTCTCGGCCTTCAGCGGAGTCTGATTCGTGATGCGTCGCGCGCACTGCGCACTGCGAAAAACAAAAATGGTAATAGAAAGACAAAATAAAGACGGCAGTGTTACGAAAGAGCAGGCACACGAAGCAATCGCTGAGTTCTTTGCGAAGAACGACTATACCGGCAAAAGAATCCTGCTTATAATTCCGGATAATACCCGTTCGGGACCTATCGGCGAAGTCTTTCAAATTATATTCGATTTTCTGGATAAAAAAGTAAAAGCTCTCGACTGCCTTGTTGCACTTGGCACGCACCAGCCTATGAGCGAAAAACAGATTTGCACGAGGCTCGGTATAACCGCCGAACAGCGAAACGGCAAATACTCTTCGGTGAAATTTTTCAATCACGAATGGGAAAAGGTAGAGACGTTCACATCGATCGGGAAAATTTCCGCCGATGATATCGAACAAATAAGCGGCGGTTTGTTTCGAGAAGAAGTCGATACCCGGATAAACAAACTGATTTACGATTATGATGAATTTTTCATCCTTGGTCCGGTCTTCCCGCATGAAGTGGTGGGCTTTTCCGGCGGGCATAAATACATTTTCCCTGGAATCGCCGGCGATGAGATTATCCATTTCTTCCACTGGCTCGGCGCCGTTATAACAAATCCCTTGATTAACGGCAGCAAGTGGACGCCGACCAGAAAGGTCGTGGAAAAGGCTGCGTCACTGATTACCGTGCCTCGTAAGCTTTTCGCTATCGTGGCTCTGGAAAACGAGCTTAAGGGAATTTTCGTCGGGGACGTGCTCGAAGCATGGGAAAAGGCCGCGGACCTGTCAGAGAAGGTGCATATTACATATAAGGATAAATCCTACAATACGATTCTCGGAATCGCCCCGGAGATGTACGACGATATATGGACCGCCGGCAAGGTGATGTACAAGCTCGAGCCGATAATCGCCGACGGCGGGACATTAATTATCTACGCGCCGCACATCACGGAAATATCCTACACGCACGGCGAATGGTTAGATAAAATCGGATATCATACGCGGGATTATTTCCTCAAACGGATGGAAAAATTTGCTGATGTCCCGCGAGGGATTCTCGCCCACTCGACGCATGTTAAAGGAATCGGCACATTCATTGACGGCAAAGAAAATCCCCGGGCAAACGTGGTGCTCGCCACTGGGATAAGCAAGCAGAGGTGCGAACAAGTAAACCTTGGATATATGAATCCGGGCGATATAAATATTTCCGATTATGAAAATAAAGAGGACGAAGGAATTTTGGTCGTCCATCACGCGGGCGAAGTCCTGCACAGACTATCCAGCGGATATATTCCAACAATATCAAATGAATAAAAAAAGTCCTCGAGATGATATCGTGACAATCGAGCTTGACAAAAAAGAAATCGATATAAAGGCAGCAGCAAAGAAGGCGTTGAAGGACGATAAGCTTCTGGCCGAACTGCTGGAGAATCTCTGGTCGAAGAACGAAAATATCAGGTACAACAGTCATAAGATTCTTTATCTTATTACCGAAGAGCAGCCGCAAAAGCTTTATCCGAAATGGGACTACCTGGTTAAATTCTTAGATAGTGACAACACCTACCACAAGCTCAGCGCAGTGCATCTATTGGCAAATCTCACAAAGGTCGATAAAAAGAATAAATTCGAGAAAGTTTTCGAGAAGTTCTACGGCCTGCTCGAAGATAAGAGCTTTATCACAGCGGCGTATGTATGCGGCGTATCGGGAAAAATCGCAATTGCTAAGCCGAAGCTGCAAACAAAAATAACCAACAGGCTCCTTAATATAGACAAAACCCACCACCAGCAGGAACGAATCGACCTGGTAAAGGCATCCATTATCGAAGCCTTCGAGCAATATTTCGACCAGTCAAAAAACAAAAAGAAAATCACCGAATTCGCAAGGGAGCAATTGAACTGCCAAAGCCCCAAAACCAAAAAAGCAGCAAAAGAATTCCTGAAAAGAATCGATGACAATATCGTTAAATAAAAGCTTGTGAAAAGAAAGCTACAAACACGCCATAAGCCTGTAAGTCGTTAAAATACAAGCACTTATTTGATATTGAAATGTACGGCAATGCTTAATAAATCGTAAAAAAATTGGTTTTTTGTAAACTTTTTTATTGACTGGCAGTATCAATATTGATACTATTTAATTATGGCAGGGATCGCTAAAATACTACGTGCAATGGAAAATAATCCCAAAGGGATACGCTTTAGAGATCTTCGTAAAGTTTGTGAACATTATTTTGGAGAGCATAGACCGAGCCGAAGCAGCCATCTTATTTACAAGACGCCTTGGCACGGCAATCCCCGTGTAAATATTCAAAACGACAAAGGTATGGCAAAAGCGTATCAGGTAAAAGAAGTACTCGAAGCTATTAGGAAGTTGGAAAATGAAGACATTGCCACAGATTGACAATTATACATATCGAGTAACCTGGTCCGAGGACGATAATGAGTTTGTCGGACTTTGTGCCGAATTCCCAAGCTTAAGCTATCTAGCCTCTACAAAAAAGAAAGCTTTATCTGGGATACATCAGATTGTAGCCGATGTTTTAGAGGATATGACCGCCAACGATGAAGCTATACCTGAACCGCTTAATCCAAAACATTAAAAACGATAAATTTATAGTTCGAGTCCATTCGGAGGTTCATGGTCTGTTTGCACTCGAAACCACAAAATATATCAGATTGAAAAATGAAAAAATTACCAAAGATTGAACATTATATATATCGGGTGACGTGGTCCGAAGATGACAATGAGTTTGTCGGACTATGTGCCGAATTTCCAAGCTTAAGTTTTCTGGCCTCCACTCATCAAAAAGCCTTGAATGGAATTCTTAAGGTCGTCGCCGAGGTAGTCAAGGACATGGCGGCTAATGGAGAAGCTATACCTGAACCGCTTAATTCAAGACATTATAGCGGTAAATTCATGGTTCGAGTCCCCCCTGAAGTACATCGACAGCTTGCACTCGAAGCCGCCGAAGAACATATCAGTTTGAATCGGTTGGTTAGTTCCAAGCTATCTTGAATCTTGAACAGCGACTTTTTTTTTGATACGTCAGCTTTTTATCCATTATTTATTTATGATAGTGGAATATTAACAGACCCAATACGTAAAACGCGTACGTGCTTTACGTATTGGCATATTTTTTTTAATTTTAGAGTAATTTTGTAGATTATGTGTGGTGGTTTTGAACAAACCCAAGCGAATTGATTAACGGGGAAAATACCAATTTTTTAGTTTTTCCACTTCAATAGGTAAGCGTCCTTAGTAAAATTCAATATTCTAATATTATAAATCTCATTTAAGTTTCTTGATAACATTCATATCTATATGGGTAACGTACTCCATTCTATTAGAATGAGTCTCAATGAACCAATCTTTCGGACAGATTTTTTGTCCGTCAAAGAAAATCCAATCTTGTTTTTGCTCATCAAAATATGCTTTAGCCAATTTCTTGTGACTATTGGAGATAGCAAGGTAACATTGATGAGTTTTAAGATGGCGTTTATGCCTTGAATTTGTTTCATGACTAATATTTTGTAAATCTATTAAACTGAGTTTTAGCATTATCACTACTAAGGCTTTTGCAGTAACCCTGTTAAGAGCGCCATCATCAAATATTATAGTCTCACTCATCATACTAAACTTTACAAGTATTCTTACTCTGGTGTTGATGAAACTTTGTTTTGAAGTGCCTTATTTTTAGCTTCGTTGAGCCACTGAATTATGGTGTCAACCTGGTGGGGATTAAGAATGATAATTGGTGCCTCATCATAGTAAGCTTCACCCTTTATACAAACATTATTTTCATCAGATACATATACTGAAACAGCTTCCATTTTCTTTTCCATAGAATACTCCTTTGTCTTTTCTCAAAACAAATTTATATCATTAAACAAACGGCTCTGCCTTTTCTTCGCAAGCTTTTTGGTAAGTTAGTGAAGTTTTTTATGCGTTTATCTAAATATTCTAACTTTAATTTTTTGATCTTTAAATCTTTTTATTGGCGAAAACCAAGAAAAAGTACTGACTCAAAATATTTGAGGATATTATTCGGTTTTTCCTTAAAGGTATGGATTTTTGTTTTACCGACAAGGTGGAACTTGACAAGCGGATGCATCTGGATAATAATTGCCGTCATCAATTGAGGTATTTGAGATAAAACCTCTGTATAGCGTTTCAAACTGGTATTATAGGCCAAAAATGGAGATTATAAGATGTCACAAGCAGATATCGGCCTGATAGGCCTGGCAGTAATGGGTGAAAATCTTATACTTAATATGGAAAGCAAGGGCTTTACAGTAGCCTGCTTTAATCGCACCGTCTCGAAGGTGGATAATTTTGTCAACGGCAGGGCAAAAGGAAAGAACATCATCGGCTGTCATTCTATCGAAGAGCTTATCATGAACCTTAAGAAGCCGCATAAAGTCATGCTGATGGTCAAGGCCGGTGCTCCGGTCGATGCATTTATAGATATGCTTTTACCGCACCTCGAAGACGGTGACATTATCATCGACGGCGGCAATTCTCATTTCCCCGATACCATGCGTCGCACCGAGTACGTCGAGGGCAAGGGCAAGCTCTATATCGGTACGGGAGTTTCCGGCGGTGAAGAAGGCGCCCTGCGCGGGCCATCCATTATGCCGGGCGGCTCACCGCCTGCATGGGAGCATGTCAAGCCCATCTTCCAGGCGATTTGCGCCAAGACGGAAGACGGCGAGCCGTGCTGCGACTGGGTCGGCGAAAACGGAGCGGGCCATTTCGTCAAAATGGTACACAACGGCATCGAATACGGTGACATGCAGATGATATGCGAGACCTACCAGATGATGAAGGAAGGTCTCGGCATGACCAACCAGGAGATGCACGATTGTTTCGCCGAATGGAACAAAGGCGAGCTCGATTCGTACCTTATCGAAATTACCCGTGACATCCTGGGCTACAAAGACGAGGACGGCAACGAAGTCATTGACCTTATCCTCGATACCGCAGGCCAGAAGGGAACCGGAAAATGGACGGCAATCGAGGCGCTGAACCTCGGTCAGCCTTTGACGCTCATCGGCGAGGCGGTCTTCGCCCGCTGCCTTTCGGCGTTGAAGGAAGAACGAGTTAAGGCCGCGAAATCTCTCAAGGGCCCGAGGAAGCAATTCAGAGGCGACAGGGAAAAATTCCTCAACGATTTGCAGCAGGCTTTATACGCCTCTAAAATTATCAGCTATGCGCAAGGCTATCAGCTTATGCGAGCCGCGGCGATTGAGCATAACTGGAACCTCAACTACGGGGGCATCGCGCTGATGTGGCGAGGCGGATGTATCATTCGCTCAGTATTCCTCGGTAAAATAAAAGAAGCCTACACAAAAAGGCCCAGACTGGATAACCTGCTGCTCGATCCGTTCTTTAAGAGGGCGGTAAGAAAGGCACAGAAATCATGGCGCCGTGTTGTTATCACTGCGGTGAAAATGGGCATTCCTCTTCCGACCATGAGTGCCGCTCTGGCATTTTATGACGGCTACCGTCACGAGCGTCTTCCGGCGAATTTATTGCAGGCACAGCGGGATTATTTCGGCGCCCATACATACGAGAGGGTTGACAAACCGCGAGGTGAATTCTTCCACACGAACTGGACCGGCCGGGGCGGCTCCACCGCCGCGTCAACTTATACGGTTTGAAAAAAATATCAAAAAAATCCTGTTCCGAAGACGAGTGATTTAACCCATCGGTGGTGTGCTTACGGCCAAACGGTTAGAAACGGCTGGATAAGCCACATCGTATGGTCGGGAAAAATCGACCATCTTATTTATCCCTGATTTCCCCGGCGGCTTGTATCATTTTTCTGGAGATAAGCGGGCCGATCAGCTCATGCACTACGGTTGCCCCGATGATGATACTTATGATGATATCTGAAAAGTCCGTAAAAGCCGGGTTCTGCTTAATCAACAGGGCCAGTCCGATGACTATTCCGCCCTGTGGAATCAGGCCTCCCCATGTATATTTTCTTATCTTATGCGGGCTTTTTGCCGCCGCCGCTCCGATAAGCGCGCCGCTGATTTTTCCAAAAGCCCTGAAGACTGCGAAGAACAAGGCCAGGGGCAGGTATGTGAAAAAAATTGAAAAATTGAGCTGCATTCCGCTCAACGTGAAAAAGAAAATAAAAATCAGCTCATCGGTATATCGTTCCAACATGCGGAAAATCTGTTCTTTCTTCGAGCTGAAATTCACCACGACCGCTCCGGCGGTCATAACCGTAAGAAGCTCATCGATACCTATGAGAGAGGATATGCCGAAACTCAGAGTCAGCATCGCCAGTATCGATACGATAAGCACACCTTCGGTTTCGCTTCTAAAACGCGCGGTGAGCACATTGAAAATAAAGCCGCCTATGATACCGAGACCTATCGCGCCGAAAATCTGATATACAGGAGCTATAAAAGAGCTGTAAAAATTGAAACCCTGATGCGCCACTAAAACCAGGCTTACGGCAATGGCGATGCTGAAGTTTATAATCCCGAGGGTGTCGTCGAGAGCTGCTATTCCCATTATGGTCGAAGAAACAGGGCCTTTGACTTTGTACTCGTGAACTATCGCCAAGGTCGCCGAAGGATCAGTCGGGCTTGCCAGAGAGCCCATCAACAGGCTCACGGGAATAAACACAGCCGACAAGCTCGCCCCGGAAGTATGAATAAAAAAAGGACAGACCAAAGCTATGCCTGCGGCGGTGACCAGAAAAGCAAATTCCGCCTCGAGGAATGTGATGTAAGTGATTCCCTTTCCCAGTTTTTTTATCTTGCTGTAATGTAAAGTCCCGCCGACCTCGAAGGTAATGAACGCAAGGGCGATATTGATAACAAGTTCCGTATGCTCTGCAAAGTCAATAGTAACAATATGGGTCAGCCTGGGATTGAGAATTATGCCGGCAAGGATAAACCCCGTAACTTTCGGCAGGCCGATTTTCCTTGCTGCTTCTCCGCTGATAAAACCGAGCAGAACGATTAGACCGAATATTAACATAGCCGACATAAGAGACTCTTATAATCAACGTTGGTCCGTATCAATTCATGTGGTATAAAATTTAGCATTCTTTAATTAGAGCGTGGATTTTTCTATCGAAAAACCGACTATGTTTGAATATATCCGAACCCGTTTGCAATTTCAACAGTTTTCGATATTCGTTGCCTTTTGTCAATCTTGCCCGGATTTTTACTGACAGACAAACTCACCTGTATTATTATATCCCCCGTGGAAGGTTCCAGAAGCTAACAGCCAAAGACAATAACCCAAAACCAACCATGCAGGGATTTTGAAATTTTGTTTCCGGTAGAATAATTAATTAAAAAAAAAATGTATGTTGATATAAAACCTTCAGAGAAATGACTATATCGAAGCAGAAAAGACCGAAATTGCCAATAGCTGTTGAGGAAGAAACCCTATTCAATGCGAGCCATTCTTGTTGCATCTGTAGGGATAGGAACAAGGACGTAGTAATCCATCATATAGATGGGAATAGGACAAATAATGATTTTGATAATCTAGCAGTGGTATGTCTGGATTGTCACAGCCGGATCACAGGCATTCGTGGCCTTGGCAAATCTTTCAAACCAGGTGAAGTGCGAAGATATAAGAGGTCTTGGGACAAACAAGTAAGAGATTCCAGAGAAGTTAAAAGACCCAAAATCTATTATAGAAAGGAACTCGTTTCTCAGATCGATTTTACAGTCTGTAAAATCCTAGCCTGCGAAAAGGACAACCTTCGTCAGGAAGAACTACTGAACACCCTTTACGAACTTCATTTATGGCGAGGAGATGATACAATAGACTCTAAGATAATTGATGGCATGGAACATCTTGCAATAATGAGCGGTCTATCTGATCCTAAACTCGTCGTACTGCTCGCCGAGAAAGCATGGGAGATGTGTTGGGAATTCGTTGGTCCAGACGACGTTTCCATGGACAAGAAAGGCGAAAAGCGTGTAATCAAATGCGCTGGGATCATTGAGACGCTTGCCGACTTCAACTGTGAATTCGCAAGAGGCAAGAAAGCCACAATCATAATCTCACAAAGTGCCGAAAAACTGTTTGAGATCGGTGTATGGTATTCAAAGCAGTCAATAGCTAAAATAGTGCTTTCTGCTTATAACAAGGGATTGGATGGGTGTCAAGAAAACGGCAAAATAAAGTTCCGAAGTGGCTATATGATCTTACGCAAGTCACTATTGCGTTTGTCCAGCTTTATTGAAGAAGACAAGTCATTTTGGCGAGGTATCCTCTCCATGCGTGGAAGGATGTTGAAGAAATACAAAAAAATCTAAAATGACTTTAAACACAACCTGAGGTGCACTCGATGGAGAAAACTAGTTTAAGCAATTCAATAATGGCTGGGGACAGAACTAAGTCATAAAAAAAGGGCCGCAAACATAAAGTTTACAGCCCAGGTTAAGAATATATTTTATCACAGAGCCTTTTATAGCCTCCTCATATAGTGTTTTTTTTACAGAATTCTGCGTCTGCGCATCCAATTTACAAGTCCCACGCCAAGACTGCCTAATAGAATAGCGCCCGGAGCCGGTATGATGTCGGTCTCGACATAGGTGCGGAACTGCAGGTCGCCGCCGCCGAAGCTCGTAACTACTTCCCAGTCGTAGCCATAGCCATAGTGGGCCCAGTACTGACCGGCCGCGTATGAGTCCGGGTCAAACTCTACGTGCAAATACTCATAGCCACCTGCAGGGAAGTAGGTAACAATGGCATACATCGTGCCAGCGTTAACGGCGATGTCTTCCGAGGAGAAGTCGATAGTGTTCCAGCCCATAGACATGTCGGAAGATACGGTGACGCTGCCCAGAACCGCCTCGCTCGGTGCACCGGCTGTTGTGGTTTCGCGTATTTCCCACGTCGTCGCCCCCGTCGAAGAGCAGCCCATCTCTATAGAATCCAGCAGGCCGGTAAGGCCTGCGGTGAAGGTCTGGGCTTCCTTGTACGTACTCTTTGGGGCTGTCCCGCCGCCCTGGTTGTCCTGGTATTGATCCAGCGTTGGTACTGCAAGCGCGCCGGAACAAAACAGCAGGATAACAGACAATGAGACTACTCCAATGCAGGTTCTAATCATACATACCCCTATATAAAACTTTCCCTGTAGATATCTTATATTCCTAAATCAATTATCAAAATCAAAGTTACAGTTAAAAACAGACTCTCCTAAAGAGTTCTGCGTCTTTTCATCCATCCGACAATTGCCGCACCGATTCCACCAAGTAAAATTGCACCCGGTGCTGGAATCGCTTCTCCGACGTAATAATGGTCCACAGTTGGCCACTGTTCATCATTTGCATTACTGACAGACATCGATATGAAAGCCGGTCCATCAGTGACAAAACCGATGAATGTAGTTGAACCTGCCGACGGTAAATTCACATGAGAAACACCTGACCCATCGTTCAATGACACAGAGATAGGGCCAGTAAGATCTCCGCCATCTTCGTCTGTAGGCCAGAAATACCCCCCGACTGCCGTAACAGCCGAACCGGTGAAATCAATATTCAACGCGTCAGATTCCATATTTGTCGACATGTTACTGTATCCGGAATAAAGATCGTTTGTTGCAGACATTGTGTAAGAAAAACCGTTAACCGGACCAAAGCTCAAAGGACCGCCGGTATAACTTCCATAGGTATAGGCATTGAATTCCTCCAGATAGTAACCCGGCTGTATCTTACTTAAAAAAGCACTCTCGCTGAAATAGACCGTTATTAAGGCAGATGTAGTTGGAGTGACGCTTAAAACTATAAGTAATGTAAAGAAGAAACAAAATTTTCTCATCGCTCATTTCCTCAATAGACTGTAAAATTAATCTCCACAATTCTAATTTTAAAATATACACAGCAGAATTATTTAAATTACTCTGTGTCTTCTCATCCAACCGACAAGACCGGCTCCAATACCGCCTAAAACAATCGCTCCCGGAGCAGGTATAGGTTCTTCATAGACAGAGCCTTTTATACGAAACGCACAAAGTGTGGATCCAGAGGTTGTCCACTCACCGGTTCCTTGTCTGACTAATCGCGTGCCGGCAACGGCGGGCTTTGATAAGCACCAGTACGCCCATGTGCCGCTGTTCGGAGCCGAAGCAACAAGCCAGTAGCTCAAAAGGGGTGTCAGGAGCGGATGCGATGATGAGTTACCCTTTAAAATCGAAGGCCCATTAGGAACATTCTCGAAGTTAAAGGTCTCTAAAATTGTCACCGGTTTGTTTGCATAACCCTTCATCAGCCAAACTTCTATCTCCTCTGTTCCTGTGTACGTACCAACTGCCAGCTCAATCGAATTGACGGTGTATGAAGTTTCACCAGTGAAATAAAACTTGTTTGCTATATCAAAATCTTGGCTATCACCTATTGAGACACCTCCGCTATTATATGAGTCTCCGGACCCAAAGGTGTTGAAGATTATCGCGGCTTGAAGCTGTCCCGCTGCAAGCAATAAAACCAAAAAATTGCAAAGAATAAGACGTTTCATCAATCTTCTCCTTTTAATTGTTTCCGTTATATCTTTTCCATCCCTGAAATCATTGTAAAAAGCAACTCAAGTTATAGTTAAAACACAGATCTTCGTTAGAGAGTTCTGCGTCTGCGCATCCAACCGACAACTCCCGCACCGATGCCGCCGAGCAGCAGAGCGCCCGGAGCAGGGACAGTATTAACACGAAATCTCAAATCGCTTCCAAAATAATTATATAATGGCGGCGGGCCCGGATATTTTATAAAGGCCCTTCCATCAGCATAGCCACTACCCCTGCTTGACCAGGCATACGCCATGTGGGTGGCCGGGGAAGTCAATATTACAATCGCATAAAGCGAACCTGCCGTAAGTGTGACATCGGGTATATCGATATTTACCCAGTATGTTGAAATATCTGAGAATTGAGGGTCATCAAAAGCAATCGTGCCTTCGGCTAATACCGTGTCTGTAACTTTATGATTTACGAAATTTTCTATATAGGCCGGACGTATTTGTATAGTTAAGGGTACGCTATCGGGATTGTTATTCGGATAACTTTCAAGGGACAAATCTAATGACGTGGCAAGTCCGGTTATGACCGGTTTGAAAGTCTGACCCATAAATATCATGCTGTCGTACAGATCATCCGAATAAATTGTGCCGGTTGACGGATCATATTCTGCTAAGGTCAAGCCTGCTTTGACTGGTGCACATAAAACGCAGGATAAAATAATAAAATGGAAAAAAGCTACCTGCGTAAGATGCAATTTCTTCATCACACTACTCCTCACGAGTGTTTCCAATGCTACAATGGCCTTGCGAAACTTAATTAAGCCCGTCAAATCAAGCCGGCTACGAAGACCTCGTATACTTACAATACATTTATACGAACCGGCGAGTTTTAAAAGACTTCAACCATGTATGTACGAATATGAGAACAGTAACCTCCTCCTTAAAGGTACCTTCAGATAGTAATGTACTAATTTTTGGGTGATATGTAAAGAAAAAAGTCAAGGAATCCAAGGTTTCCGGTACTTTTGTAGCGGTTTTTGTTCGCTATACTACATACGCAATAATATATACACCCTCGTCGTTTTAAGAAGCAAAACGAAGCAGCGGAGGGTAAGTCATGGACATTTTTCGCCGAAAAATGGGGATTTTGCTTGTATTAGGGCGGATATTTTATAAGATAATTAATAGCGTATGGCGGATAGGGAACTACATATTAAAAATCAAAATGAAAAAAGTAAAACTACAACTTAAAAATTCAATATTTAGCCCGCAGACCTGTGCTGCGGGGACCTTGGCCGTGACGGCCGCGGCTAAACAATTCGAAATAATTCAGATCCATATAAACTGCGAAATCCGCGGTCAAAAAAATGGAAAACAAAGCCAATTTGGATTGGTCCCAAATTGATGTAAGCTCTTTTATGACAAGTAAATAGGCGAAATTATACGGTTTTTGAGGGCAAAAAACAAAGCCAATCCACCGGCCTCCGGCCGGAAATTCGAAGCACTAAGCACAAAATCCGAAAGTTGTGGATTTTGGGAAAAAAATGAAGACGCCCAGCGTCGCCTTCGGCTATACCAGGACAGATCCAGCTTCGTCTGTGATGAGTGCCGGGGATTAGGGGGAGAAATTTGTGCTCTCGCCATCGAAGAATTTCTGGAACTGCGATGAGATTCATTCGGGAAAAAGAAATTCTTTGCACTTACGACCAAAGCAAAATATGATAACAGGCAGGTAATACAGGAAACCTGCACAAAATAAACGTGGATCCTGAGCTTCTTCTAAGGGATGAAGCTTAATATAGAAAATAATAAATAACAGAACAGGGAGAAATAAAAATGAACGAAAACCAAAGCGGCTCGAATAATTTACTTGATACTACCGACTGCCTTGAAGCTGTTGGGGTATTCAAGGCATGGAAAAACTTTTTCTTCGTTATCATTATTATCTGCCTTCTGCTTACACAGATAAGTTTCTGGCTTGTTAATATGGGCTGGATTCCCATCCCGTTAGTTGCAAGCACTACCACTGCCGGTGAAGAACAAATTTTGATAATGCCGATCAAGGCTGAATTCGAGCAGAATATGGCGCAGGACGCCAACGAGGCCGTACAGGAAACGGCGGTCGAGCCAAATCAACCTGTAGAGGCCAACGAGCCGGAAGAAACGAATCAACCTGCAGAGTCAAAACCACCTGCCGAGCCTGAACAAACCGCCGAAGCTAATCAGCCCGCCATGACCGAGCAGCCTGATGTTCCAAACGAACCTGCCATAACAGCTCAGCCCGCCATGACGGAGCAGCCTGCCGTTCCAAATGAACCTGCCGTGACAGCTCAGTCCGCAGAATCGAACGAACTTGAGATGGCGACGGAAGCTGAATCTGCTGAGCCGGAACAAGCCGAAGAAAAGATAACCGAAACAATCGCTCAGGAATCGGCTCCATCTGCTGGTGAACAGGAAACAAGCGGCTTTCTTTTCGGAATTAATTTCAATCATCTGGTTTGGATAATTCGTTTTGCCAACGCTGTGCTTATTCTTGCCGCCACACTTTACTGCCTGACAATGCTCTTTTCCCTGAAAGTTTCCATGTTGGGACGACTCGGCGGAATTAACCATATCACCAGAGCATTCTTTCTGTCACTGCTCGCGCTGGTTTTGCTTCTGCCCTGGCAGAGAGTTTTTTCTCCTGCCATTGTTGGAGCAATATTCACACCCGAAGAGATGGTAAAGTGGTTCTCGACAAGAACCCCGGATTTATTCGACGGTATCATTTACTATCTGCGGTTCTGCGGCTTTTGGCTGTTGATAGTATTACTGTTGATCATGGCACAAATCCGCAGCTCCCGCTGGGCGGGTGCTATCTTACGCCGGCTTGAAATTATCTGATGGTGACATCATCCGCTTTATAGGGACAATGGTTATGTCGGAGCTTGAACGCATCGGGATTTCGCTTGATAACGAGTTGTTGGCCGAATTCGACGAGCTTATAGCCGGACAGGGCTATCAGAGCCGCTCCGAAGCGATACGGGATCTTGTAAGACGTCGAATAAGCCGGAAGCAGCTCGAAAATCCCGAGGCCGAAGCGATTGGTGCCGTATTTTTGGTTTACGACCATCACGCGGCAAAGCTGGCCGAATCGCTGATAGAGCTGCAGCACAGCCATACTCATTCAGGGACCCTGCAGATAATTTCCTCGCTGCATGTTCATCTGGACGAGCATGACTGTCTGGAGATAATCGTGCTTCGGGGACGGGTCGGTGAAATTAATAAAGTGGCGGAAAATATATTGAGTATGAAGGGAGTCAAGCTCGGACGCATCAACGTTGTGGCTGCGTAACTTCGGATTGACATTTGCCCGGCGAAAATTTATAATCTATATAAAGATAAAAAATAAACAGACCGGGGCGATTAGCTCAGTTGGCTAGAGCGCACGGATCACACCCGTGAGGTCACAGGTTCGAATCCTGTATCGCCCATTAATGTGTGGGCTAAGTCTGCATGGATGGGGGCGATCGGCGGTTATTCAATGCGGGGTGAATTAAATGAGTGTCTGCACGGCCTTTTGCCAGCCTTCGTAAAAGGATAAAACACTCTCGGCATTTGCCCCGGGGGAAAATTGCCTTTTGCCGAGGTTAAGATTTGCCAATTGATTTATGTCCTTGAAAATGCCTTCTTGAAGACCGGCTAAATAAGCAGCACCGAGTGCGGAGACTTCCTCCAGGCCGATATTGACCACGTTGGTTTGCAAAAGGTCGGCGAGAAGCTGCATGATAAATCGATTGGCAGTGATACCCCCGTCAACACGAAGCTCTTTCAGTTTGATTTTACTGTCCCGCTCCATAGCGGCGATTACATCTTTTATCTGGTATGTAATAGATTCCAGGGCCGCGCGGACCACGTGGTTCTTGTCGCAGCCGAAAGTCAATCCAAGGATTGCCGCTTTGGCATCCATCTTCCAGTGAGGGGCACCAAGTCCGCTAAAGGCCGGGACTAAGTAAACGCCATGATTATCTTCGACAGAAAGGGCCATCTGCTCGGTATGTTTGCTCTCGGCGAAAAGTCCGAGCTGGTCGCGCAACCAGTTGATGGTCGCTCCGCATGTCACTATGATACCTTCGAGAGCATAATCGACCCTCTCCGGCACGCTCCAGCAAATGGTTGCGACCATGCCCTCTTTCGATTTAATCCTTTCCGAGCCGGTATTGAGCAGGATGGAAGAGCCTGTCCCCATCGTTGCTTTCGCCATGCCGGGCCAAAAGCAGCCTTCCCCGAAGGCGGCTGCGTGGGAATCTCCCACCATGGCCGAAATATTGATTTTATCCGGCAAAAGCCCCTCGAAGTCGGTTTGGCCGTATGTGTACGAAGACGATTGAACTTCGGGGAGGTTGATATTGGCCAGATTTAATTTCTCTAATAGATTTTTATCCCATTGAAGGTCATTGATATTGAAAAGCAGGGTACGGGAAGCATTCGTATGATCGGTGAAATAGCAATCACCTTTAGTAAGCTTGAACAGAAGCCACGTATCGATGGTTCCGAAATGCGCCTGTCCCGCATCAATCGCATTCTTTATCCGTGCATCGTTCTCATAAAGCCATATTAATTTTGTGCCGGAAAAATAAGGATCGATAATCAGGCCGGTACTGTCTCTGACCTCGTCTTCGATCTCGGTGCCTTTGAGACGGCTGCATATTTCCACGGGTCTTTTACACTGCCAGACGACGGCGTTGTAAAGGGGACGACCGGAGGAATCCCAGAGGACAAACGTCTCTCTCTGGTTCGAAATGCCGCAGCAGGTTATATCTTTTACATTCCTGGAAACTCTCGCGGAAAATTCTTTTAAACACGCCTCCAGTGAGCTTAAAACATTTTGATAGATTTCGAGAGGATCCTGTTCGACGAAACCCGGCCGGGGAAAATAGGACTTCAACGGCTCGGCTGCCCTGGCGATTATTTCGCCCTGCGAATTGAAGATTACTGTTTTTGTGCCGCTGGTTCCCTGGTCGATTGCCAGAATGTAACTGTCACTCATAACAATTGTCCCTTCGTCACAATCAAACGTCTTTTTTATGGATTCAAGAGTTTCCCCGCCGTCTCAGCCAATCCCTGTGCACTGATACCGTAATGGCCGAATATCTCCGTTTGACTGCCGGTAACCGTATATTCATCAGGCAAACCGACAATCTTGAAAGGGATGCTGATTCCCGCTTCCATTAAAACAGTAGCGCACGCTTCACCCAATCCACCTAAGACACTGTGCTCCTCAACGGTCACCATTGCCCGGGAATCGGATGCCGCCTGAAGAACCGCCTCGGTATCCAGCGGCTTGACGGTATGCATACTTATTACGCGGCAGGATAGTTTCTGCTTTTCGAGCAGCTTTGCCCCCATAAGGGCGTGATATACCGTTTCACCCGTGGCGATAAATGTGATATCCGGACCCTGTCGGATGGTAATCGATTTGCCCACTTCGAATTTTGTCCGGGGATTATGGAGATGATACATCGGCCGTTTGCCGAATCGAATATAAACTGGATGGGACATTTCTGCCGCCGTCCTGATTGCCTGTTCGGTTTCGAAATTGTCCGCCGGTACTATAATAACAATATTATTTATCGCTCGAAGCACCGCCAAATCGTGTGTGGAATGATGGGTCGAGCCTAATGCTCCGTAGCTCACGCCGGCACTGATACCGATGAGCTTGACCGGGTGGTCGGAATAACAAACATCGTTTTTGATTTGCTCGAGTGCGCGGGCCGTCAAAAAACATGCCGGTGAAACGGCGTAAACAATTTTACCCGTCGAGGTAAGGCCCGCAGATATCCCGACAAGATTCTGTTCGGCAATTCCCACCTCGACGATTTGATTGGGATAAACCGCTGCAAAAGGGGCAAGCTTGCCGGAACCACGCGAGTCACTGGTGACAACAAGAACGTTTTTATCACCTTTTGCCATTGACATCAAAGTTTCGGAGAAAACCTCCAGATTTGCTTTGCCTAATTCTGTTCCCGGCTCGAACTTCATGATTCTAATTCCGTCAAAAGCTTGTCTAATTCTTCCTGTGCCTGCTGGTATTGCTGGTCGTTTGGGACGTGATGGTGCCACGTGTGGTCGTTTTCTATAAAGCTCACTCCCTTGCCTTTGATTGTATTGGCAATAACCATGTTCGGCTTGTTTTTCTCGAATGGTATTTTTAGCATTACGTCAGTCAAAGCAGAAACATTGTGGCCGTCAACAATTTCAACGTGCCAGCCGAAGGCCCGGAATTTTTCCTCCAACGGCTCGATGTCGCAGACATCTTCCGTTCTGCCTGTTATCTGAAGATTATTCCTGTCAACAATCGCCGTCAGGTTATCCAGACTGTAATGAGCTGCAATCAAAAAGGACTCCCAGTTCGAGCCTTCGACCAGCTCACCGTCACCGAGAAGGACATAGACCTTATAATCCGCATTGTCTTTTTTGGCCGAAAGTGCCACACCGGTACCGAATGCCAGGCCGTGGCCCAAGGCGCCGGAATTATGCTCGATGCCGCGTACTTTCCGGGTCGGGTGGCCGACGTAATGCGAACGATATTTGCAGAGCGTCTCAAGCTCCGATTCGGGAAAAAAACCTTTGTCCGCCAGCACTACATACAAGGCCTCCACCGAATGTCCCTTGCTCTGAATATACCGGTCGCGTCCCGGGTTGTTAAAATTTTCCGGCGTGACATTCAAAATTCGGTTATACAGAACATTCAAAATATCGACACAGGACAGACTTCCGCCGGTGTGGCCGGCGTTTGCCTTCTTAATATATTCAAGCAGTTTCTTCCGGTAGTGAATCGATTTTATCTTCAGTTCGTCGTCCGTCACGATGTCCTCTGTACTATTAGTGAAAGTTTGTTACTTGCTTTAAGCTGTGTCGTCTATTGCTCCTGTGGCTCGTGCCGGTAAATATCCCATTTCAAATATTTTGCCACCGCTTCATATAACGCATCCGCACAATGTGTCCGCGTCATTGCCACATGATGCTCGAAACCGTTCTGACACATATAGGCCAAAAGCTTCCGGAGCTTCGGAACTTTGCATACGGCGATGCCTCCGTCCATATCAAAGGGGTCGTCGGTAAATTCCCCTTCCCCGAGGTATGACTTGATTTTGCCTTTGATGTCGTCGGTGGAAATCCGGAAATAAGTCATATTGCCGGGAGCAACATGTCCCTTGATGGCCCCGAAGCATTTTTCCCTGCCGATTGTCTCGCCTAAAATATCAAGCTCGGATATCTCGATATCGTTTCCCATAAAGCTCTTCGGATAGTTGCTGCAATGGGTGCAAACGCACTTATTTCTTTCTTTGCCGTAATTATTGTTCCAGTCCAGAAAACCGGGAATTTTCCCCGAGGCGAGTAAAAGTGCGTACATCGAAACAGCACCGGCAACATCCACCTCGCAGGCGCTTGGCATGAAATTCTCTCCCATTAAAGACATCGACAAGCAGCTTGCACAGCCGTAATTATCCTGTATTGAGGTCCAGCACTGGATAGCGCTGGCATTCAACTCGTTCTGTGCCATCCACTCGTCGATAACCGCCGAGAGCCTGGCCTGTTTGATTATACTTTCCTGCTTTATGCGATTAGGGATATTTCCGTAATCTTTTATCTGAGCGAGTTTCTGCGTGACATTCGACGCCTTATCGTCAAGCTTCTGCGCCTTCGAGATTATCTCAGACAGGTCCACCGTCACGACGGTTATCCCGGAATTTTGCAGGAGCTTTTCACTGAATCGCACCGTCTGGAAAGCCGCCGGCCTGGCGCCGATAGCACCCACCCTGGCGTTTCTCAGGCCGTTTACTACCCGGCAGATACGGGCGAAATATTCGATGTCACTTCCGAACAAATCGCCGTCGATATCACAGGTATGTTCGGATGTGTCTGTAAACGGAATGCCGTATTGATAGAGGTTATTGCATACCGATAATTTCCCGCAGAAGGCGTCACGCCTGCCGTGCACATCGACCGCATCAAGCCTGTCGTTGCAGGCCTGCACAAGCACGGGGACATTTAATTTAGCCAAAGACAGAGTTTGCACCACTCCCAGCTCGTCACCGAAATTCGGCAGGACAATTATAATCCCGTCTATTTCATCCTGTTTCTGCCTGAACAGCTCGGCATACTTTCGCGCATCGGCAAGTGTCTCGATGGCCCCGTGCGAAGTGGCACTCTCGGGAAGAATAACATGTGAATAGCCTGATGATTCGACCTTTTTCAGAAGGTCTTTCCGGCCCTGTTGCGCCAGCTTGGGATTAAAAAAGCCCCTTGTCCCGACAATCAGACCGAACGTTAATTTCTTCTTCATCATATTCATATTAATTTTTCCCAAATCAGTCACTATTGCTTTGTAGATTACCGCACTTTCACAGGCACTGCCTCTCTTAAGAGCTAAAATCGGCGTCCGGGACCTCGCGGACCGACGGTGCAACATTGAAATAATCCTTCTTCTCGAATCCGAACATGCCCGCGATAATACTGCTCGGGAATGTCTCGCACTTGTTGCGGTAGTCACGGACATTGCCGTTAAAGAACCGCCGGGCCGCCTGGATACGGTCCTCGGTGTTGACAAGCTCCCGCTGGAGTTCGAGGAAATTCTGGTCCGCTTTTAGCTTGGGATAATTTTCCACGACGGCGAGAAGTTTTTTCAGGGCGCCGACCAGCTCGTTTTCGCTTACTGCCTGCTCGTGAGCAGCTCCGCGGTTGGCCATACATTGCGCGCGCAGTTGGGTGATTCGCTCGAAAACCTCCTTCTCGTGGGCGGCGTATCCTTTGACCGTTGCCACCAGGTTCGGGATCAGGTCGTACCGGCGTTTTAACTCCGTATCGATATTGCCCCAGGCGTCGGAAATATGGTTCCGCAAAGCTACCAACGTGTTGTAGGTAAGGACCGAATAGATAAATGGCAGTAAAATGATAATTCCGACTATTATAAGCGGTACCATATAAATCACCTCCGGGCGAAAAGATATTCCGGCAAAAGAGACCTGATCTCGATGAGCCTGTTCAGGTTCGGCTCGATATACTCCGGCGACAGCTGGCGATTGAACGATATCGCCAGAATATTGTCCTCGATTTCGATGCTAAGGTCGGTATTAGATAATAGGTATTCTATCATCCGGGCGTTGCATACGTCATAGGCGAATTTTTTGTCTTTGGAACGGACGCAAAACTTACGCGAAAACTCGTGCGACTCGAAATCAATATCGTCGTATCCGAGCGCCTGGCCTATCTTCGAAAAAATTCCCTCTTTGACAATTATCAGCTCCGGGAACAACTGTGGCAGATTCAGCAAAAAAAAAGACAGGTAATGGTGGTGGGTATCTTTGCCTGAGCCGGTTTTGTAATGGTAATCGAATACAGTGACATTGTTTTCCCGGTAATTGCCGGTAAGGATATTAAAGGCGTAGCGGTCTCTGCCGGCGCGGAGCTTGTCCAAAAAACGATACCGCCGCGGAATGTCCCTGTCTTTCTGGTAATAAAAGTGCAAGCCCAATCTGGATGCCAGGGCCATCATAGCCTGACGGCGTTTCATAGAGCTGATATAGCCCAGGACTCCTATGACGATAAAAAGCCCAACAAAGCCGACAATAATAAGAGGTTCCATTTTAGCCCTCTAACTATTCTATCAATAGTTTCCTTTTAAGTTATGCAGCCGGCAGCGATTATAATCCGCCGACCGGTAATTCGCAACATATCTTCGAAAAACATCCGGCTATATACAAAAACGCATGTCTATACCAAATATCACAATGTAAAAACAAAAATTATCGTGACTTTTTTATATCTTTAGTGCCTTTAATGTGTGATAAGCCGGGAAAAACCAGGCAAAAAATGTTGTGTTGTTCGAATCGCAGTGGTGGATTTTTATAAAAGTAAAAACGTTCGTTTATCCGATAATCTTAACAGCAACATAATTATCGAATATATTCTTTTACAGGAGCAATAAACTATGAAATCTCTGAAATACCTTTTGTGCATCTTGTGTCTTGCTACGATTGTCTTTGTACCGGGCTGTGTTGTGGTCAGCGGAGAGCCTTACGCCTTCGAGGAGATAGAAATCGACGTTGCTCCTCCGCCCCCGCCTGTAGTTGTAGTGACGCGTCCGCCGCGGCCGAGCGGTATCCATATCTGGATCGACGGGCATTTTGTCGTCCGCACCGGCAGATGGGAATGGGTCGAAGGGCACTGGGGACGCCCGAAACACCGAGGCGCGAGATGGGTCCCGCCGCGGACACGGCGAAAAGGAGACCACTGGGGCTACAGACCGGGACGCTGGCATTAAAATGCAACAATAAAATCCACACCACTTAAAAAGTATCTAAACGATTGGTTGCCACCCACCGCTACTTGGTAAACGTTTAAAAATACTAATGATGTTAGCGAAAAAAATTTAATTCAGAGAAGTTTGCGACCTAAGCGCTTTTCAATATTTCCTGCAATACTCCTCCATTTATATTCCCTCAATTTTACTAAATGCGAGAAACGTTCAAAAATCTCAATTGGTGTTTCTTTATTCCTTGTTAATCCAACAAGATATGGCCAATCACTATCTACCAAGTATCCTCTATCTATGATATTTTCAGCAAATACCCTCAATGTCTTTTTATCCTTTGAGAACCAAACGTAGGCCAACTTTATAATAGGATCATCATTTTCCTTTAAGACAGAAATGATTCCTTTATTAATTTCTCTTTCATTAATAATCGCACTTCTTATCTCATTTACAACTGGTTCCCAAATAGCCTTCCACCAATTTTGAGACCTATTATATTTTGAAAAACAAATGTGCATTGCTGTATCTAACTCATCAGCAGTATTTGCAACAACCTCTCTATGATACATTAGAGCTTCAATCAACTCCTCGGTTTTTATTCCCATACTAGACGCAATGTATCTTTGTGCTTGTTCTGTAAGTTTATCATAATCGTTTAATTCATGTTCTAAAGAATAGACCTGGTTTGCATCTCTTAATCCAATTAAGAAATCGAGCGCTGTTATTAAACTCTTAGACACTTTTCTTGGGTCAGACCCTATATAAAAAAAACTTTCACCAGGGAACTCAAGTGGAGTCGTGTCACTGAACCTCTGGTGTTCTACATGATATAAGATCTCGTCAGCTCTGCGAAATAAAGATGTCCGAAATTCTTTGTTTTGTAACGGATCAACGTAGCTAAAGGATTGCGTTATGAAAAGAAAATCCCATCTCAAGCCCCCTTGCATGTGTTTCAAATTGGGTTCAACAATTGACATGGGATTCTTTCTGTTAGCTAATGATCTATACCAACTTTTAACAAGAAAATATTTGTACAGATCATCGGACGTCGTTGTAATAGTATTTAAATATTCCCACAATTTCTTATCTACTTCTTCATTGCCGAATAAAAATCTCATACCTTCTACTTTATCCTTATCTACAATTTCAGTCATTCCTTGCCTTATCAATTGTTCTGGTGTAGACCACGGTGGCATATCAACATCCTTGTAACCAATACTATGAAGATCGTCTATTAATTTTGAAGGGTATTTTTCTCTCCTATTTTTTTCCCCAAGGATTATTATATCTGCGTCAGATAGAGTTGTAAGTTCCTCTCTCGCAAAACTACCATGGGCATAAACGGCCACATTATTATCCACTATCACTTCTTTTAATGTCTCCGTTAATAATGCTGTATATTCATTTGCTAATTCAATTCCTTGAAGAGGACAAAAATATTTGAGCTCCAATAAATCTGACAATTTACTTGGTAATGGATATTTCCTTCTTATTCTTCGTCTTTCATATGCTACTCTTTTTTTAATATCACCTATATCAGACATATCCATGACCTCCCATTTTTTTATGCAATAGCTTTTGTGAGAGTGTTTGTTGACATTTCCAATTTGCACTTTTTAAGACATTACTGCGCACTTAGAGTAGCATAATACTAGGATTTCGTCTCATTTTAAATAAATTTCGTCATATTCGAGAGGAAGAATTAAAGGTGCAGAACATTTTTTGCCTTACGATGATTCCGGGCGTTATTTATGACGGAGGATAGTTGTGAATAGTCGTTTTTTAGTTCCGACTCAGATGATTAAAATATGATATACATTAGGAGAACTATAAAATCATCAAAAAAAACAGCCGGTCAAAGAGACTTGCAATGGTGACCTGTAAGGTTATAATCGCGGGGAATTTGATAGTTTCTTGTGCTTTGCCGTAATGAAAATATTTTAGGGAAGGGACAAACGATAATGGATAAACAAATCAGGATTATGCCATGTCTGGACATGCAGAACGGCCGAGTGGTCAAAGGCGTGCATTTCGTGGACATTCGTGACGCCGGCGACCCCGTCGAATGCGCCAAAGCTTACTGTAAGGCTGGTGCCGATGAGCTTGCACTACTGGATATAACGGCAACTGTCGAAAATCGGCCTACAATGCTCGATGTGGTTAGAAAAGTCGCCGAGGCGGCAACGGTCCCATTTACCGTCGGCGGCGGAATTAGTGACGTCGCTTCGGCTGCGGCGGTATTGGAAGCTGGCGCGGACAAAATATCGACAAGCAGCGCCGCTTTTCGCAAGCCTGAGATTATCAAGGAGATGGTCGAGGAATTCGGCCCCGAAAAAGTCACCGTGGCAATCGATGTGGATATAAACGAATCTCTGCCATCCGGCTACGAAGTATATATCGACGGCGGGCGAACCGCCACCGGCACAGACGCCATCGAATGGGCAAAGAAAGTTGACGGATTCGGCGTACCGGTGATACTGCCGACCAGTAAGGCAGGAGATGGTTCAAAGACCGGATACGACCTTCCCGTGATTAAAGCAATGGCCGATGCCTGTTCGGCTCAAATCGTCGCCTCGGGCGGGGCCGGCACGTTAGAGCATTTTTACGAGGCGGTCGAAGCCGGCGCGAGCATTCTTCTTGCCGCTTCGGTATTCCATTTCCATATCATCGATATACCGGAATTAAAAGAATATCTGAAATCACGCGGCTTAGATATTGCGTAGAGCGCAATTAAAATCGGATGCGGGCTTGAATATCGCTATATTGGGGACACCAATGTTTTTTCCCCGGATTTTTCGCTCATTAGTTCCACTGTTTTGGGTTCACACCACTTGTTTAGCAGTACTGCTATTTGAATAATCGTTGCGCAAAGTCGTGAAGCGATTTTCTCCAGACCTGCCATTCATGTGCTCCGGGAAATGAAGCAAATTCAACTTCCAATCCATTTTCTTTGAAAGTTGCCACGGCGTTCTTAGTTGGTTCAAACCGCGGGTCCTGTTCGCCGACTGAAATATAGAACAATTTGAGTTTGTCGTTGAAAGATTTTGAGTCGGTTAACAGTCCGGGGATTTGCTCTTCTGCATTGAATTCACGGCTCATTGTGCCCCCTCTGCCGCCTCGGCCTCCTATTCCGCCAAACAGGCCGCTGCTGAAAACACCTACCGATGCGAAATGGTCGGCATTTGGCAGTCCAACGTAAAAGGCCTGACCTCCGCCCATAGAAAGACCTGCAAGTGCCCGGTTTTCGGCATCGGTCAATACGCGATAATTGCTTTCGATAAACGGAACCACATTGTTAATCAGCTCTTCTTTGAAGCCCGACATTCCTTCGAGGCTGTAACCGCCACGGCCACCGCCTCGACTGGGTACATTACCATTGGATATAACCACCAGCATAGGTTTGGCCTTATTTTCGGCGATAAGATTGTCGAGTATAATGTCCGTTTTTCCCTGCTCGGCCCATCCTCTCTCATCTTCGCCGCCGCCGTGCTGGATATAAAGCACGGGATATTTTTTATCGGTTTGGGTGTCGTATCCCGGGGGAGTGTAAATATACAATCTTCTCCATGAATTCGTGTATTTTGAGAAGTACCGTTTCGATCGAATATCTCCGTGCGGCACGTTTTTTATCGTATAAAAATCCACACCCTTTTCCGGAATCTCGATAGCACTGCTCATCCTGCCTGTCCCGTAAAACGCTTCACTTGCAGGATCGGCTACACGCAGGCCATCGATAACCAATGAGTAATAATGGAAACCCGGATCCTGAGGTTCAGTTGTGCCGGTCCAGAAGCCGTCTTCACCCTTAGTCAGTGCTGTATTGCCCAGGCTTACCCTAACGCTTTGTGCTTGTGGGGCATAAATGCGAAATATTGCGCGCCTCTCGGAATCAATCCGGGGATACTGCCGGCCGGCAATATTAAGTGGAGAAGGCTGAGAATCGGCCGGAACTTGTTCCATCTGAGCGAAACAGAATCCGTTTAATACTATGGCTGTTAATAAAACAATTATAACTTTACGATTCATTTGATAACCTCCTTAAAATTGCCTGGTGTTTGTCATATCTGCTCGTCATATTGACTCAGATTTTATACATTATATTTTCTAATCCTTAAAAAGAAGCGGTGCGAACTGATAGAAGCTCCGCCGCCAGGTTATCCAGTCGTGAGCTGTATCGGGAGATACGTATGATACAGCTTTAATGCCTGCTTCACTAAGTATATCCGCAGCATTCTTAACTCTATTTGATCCACCTTCACGGCTGCCATAACTCATGAACACGAGTTTGATTTTTTCTTTGTCGGTAATGTTCGTTGGAGAAACTGTTCCGCCGCTGAATAGCCCAAAGTACGAAAACACGTCAATATTCTTCATACCTACCTGGTTGGTCAGCATTCCACCCAATGAAAGACCGGCCAGAGCACGATGCTGTTGGTCAGCAATTGTACGGTAATATGCATCAATATCAGGTATTGCTTCATTGATAAGCATTTGACCGAAATTTCCCGCCCAGTCCGGAGCAAGTGCCATACGACCCGGAACATCACCGGGTTTATATACAAAATCGTTGTTCATCACAACAATCATTGGTACCGCATAACCGGTGGTAATAAGATTATCAAGGATATTATTCATCAGACCTGAATGTGTCCATTCTGATTCGTCTTCACCGGCGCCATGCTGTAAATAGAGTACCGGATAGCGTTTGTTCGGGTCTTTCTCATATTCAGCAGGAGTATAGACGAAAGAACAGCGATATTTCTGTTCCACCTTTGAATAGAACCAGTGTTCCCGCACATCACCGTGCGGCACATCTTTCATTTGGTAGAAATCTTTATCTGGAAAGGGTACCTCCAGCATGCTGACCAGTCCATTCGAATAGAATGGAGTTGTGCCGGGATCTATAAAACTTGTGCCGTCCACGTTAAAACTATAAATCTTGAATCCAGGCTCTGGGCAGGGAATAACCACGTTCCAGAGGCCCTGTGAGTCTTTCTGCATGTCATAACTGCCACCGCCGATTTGCAGACTGACCGACTGTGCGGTCTTTGGCGCCTCAAACTGGAACCAAAATCTGCCATCTTTATGAACCTTGGGAAATTGAGACAGGCGATGCACAAAGCTGGTCTTCTGCCACTGGCCGTCGTCCTCTATTGTGAACAGGGCCGATTGATTCGTCTGAGAAAAACAATATCCTCCTGCTATGAAAGTAATTAAAATGATAAATGTAAATTTGCATGACATGTTACAGTCTCCTCAATCAAAAAATGTTGTATGTCTTCAGCAAAAATGGAAAAAAGTCTCTATACATTAATAATTAAGCGACGGCTTCGATGTTCTGGTTAACAAAGACGCTAAAAGGCATGCACGGATGAGTTTTGCACCCTGCATTACTAATAGACGAGACACCGGAGATTGTTTATTCGAATTTTATCCAATCGATCTCAACGGTTTTTGTGTCTTTAAGAATAATAAACAAGTCATGGATTCCTGCAGGACTTTCAGATAGTGTTGTATCGGCTGTGTTCCAATCCGTATTGTTTGCAATGTCAACTTGAGCGAGCAACGGTCCATCAGCTGCATCGATTCGGATATCGATAACGCCTCCTGTCGGGGATGAAGTTTTGACCGAGACTGATTTCAACTTCCCCTGGCCAAAATCGACCTTGTTGTATCTAATCCAGGCATTCTGGGCCGTCAGGGTCGCTTTCCATCCGTTTTGTTTCTGATTCGGGTCAACAAATGCAACGGTTACTGCTTCCGGGCTGATGGCACTGTACCTGTCAATCTGTATTTCGCCCAGAGCATTGGTGATACCCACTCCACGCAAAGTTGGAACGACCTTCTGTATAGTGCCGTCGTCGTTGAAGTATAGATGATCCGCCCTTATGGAGCGGTTTTTATCAAAGTCCGGGGATAAATCCTTGTCATGATAGAAAAAATACCATTGGTCTTTGTATTCGACAATGGAGTGATGATTTGTCCAGCAGTCGCTGGCGGATTGGTCCATGATCACTCCCTTCCACTCATAAGGTCCCATTGGATTGCTGGAGGTCATATATTCAATTCTCTCAGATCCTCCGTTTATTGCATGCGGATAAGTTAAGTAATAAATACCGTTCCGCTCGAACACAAACGGGCCTTCGATGAGCCCGGGTCTGGGGAGATTTGCAATCCGCTGCGGCTGCGAATCCAGCTCGACCATATTGTCTTTCAACTTGGCAACCGATATTCCTCCCCAAAACAAATAGGCGCTTCCATCCTTGTCGATGAGCACTCCGGGATCTATTCCGCGAACACCATTTATGGGATTTTCCTCCGGCTTGAAAGGACCGTATGGCTTATCTGCTATGGCAACCCCGATTCTGCCGCCGGTAGGAAAATAGAAATAGTATTTTCCGTTCTTGTGAACGCAGTCCGGCGCCCACATACTGTATGACTTTCGTCTAAGCCAGGGAACATCGTTCTGGTCCAAAATGACTCCATGATCGGTCCAATCCATCAGGTTTTCAGACGAGAAGACATGATAGTCTTCCATACAAAACCACCCGGGACGCCCCTTTCCCGGACCGGCAAGAATATCATGAGATGGATAAACATAAATTTTGCCTTCGAATACTCTTGCTGTTGGATCGGCTGTAAACTGGTCGAGAATCAAAGGATTTTGGGCCAGTCCACGATTGGTGCCAAAGAGAAAGAACGCACTGAGGATTAGTGAGTAACAGCTAAGTCGATTCATTTGGAATTTCCCATTTATACTCTTAAACAATATAATTTTCTCCGTACAACATCGATAATCTTACCGAAATCATCCTGAACGGTCAAGAAATCTTGTTGTCAAGACAGTTTTACTGAGAACGGAGATGTCGAGCCTGTTTTCAGTATGATATCCGAGCGCCAGGCTCTAAATTTGCCTTATGTACTTCTTTAGCTGAGAATTAAACAACATCTTTCAGCACATAAAAATAGGACAGGCATAAGAGCCTGTCCCTGTATTATTTATGAATTGCGTGGGGAAGGATTCAAGCCTCCAACCTCCGAGTCATGGGCGATTTCCGACCATTTCCAGCTAATTCTTAAAAAATTCATAACTTACGTTAAAACAAACTATTTACATTTTAACAGAGCGATATACAAAATACGCAAAAAAACATTCTTGTCAAGATTTGATTTATAATGTTTTTGAGCGAAGTCAAAGTCTTTTATCATAGAAAAAAAGTTAGTCTAAACATGGTGACATATTATTGAAAAATAGAGCTGTTTTTACGACATCCGGAATAAGAGCCCGGTCAATCATAGAAAGTCCTTAATGGCGGAACTCGCTTGCGGGATTGTATCAGTGCTGCACGTTCTGTGGTTGCGGCTGGGATTGCTCCTCACTGAGGATGCGCCAGAAGTTTCTCACATTGTATTCTTGTATGCCGTAGCACCAGTGGCCGGGGGGTGGATCACGGAATTTAGGGAACTTCTTCCGTATAGTCAGCCTCGCTATAGTCTGCTCCAGAGTCAGGCCCTGCTGCCGAGCCGCCTGGACTTCCGTGAGCATTCTCTGGTAGTAGTCCCGGATGGGAGGCAGGTCGCTGCGCAACAAAGGTTTACTATGTGATGGGATTACGTGGTCGATTTTTACACCGTCAGCGAGGAGACTGTCCAGCACGGCGATGAAGCGATGTACGTCCTGCAATTGCGACTGCTTGCCTATCTCGGGCGGTTGGCCGCGTTGATAGGCGATGGCGCCGGTAACCAGTACTCTCTCCTGCGGGATGTAAATAAGAATGTCAGACAGGCTGTGGCCCTTGCCGAAGAAAATCAGTTCAAGCGTGAGGTCACCCAAATCCAACGTATGTCTGTCGGCAAACATGAGCGACGGTTTGACGACTTCGTAGCCCTCTTCCAGGTCCTTCACAAAAAGTTCGTAGAATGTGATATCGCTGCGAATCAGCCTGCTGTACCTGCTGTTTCCCGCAAAGCGGGGCAGTGCAGCCCGCAGATCGCGAATGATCGAGGTAAAATGGTCTATCTCTCGACGTTTCCGGCCCGGCTCCGTCTGTCTGCTAATCAGCCATTGCATATCCTCGGGCAGGTTTTTGTGTCCGACAATTACCGCGCCTTTGAACAGGCTATTACCGCTACAATGGTTGTCATGGGCATGTGTATTAATGACATATGCCCAGTCGCGGCGGTTAAACGCCTGCTCGATTTTCTCCTTGATCGGGGCCATGATCCGCGGCGATGCCTCTGTATCGATAATCACCAGACCCTTCTGCGATTGGATTACCGTTAGATTGCATCGCCTGTCGATCCCCGGCCAGTAGGCCAGGGCCACACGCGGAGAGAGCCGTTTAATGCGGATATACTTCCCAGGGTCGAGTTGTGGATTTGCCATGAACAAGTTTATCAGCAGACCAAGATAAATCGCGGCAGTCATTTCTGTGCTCCAGCTGCATACATCACCGTGTATCAAGATGATGCATATAATATCAACTAATATTCGATTAAAGAAGGACTGACAAAACTCATTTCAGTTTCTACTACAGAAAGAAACATACCCCAGATTTCTATTCTATGTCCAGAAAATTCACTTTGCCCTGAAAGTACTTTTTGACTTCGGGCGTGTTTTATCCCACCGGAGTGTTACTGCCGAACAAATTCCTTAATTCTGGTTCTCTCCGATCTATATATGGGATTTAACTGATACTTAACTTATATAGATTTCATGGCCAAACCTTTATAGGCTCCATTAAACCGAGTTCGGACAACAAAACCGGCACGCCCAGACAAGCCCAAGCCGAAATTTGAGAGGTATGCGCAGAAGAAAAGCCGGTCGTAAGTCTTTGACCGGCCTTAACTTAATTTAATAGCGGGGGGAGGATTCGAACCTCCGACCTCCGGGTTATGGGCCCGACGAGCTACCAGACTGCTCTACCCCGCGATAATCAATTAATTCATAAACAAATAAAGTAAATACCCCAAAATACCACTCGATACAATCTTAAATAGATAATGCAACCCTTTAAGAATACTATAAAAAGCAATACCTATCAAGACCTGCATAAAAAATCATAAATTCTCACGAATAAGAGCGGCGATGGATTCCATTTTCCCGGACCGGCAGTACAGAATGTGTATGGGCCTCTTTATCATGGGAGCGGATACTCGGTATGAAATTCAACCGGATAGGTCATTGGCAGCGGTTTGGAGGTTGACGTAATGCAGTGTTATAAGTATAACTTCCGAATCGGAAGTATTTCAATCCGAACACGGCCCTAAGATATTATATAAACAGGACTTAACTGCGATTAGAAGTAGTTGTTCACCATAACTTCCGGATCGTATAGAACAACAACAAAACAGACATTTTACTTGACGTTAAATCAGTCAATCTGTTATAAATATATATAATATTTTCGATTGTACGGACACCGAGAGAGTGTTATTTCTTATGTGTACGACTTGCTTCGGAATGTTTAAAGCAGTCGAAATTTGTTTTTGGATAAAGATATGATCAGACTGACGGAGTTGTACGCTCCGGAGTTTTTGATTTTTACCTTTTAATAACCAAACGAATTTTTGAAGGAAGGAGGCAAAAGTCAATTCTAAAAACATTGTCCTGGGCAGATATATGTTGAGGTGTAAGCAAGGTAAGAATCTTTTTCGTCTGTTCCTGTATTATAACTTTTTTATAGGAGGTTTATGATGTTTAAAAAATTATTTTACTTAATTTTCCTTGTTTCACTGCTGGCTGTTATCGCTGATGTGCAGGCGGAGGTGATTTTCAGCGATGATTTTGACACAGCTTGTTTATCCGATTGGTCAAGAGTCAATTATCAGGGTTGGTATTTAGATACAGTATTAGGATGGCCCAATCCCGGTGGTGATTGGGTCATTGGCGATTGGGACGGCTATCAGTCACTACCAGATCCTGATACAGGCGTAAGCCCGACAGTGCTCGCCTACAATTACGTCGATTGTTTCAATGTTGGTATGGGTGAGGCAAACGAACCCCAGGCCTACCTACCTGGTATTGACGCTAATACTCCTCTCTGCAATGGTGTACTGAGGATCACAAGTGCAGGTAGCTTCTGGGAACATGCTGGGAATACAGGCCCGTTCCTGTACAAGATGGTTGAGGGTGACTTTGTCGCTACAGTGGAAATTGTCTCTTATGATCACTATTACAACAATATGGGCGGCCTAATGGCACGCGATCCCAATTCGGATCCAAACGAGAACTGGACCCAGGTATGTATCTTCCCGCTTTGGAACGCAGGTAATAGAGTGAACGATACTGTTGAAAGCACAACCTCTTGGTTAGGCGCCAAAGGTTACCCCTGTGATCCATACCTGAAACTCGAGCGCGTAGGTAGTACCTTCTACTACTACACAAGCCCGGATGGCCAAACGTGGACTTCTCTGCCAGGACTTGAAGACGGTGTTATACGTGATGATCTACCTGCAGAGCTACAGGTCGGTATCTTCCAGTGTAACTTCGCCCCAGACTGGCAGTGTAATATGGACTTTGATAATTTTAGCATTGAGACCGTATCAGTTGAGCCGGTTGATCCCGGCACTGACGGCTTAGTGGCATATTACGCAATGGAAGGTGATGCCACAGACAGTTCCGGCAACGGACTGGACGGCACAATAACAATTATTGGAGGTGGTAGCGACGCAGCATTCGTGGCCGGCGTTGCCGGTATGGCGA
>Ga0315543_1000043_pt1 | contig 146121 bp, 144 predicted proteins | sample SalMarSW160210MG_2_FD_203098 | JGI IMG/M metagenome (GOLD analysis project Ga0315543, IMG submission 203098) | Salt marsh sediment microbial communities from the Plum Island Ecosystem LTER, Massachusetts, United States - Salt Marsh Sediment SW1601-210 ...
CGCAGACGTTCCAGAACGGCACCGTGCAGCAATCGACCACCGGCGAGACCTACGTCGAGGCCTCGGTTGGCGGCAACTAAGCGCGCGTGAACCGGCGGGATCACCTGAGGCGTTCGAACTCGTCCGCTACCCGTTCGGCACCGCGGCCGTCGAATTTGTCGAGACAGCGCGCGACGAGGTCGCGTCGGGCGGTTTCGTCTGCCAGCAGCCCGTCAACGAGCGACCCGATGTCCTCGAGGGCGTCGAGTTGACCCACGGCGTCAACGCCGAGACCAACACCAGCGTCGACTATCGCCGCGAGGCCCGCTTGCTGGTTCTCCACAACGGCGGAGGACACCGCAGGAACCGCCATGGTGCCGATGTCCTAAGCGCTCGTCCCAGCTGCTGAGATCACGATGTCCGACTCCGCGAGTAGGGCGGGCAGACGTGGCGTGGGGTCGACAACGCGGGCGCCCTGCCGCCGACAAACTGTTCCAGTCCGCGAACCACTAAGCCGTCGGCTACGAGACTCGGTTCAGCGTCGTGCGCTACAGCAACGTCATGGGTAGCCGCGGCTCCGTCATCCCGTTCTTCATAAAGCTCGCGGCCGAGGGCAAGCCGTTGCCGATCACCGCCGCGAGAATGACCCGCTTCCGGATCACACTCCCGCAGGCCGTGGAGTTCGTGGTCGACTCGTTCGACCAGATGCAGGGCGGCGAACTGTACATGCCGCGCATCCCGAGCATGCGCATCGTCGACCTCGTTGAGGCGGTCGCGCCCGGAGCCGAAACCTACGGGATGGGCATCCGCCCGGGCGCTCCGGGGACGGGGGAACATCTACTTCCTTAGTCAGGTCCCGAGATACGCCTTTGAGGCAGGGTTGGTCGGAGGCCTCCTTGCCGATCAGCCGGGGGTTGCCCTGAGACCACCGGAGGCGCGACGGACCTCGGGAGCGCGCGAAGGGGGCTAGGCGGGCTGGAGAATATCCCGCACGACATCGAAGCGACGCTGACTCGACAACTCGGCGTATGACCCATGGACGAGCTCCTGCACGATGGGAATGATGCGCCGCAAGCGATTTCTCGGGTACGCCGCTCGCCGCGTCTCGAAGCGAAGTTTTCGCTCGGCGACGGCGCGCACGGCGTCGGGTGCTCCAAGGGCATCGAGGCGAGTCACCAACGCGGCCGCCCGTTCTCGCAGCCGGATGTGGTGATCGCCTCGGGGTTCGAGCATGCGCTTGATTCGGGAGGATACGCCGGGTTCAGAGACCCCGATCTGGTTGGCGGCGTGGAGGCGGTAGTTCACGAGGGTTTCGTTCACCAGGATCACTTCTCCGACCGCAGCCGCGATGATGGCCAGCCATTCGTCGTGGACCCAGGACGTAGGAAAGGGTGCGGCGTATGCATAGAGGTCCCTAGAGAATGCGGCGACGGCGCCCGTCACCACGTTCCGCCGGATCAGGAGGTCGAAGGCTCGACCGGATCGGAGTTCGGCCCTCTCGCGACGCCCGAAACGGAGGTTCCCCTGGAGGGTCCCGGGAAGGCGGGTGCTGGCTTCGTCGATGAGGGCTGCGTTTGAGAAGACCAGGTGGGGAGTGGACGCGTCAGTGAAATGCTCGCCGAGCACCCTCAGCTTGTGGGGCTCCCAGGTGTCATCCTGGTCGCTCAGGGCGACGATGTCGCCGCGGCATTGGCCGATCGCCCGATCGAAGTTCTGGGTGACGCCGCCCACACGTTCCGTATGGATTAGGTGGATTCTTGTCGGACCTTCGTACTCCTTCGTAACATTCTTGATGACCGCGACCGTATCGTCGGTCGAGCCATCGTCGGAAATCACGACCTCGAGAGCTGGGGTGTCTTGGCTCAGGATGGACCGGAGTTGGTCGCCGAGGAAGGCTTCGCCGTTGTAGGTGCACAGGGCGACCGAGATCGTCTTCCCAGCGGAATCGCTCACGTGGGCAGTGTATCTGGGACCTCTACACATCCGTCCGGTGGAAGTTCACGTGGCTCCGGGATGCCGTCGGGCCTCGCTGCCCGCTGTATCGCGACCCATACTTTCCCCAGCCGTAGGGGTGCTTTGCTGGGGATGACAGCCGGAAGAAGCACAACTGCCCGATCTTCATGCCCGGCCATAGGTTGATGGGGAGGGTGGCGACGTTGCTCAACTCAAGGGTGACGGTCCCCTCGAAGCCGGGGTCGACGAATCCCGCCGTCGAATGGGTCAGGAGGCCTAGGCGCCCGAGGGACGACTTGCCTTCGAGCCGGGCGGCGATATCGTCGGGGAGAAGGATCGACTCGTAGGAGGAACCGAGGACGAACTCCCCGGGATGGAGGATGAGGGGCTCCCCTGACTCGACCTCGACCAGCCGGGTCAGTTCGTCCTGCTCAATGGCCGGATCGATCGCCGCGTATTTGTGGTTGTCGAAAACCCGGAAGAACCGATCCAGCCGGACGTCGATCGACGAGGGCTGCATCATCTCCGGATCGTAGGGCGTGATGACGATACGGCCGGCATCGATTTCGGTGCGGATGTCGCGGTCGGAAAGAAGCATGGATCCAACCTACTCGACGGACGGCATGACCCGATTGCTAGAGTCGCGATATGGGCATCAGACAGTGTCTGCCAGAGTGTCCCTTCCGAACGGTTGCGATAGTCGTTGCGCTGGTCTTCGCGACGGCCTGCGAACCCCCGCAGGTCCCCATTGACGAGACGTCTACCTCACGATCAGAGAATCCCGTCTCCTTTGCCATTGACCTGCCAGAGGGGTGGAACGACCTTATCGACGAGTACCGCAGAGAGGTGCCAAACACTGTTCTCTCGGCGGTGTGGAGCCCCGCGAGCGAACTCAATACGGGAGAGCCGTTCGCCACGGTGTCCGTCGAAATGTATGGCCCCAGCAACAGGCCCCGCCGGGAGGTACTTGAGGATCTTGACTCTTGGGAGCAACACTTCGAGGACGCGGTCAGGGGAGAGTCCGGCGGATTAGAGACACTGGCCGGCGGAGCTGGTTGTTGGGGCTCAATTAGCGGAGTAATGGACGATCGTGAGACGACCATCTACTCGGTGCACCTCTACCACGGCCCCTATGAGTTGATGGTCCTCATCGAGACCTATGATCAAGAAGGCACGAGAGCACGTGAGATCCTCGATGCACTTGAGACGGTCGAATTCGCTGGGCCACAGGAGATCAGCGGACGAGCGGGACGGCCACTTGACGAGGACGGCCGCTGGCACTCTTACTGCAGGACGATGTCTATCCCCTCACAGAAATCATGGAATTACGAGTTCGAACCGTCTTATGACCGGGAGCCGTGGGACTGTCCGGTTGATGTCGATTACCTCGGAGCGTGGGCCACGGATCTCGGTGACTCCGAGCACATAGTCTCGGTGTACCACTACCGCAACGAGACGGTCGCCGAGGTACACAACTTGCTCTCGTTGCCCGACGTCGTGGGTGACAGTGTGGTATCGCCTGCCGGATTCACTCACACGCTCGTCTCCCAGGAATTATTCACCCTGGCCGATGGAACGACGGGAGTGTGGAGCCAGGATCGGATGGAGTCGCCTTCGGGAGAGTTCGACTACCTGCAGTTGTTCGGTTTCGACACTCCTGCCGGCGGGAGCGTGTTGGTTGGTCTCATGAACAGCGACGATGGGTTTGTGGAAGACATTGATGTGATCTTTGCGGTTCTAGAGGCGCTCGTAGTGGTGGACGTCAGCTAGGCCCCTGGATGGTCTCCCGCTCACCCATCCGGATCCGGTCGCGAGGTGGTCGCTACGCCCACGCCTCATATGCCACGATCAGCCAAACGGAGTACGGCGTACGCTCAGAGGCATGGAGGTGCTAAGGGACCGCGTCGACGCCGGCAGGAAGCTTGCCGGGGCGCTTGAGCACCTGCGCGATGAGGCACCGGTCGTCCTCGGCATTCCACGTGGGGGTGTGATCGTGGCGGCCGAGATTGCCAAGGTTCTCGGAGCGCCCCTTGGCGTGCTCGTCGTGCGGAAGCTCGGGGTGCCCGGTCGCGAGGAGTTCGGGTTCGGCGCGATCGGCGAAGGCGGCGTCATGATCCTCGACGACGACATCGTCGTCATGCTTAAGATCGACGACGAGACGGTGGCCAGGATAGAGTCCAGGGAGCGGGAGGAATTGGAGCGCCGGATCGCGGCCTACCGAGGGGACAAGCCCGGCCCGGACGTCATCGGGCGCACCGTCATCCTCGTCGACGACGGCCTGGCAACCGGGGGCACCATGCTTGCCGCGGTGGGGGTCGCACGGGAGTTACTTGCGACCAAGGTCGTCGTGGCGGCAGGGGTGGCCGCAAGGGATGCCGCCAAACTCCTGGCAGAAGTGGCGGACGAGGTCGTCGTCGTCTTCGCCCCGGAATGGATGTCGGCCGTCGGCCAGTGGTACGGAGATTTCTCGCAGACTACCGACGAAGAGGTCATTTCCGCGCTTCGGGGATGACGGAGCATCGTCAGGGTGTCGCCTCGGCCTTCACATGCGTCACAACAGCCCCTACAGTAGGGAGCACATCACGCCGATACCAAGGGCAGATGCTTCCGAGGATGTGAACGATTCATGACCGAGACACCGAACCAGCGGACGACCTTTCTGACGGTCGCCGAGGTCGCCGAGATGCTACGTGTATCTCGGATGACCGTGTATCGGTGGGTCCACGCCGGTGACCTGCCGGCTGTGCGGTTCGGCAGGTCCTTCCGCGTTCCCCAGCAAGTAGTCGAGGCTTTCATGGAAAACGCGGCCCTCCACGGAGGTCTTCCGATCGAGCGCGATGAGCGTTCCGCGGGCGCGGTAGGCTAGGGAGCCGTCCCGCGCGCCCTTCCGGGCGGGCATGGGTATGTTCAATCAGCGCCATCGAGTGAGGTTCCGTGGGTTCGATCATCAAGAAGCGTCGCAAGCGCATGTCGAAGAAGAAGCACCGAAAGTTGCTTCGCAAGACGCGTCACCAGCGCCGCAACAAGAAGAAGTAGACAGTCTCCAGCGACTACGCGTGGCAGGCGTCTCTACCGACGCCGTCGATGGAAGAGTCTACGGAAGATTCCTCGGATGGGGGCCGTGAGTCCCCGGAGGATGATGAGGACCACCCAAAGCGTTCCGGCCCCGGTCATCGCCATGAGGCCCCGTCGCCCGTTGCTTCTCTTGCCGCGGAAATCGCGAATCGCCCATCCCCGTTTTTTTGCGTAACGCCGTAGCCGACGTTCGGGGTTGATAGCACACGGGAAACCCACGGAGTTGAGGAGGGGAATGTCGTTCGTCGAATCACCGTAGGCGAAGGAATCGTCGAGGCTGAGCCCCCGCTCTTCGGCCAACCGGGAAGCCGCCGCGGCTTTGGCCTCCCCCTTGAGAAGATCCCCGATGAGGCCCCCGGTGAAATATCCGCCGGATCGTTCAGCCAGCGTCCCGAGAGCCCCAGTCGCGTCAAGCCGCCTCGCGATGATTCGCCCGACCTCGACGGGGCTGGCGGTGATCAACCAGACCTCGTGGCCTCGAGCCAGGTGCGCGTCGAGCAGACCCTTCGTACCGGGAAAAATCTTAAGGGAGATGACCTCGTCGTATACCTCTTCGCCGATCGAGATCATCTCGGCGACGCTCCAGCCCTTGATGATGGATAGGGCCTCCGATCGGATCTGATCGAACTGGGTCGCCCGTTCACCGAACACCATGTACTTGGCCTGTTGCCACGCAAACCGCAAGATCGTGCGATTTTTTAAGTACCCCCGACGATGGAGACCCCTGGCGATGTGGAAGGCGCTACCTCCGCGGATGATGGTGTTGTCGACGTCGAAAAAGGCCGCCATCTTCCGCGCCCGCGCAGGCGCTGCCGCCGACTCCATTCCTCCACATTACGGCTTGAGGCAGGAGTCCTTGACGAACTCCCTCGGTGTCGAAGACTGTCCGCGACGGCGGCGCGGCAACCAACCCCTCAGGGATTTGGGACACTAGGCATATGCCGATCATCCACCTGCTCCGCCATGGTCACGTCCACAACCCCGACGGGATCCTGTATGGATGCATGCCGGGCTTCAGGCTCTCGGAAGCGGGGCAGGAGATGGCGCGCGCGGCGGCCGGATACCTGAAGGCCAACGGGCACGACATCGCTAGGATCGCGACCTCTCCCCTCCTGCGTGCCCAGCAGACCGCTCAGGTTGTCGCGGAGGTATTCATGCGCGAGATCGAGACGGACGAACGACTCATCGAGTCCACCAATTCCTTCGAGGGGGAGAGTGTTCACCCATTCGTGAAATTCCTCCTACGTCCGAAACGCCTGTGGTCTCTTCGGAACCCTTTCCGACCCTCGTGGGGCGAGCCCTTCGTCGAGCAGCGGGAGCGGATGATGGCCGCGGTCTTCGATGCTGCACGTCAGGAACCGACCGGCGAGACCGTTCTCGTTAGCCACCAGCAACCCATCTGGATGGTGAGGCTCACGGTTGAGGGACGTCGCCTCGCTCACGATCCAAGGCGGCGCCAGTGTGCCCTCGCCTCCTTGACCAGCCTCAGGATCGAGGACGGACGCGTCGTGAGCCTTGACTACGCGGAGCCAGGGGCGCACATCGCGGTGCCACGGTGAAGGTCGCGCTCGTCCTCGACGACAGCCTGGATCGGCCCGACGGCGTCCAGCAGTACGTGCTCACGCTTGGTGCCTACCTCTCTCGAAACGGGCACGAGGTCCACTACCTCTGCTCGGGTACGGCCCGCACGGATCTCAAGGGCGTTCACTCACTTGCCAAAAACGCAGGCGTCGCATTCAACGGGAACACTCTCCGAATTCCCCTTCCCACCTCGCGGCGCATGCTACGAGAGTTCCTTGAGCGTGAACGGTTCGACGTCATCCACGTGCAGACGCCCCATTCACCGCTCTTCGCGGCACGCGTGGTCAGGGAGGCGAGGCGCCTCGATCCCAAGGTGACCATTGTTGGGACCTTCCTCATCCTCCCCACGGGGGCACTCTCAAGGTTCGGAACCCGTGCGCTCGGACTTGTCCTGCGTCCGAACCTCCGGCTTTTCGATCGATTCTGTGCGATCTCGCCAGCCGCGGTCGACTTTGCCCGCCGCTCGTTCGGCGTTGAGTGCCAGATGATACCCGCGGCCGTCGACGTGGCTGGTATCGTGCGGGCCGCGGGGCTGCGGAAGAAGCGCACATCGGATCGGATAGTCGTGGCTTTCCTTGGGCGGATGGTCGAACGCAAGGGTGTGGTGGAACTGGTCGAGGCTATCGCTCTACTGCCCGCAGAGGTTCGCTCCCGAATGGAGGTGAGGCTCGCCGGACGGGGCCCCCTTTCCGACGAGGTTCGCCGTCGTGTCGATGCGTATGGCCTGACGGATATTGTCACGATGCCCGGTTTCGTGTCAGAGGAGGACAAGTCCCACTTCCTCGCCGAGGCGGATGTGGCGGTCTTCCCCGCTTCCGGGGGCGAGTCATTCGGCATCGTCCTCGTCGAAGCGATGGCGGCCGGTGCTGGTGCGGTCATCGGGGGGGATAACCCTGGTTACAGAAGCGTCCTCGGAGACGGTCCCGATGTCCTCGTCGACCCCAGCAACACCGAAGCCTTTGCCGGACTAATCACCAGGTTGGTCATGGACCCGGCCCTGCGCGCCAAGATTCGAGCCGAGCAGTGCGACCGAATTTCATCTTTCGACATCCAAGCGGTGGGTGCCGCGATCTTGAGATTCTATCGGGGCGAGGGTCCTATCTCTCCTCGCGACGGCGACGCGCCTGTTCGTTGAGCCACCTCAGGTACTCCGGATCGTCGTCCGGGGCGACGGGTCCACGAGGGCGGGGTTTGGTCTCACCGCCTGAGTTCCACTTCAGGTAGAGCCACACTAGTTCGGGCACGTAGGGGACAAAAAAGAGAACCAGAACCCAGAAGATCTTGGGTAGCCCATGCGGGTGGTCCTCCTTGTGTTGAAGGACATCGACGATGCAGTAGACCGTCAGTGCGACCTCAAAAAGGAATAGGACTAGGTAGCGCATGCTGGCACTGTATCCGGTCATAGACTGGCCGCGTGCGAGTTCTGGGGTATTGGTTGGTGCGAGCCGCGCTGTTCCTCTGCGTGGTGATGGCGCTCTGGGCGGTGGGGTGGCGCCACTGGTCGGTGAGCATCGGTGCTGTGTTGCTTTCCTGGCTGATCGCCTACGCGTTGTTCGGATCGCAACATGACGCAGTAACTCAGTGGGGGGAACGGATTGTCTCGGGGAGGGCTTCCAGGAGAGGTCAGGGGACTGAGGGCTAGGTCAGGGGACTGAGGGCTAGGTCAGGGGACCGAGGGCTAGGGAAGCGCGGCCGCTATCCGATCGCGATGCCAATCGCCAGGAGCATGCCGTAGAGGAGCCCAAGGGCGCTTTCCGACGCGAAGACCACGGCGAGGGCGCGCCCGCGGAGCCCTGCGACGACGGTGAGGGCCGTCAGCACCGATGGGAGGAGGAGAAGAAGCGTCAACAGCGCCCAGGGTTGCGCGAAGGCGACGACCGATGACGCGACGAGAGGAAGGGTGATGCACGCGGCAAAGAAGTGGCGCGCGAGTCGATCCCCGAGCCTGACCGCAAGCGTTCTCTTCCCGGCGAGAAGGTCAGACTCTCGATCGCGAAGGTTGTTCACCAGGAGCATCGCCACCGCATGCAGGCCGACCCCGACGGAAGCGACGATGGCCCACCAGGTAATGGTGCCCGCCTGGGAGATCATCGTGCCGAGCGTCGCGACGAGACCAAAGAACACAAAGACGCTTGGCTCTCCCCAGCCCCCATAGCCGTAGGGTCGCGAGGTGCCGGTGTACGTCCACGCGGCAAGGATGGCGACGGCGCCGATGGCGAGAAGGGCCCACTGCCCGGAGCAGACCGTCAGGGCGACACCGAACAACGACCCGACGAGGAACGCCAGCATCGCGGCCATGCGCACGGTCGAGGGCCGGGCCTTTCCCGACGCGACCAGTCTTTCGGGGCCGATCCTGTTGGCGTCAGTGCCGCGAACACCGTCGGAATAGTCGTTCGCGTAATTGACGGCGACCTGGAGGGACAGGGCGACCCCGAGAGCAAGTAGGGCATACCCCGGGCGGCACGAGCCAAGGGCTCCAGCCGAGGCCGTTCCGACAGCAACGGGAGCCACAGCCGTCGGCAGGGTCCGAGGACGGGCCCCCGCCACCCAATCCCCTATCGTCGTGGCCACGCACCCTCCCGTCGTCTTGAGAATTCAGGCGTTCCTGCGCGCCGACTCCCGGTCGATCTTCCCACTTTCTAGGAGGGGAAGCCTGTCGATCGCCCTCACCTCTTGCGGTAGGGCAAAACGGGGAAGGTCAGGGGCGAGGGCCTCTCTCACCTCACTGGTCGTCGGCATGGGGGCTCCTGCTGCGCTCACGAGGAGGGCAACGATCCGTTCCCCCCATTCGGGATCAGGGACGCCGACGACTGCCACCTGATCGACGCCGGGAAGTCGCATCATCGCCCTCTCGACGACCGTGGGATGGACCTTGTATCCGCCCGAGTTGATCACGTCGTCAGCCCGCCCCAGCACACTCAACGATCCATTCTCTGAGACTCCGAGATCGGAGGTTCGAAACCACCGGATGCCGTCGCGCACGAAGAAGTCCCCATTCTCCCCATCGGCGTAGCCATCCGCGACGACCGCGCCGCCAAGGCAGATCCGCCCGGTGTCGTCGATCTCGACCCCGACGCCATTTAAGGCAGTCCCGTCGTACACGCACCCCCCAGCCGTCTCGGTCGCCCCATAGGTTTCGACGATCGAGGTAGGTCTGGCGTCAGGGGTCCCAATCGGGGCGCCACCAATCAGCACGGCGGTGAAGGCCTCAAGCGCGTCTATGCCGGTCGGCGTGGCCAGCAGGCGGTGAAGCTGAGTGGGGACGAGCGAGGTGTATAGGGGGACACCGGGATCGGTCGTCGCCACCAGGGTGGTGGTACCTGTGGAGAATGCGGGTGTATCGAACCGCCCAGATGGTAGGACGACAGGGGTGGTTCCCGCGATGAACGATCGGATGAGCACCTGGACTCCCGCAATTCGATCAGGGGGAAGGGCGAGGAGCCATCGACCAGGCCCCGAGAGGCGAGCGTGGGAGGCCTCGGCCGAGGCCAGCAGGGAACCGGTGCCGATGAGGATTTCTCGGGGAGTTCCGGTCGAGCCAGACGTTGTGACGATGAGACCTGCGGAGCCACCACGGAGCGCGGCTCGGATGGCCGCGTCGGGTTCGTCGCCAAGACGCGCGTATCTCACCCACTCAGCCTAGGCAGCCTAGACTTGACCCCATGCCCTCCCGCGCCCGCCTTTCTGGGTTGATCCTCGCGTTGACGGTTGCCGCGCTTCTCGGTGCCTGTGCTCCCGAGGAGATCACGCCTCCCGCAGTCACGTCGACGGCCGTCGTTGCGGAGCACCGGAACGTGGTCCCTACCCCCCCCGCCGACCCGATGCCCGAGACGGTCTGGCCGCTGACCGGATTGGACGCGCGAAACGCGACGCTGGCTGACCTCGAGCGTGTCGCCATCGGAGTAAAGGTCGAGAATGGCTTCCAAGCCCGCCCACAATCGGGCCTCGAATACGCCGACATCGTCTTCGAGGAGTACATCAACGACAGTAGTGTGCGGTTGCTAGCGGTGTTCCATTCGTACTACCCAGAAGAGGTAGGTCCCGTCCGATCTGCGAGGAACATGGACCCGAACATGATCGGGTCGTTCAATACGGCCCTCGTGGCCTCGGGATGCAACTTTGCGGTGCAGTACGTATTCCAGAGAGTCGAACAGTATCTCTTCATGGAAGACGCCAAACACAGTGGGGTCACGAAGGGTTACATCTGGTATTCGGAGGGCTTCTTCAGAGTGTCCCCGAAGACATCGATGCACAGCCTGAGGGTTGATATTTCCCCATTGGCAGAGACGGCCGTAGTAAAAGGGGCATTGCCTGCGAGTCCTCAGTTCGACTACGCGTACCCGGCCGAGACTGCGACGGCGGCGCTCGAGGGCACGCCTGTCGGAACGATCGACATCAGGTTCTCTGCCAGCGGTCACCCGCATTGGGTTTGGGATGCCGATGGTGGGTTGTGGCAGCGATTCGAGCGCGACGATCCGCACTTGACCAAGGAGGGGAACCAGATTGCCGCGGCCAACGTCCTCGTCCTTCGAGCGAAGGTCGTTTATTCGAACGGGAAGAATCCGGAGTCTGTAGTCATCGTCAGCAGCGCACCGGGGTTCATTGCATCTGGGGGAAAGGTCACCCCGATCTTCTGGAGCAAGGCGGATCGCACCGACACCTTTCACCTGACGACGCTTGACGGAGAGCCTGTATTGCTCGCGCCCGGCAAGACTTGGATCGAGGTTGTACCACTTTCTGGAGCCCGGGACAAGGCGGTCATCAAGTTTGACGACGTCGTGCAGTAGGTGTCGCTGTGATCCAGACGAGACGATTCGGCGGCCCTGCCTTGGTGGTCGCCATTGTCGTTCTCCTAGGCGGATGTGCGCTTGAGGTTGTCACGCCTCCTGCTGTGACCGTGACCGATATGCCCCATGAGGGCAGGAGGGTCGCCCCTTCCCCACCTTCGGATCCGGTGCCGACCACCGTGTGGCCGCTGACCGGCCTGAGTGCCGAAGGGGCGGTGCCGACGGACATCGAGCGCCCAGCCGTGGGCATCAAAATCGAGAACACGGCGCATGGCCGCCCGCAGAAGGGCCTGGAGCATGCGGACATCGTCTTTGAGCAGTACATCAACGGTGGTTACCCCAGGCTCATCGCGTTCTACCAGTCGGACCTCCCAGACGATGTCGGACCGATCCGGTCGGCGCGAAACATGGATCCAAACATCGTTGGGTCTTTCGATACCGTTCTTGTCTCTTCGGGATGCAACTTCGAGGTGCAGAAGGCTTTCATCAGGATGGAGCAGATCCTTCTGGCCACTTACTTCACAGTCTCAGAGGGATACCTCCAGAGCTCCGAGGGCTTCGAAAAGATGACGAGGGATGTCGTGGACAAGGCTCAGGAGTTCCGCCTCTGGGGTCATCCCGTGACGTTCGCCGCGGAGGCTATCGAGAAGGGGATGGGTCCGACACCTCGGCAGTTCGACTACGCCTACCCGGGTAGTACGGCGACGGCGGCCGTTGAAGGTAGCGAGGTTGGAACGATCGACCTCAGGTACTCTCCCTCTGGCCATCCGCATTGGACATGGAATGAGACGACCGAGGTGTGGGACAGGTTCGAGTTCGACGATCCCCACCTGACGATGGACGGAAACCAGATCTCCGCCGTCAACGTCATCGTCCTCAGGGTGAAGGTTGCCTACACGCAGGGGTACAACCCGGAGTCGTTCGTCATCGTCACCGATGCTCCCGGGTATGTCGCGACGGGGGGAAAGATCATCCCCATTCGATGGACGAAGGCGGACCGCGGCGACAAGTACCACTTGTACACGCTTGACGGCGAGCCGGTGTCCCTCGCCCCCGGCCAGACATGGGTGGAACTCGTGCCACTGTCTGGAGTCTGGGACAAGGCGGTCATCAAGTTCGACGGTGTCGTGCAGTAACGGTGTCGTGCAGTAAGTGTGCAGTTCTCGGGTCAGGAGTCGTCAGTCGGAGGACGGGGCATGGGCGTATCACTTGCCAGACACGGCGTGCCTAGACTTGGCGGCATGACCCCTCGCACGCGGCTATCGGGGTTGACCCTGGTCTTGACGGTCGCCGTCCTTCTGGGCGCCTGTGCCCCCGAGGCCATCACGCCTCCCGCGGTGACGATGACGGCCGTCGTTGGGGAGCACCGCAACGTCGTCCCTCTCCCCCCCGACGATCCGATGCCCGCCACGGCTTGGCCTCTGACCGGATTGGACGCGCAGAGCGCGACAGAGGCGGAACTCGATCGCGTCGCACTTGGGATCAAGATTGAGAACACGGCGAAGGGTCGCCCGCAGAAGAGCCTCGAGTATGCGGACATCGTCTTCGAGGAGTACATCAACAGCAGTTGCACAAGGCTCATGGCGTTCTTCCATTCGACCCATCCAGAAGAGGTTGGTCCCATCCGCTCGGCGCGGAGCATGGATCCGAACATCGCCGGATCGTTCAAGACGGTCGTCGTCGCCTCCGGGTGCAACTACGCGGTGCAGGCGACCTTCCGAAATCTGGGCCAACTTCTCTACGCGGATGACTTCTCCAATTCCTCGGGCTATCTTCAGGGGTCCGAGGGCTATTTCCGGGTGCCGAGGTCGCAGGTGAACAAGGATCTGGAATTCCGCTTGTGGGGTCGCCCCCCGACTTTTGCCGCGGAGGCCGTCGAGGACGGGATCGGCCCGGCGATCCAGCAGTTCGACTACGCCTACCCGGCTGAAGTTGCGACGGCGACGGTTGAGGGCAACCCCGTTGGGACAATCGACATCAGGTATTCCAGTTGCGCTCATCCGCACTGGGTCTGGGACGAGGCGGCGGGCTCTTGGCAGCGGTTCGAATTCGAGGACCCAGACGTAACCCTTGACGGGAACCAGATCTCCGCGGCCAACGTCATCGTCTTCCAGGTGAGGGTCGCCTACACGCAGGGGTACAACCCGGAGTCGTTCGTCATCGTCACCAATGCTCCGGGATATGTCGCGACGGGGGGGAAGGTCATTCCCATTGTGTGGAGCAAGGCGAACCGCGGCGACAAGTTCCACATGACGACGCTTGACGGCGAGCCGGTGTCCCTCGCCCCAGGGAAGACCTGGGTCGAGCTCGTCCCGCTCTCGGGCGCATGGTCCAAGGCGACCATCAAGTTCGACGATGTTGTTCAGTAGGAGCAGAGGTTGTTCAGTAGGAGTAGGGGAAGCCCGACCAATCGGGGGGCCGCTTCTCCAGAAATGCGTCCCGACCCTCCTTTGCCTCATTCGTCATATAGGCGAGTCGGGTAGCCTCTCCCGCGAATACCTGCTGGCCGGCCAGGCCGTCGTCCGCAAGGTTGAAGGCGAACTTCAGCATGCGGATCGATTGTGGGGATTGAGAGGCAATGCGGGCGGCATAGTCGAGGGCCAGGTTCTCCAACTCGGTGTGGCTCGTCACCTCATTGACAGCACCCCAGGCGAGGGCTTCGTCGGCGGAGTATTCCCGCCCGAGGAAGAAGATCTCGCGGGCGCGTCGATCGCCCACCTGACGGGCAAGCAGCGCGCTCCCATACCCGGCATCGAAGGATCCGACAGTGGCGTCCGTCTGCTTGAATCGTGCGTGTTCGCGACTCGCGAGGGAAAGGTCCGCAACCACGTGGAGGCTGTGGCCCCCACCCGCCGCCCAGCCGTTGACGGCGGCGATGATGACCTTGGGACTCGTTCGCATCAGGCGCTGTACCTCGAGGATGTGGAGGCGTCCGCCTTGGGAAGGGGATCCTTCCTCGTATAGGTACCCATCGTCGCCCCGAACGGACTGATCCCCACCCGAGCAGAACGCCCATCCACCGTCCTTCGGTGAGGGTCCGTTGCCCGTGATGATGATGGCCGCCACATCCGGAGTTTGGCGGGCGTGATCCAGGGCGAGAAAAAGTTCATCCACCGTCTGCGGTCGGAAGGCGTTCCTCACCTCCGGGCGGTTGAAGGCGATTCGCACGGCCGGGAGGTCGCGCTCTTCCTTTGGTGATCCACGGTCGACCCAGCGGTGGTACGTGATGTCACCGACCGGGAATCCTTCGATATCCCGCCACCTGGAGGGATCGAAAGTCTCCGAGACGCGAAGGGGAAGGTCGCTCACGTTTCCGAGCCTAGCCGCCCGTTGGCGACCGGCGTAGGCTTCCTGGGTCAGAAGGGGAAGGAATCCGACGTGGCCAAGATCCTTTCAAGCGCCCTCACCTGGATCATCGTTTTGCTGCTCACGATCGTTGCCCTGCTCCTGGGGGTGGTGTTCGGATGGTGGGGAGGCGGGGAAGAATCACCACACCCGAGCCCATCGCCAAGCGCCTCCCCGAGCGCGTCTACCTCGCCTGGTGACCTAACGGGATTTGTTGAGCGCCCCTTGACCGTCGGGGAATACATCCCAAGCGCGGAGGCTCTGACGGCGGCAGTCCTGGCCTCGGCCGGAAGCGGATGGGTCATCGCGATCAATGACACCTCTCAGATCAATACAGCCGTCGACCCGCACACCGTTACTCCGGACCAGAAGGTCCTGTATCTAATCTCGCCGGTGGGGGTCCGCTACGAAATTGCCAACCTGGACACCCTCGGTCTCGATTCCCCCAACCTCGTGGCGTGGGATGACACCCGGAACCTCCTGCTCCTCGCCGAGGACCGATTGGATCTCAAGGTCTTCGACATGGCGACGGGGATCATCGACTCTTCATGGACCCCCTGCGAAGGAGAGGGCGGTGTTCTTTCTGGTGAGGCACGTGGGGGCAACTGGTTGGTACGGGGGAATTGTGAGGGAGACGGGTTTGACGGCCTGTATACCGACACAGGAACGCTTGTACCGAGTGGCATTGTCGGAGCCGGACCATACCTGACGGTTATGGACGTGGGTGACGTCCAGGTGCAGTTCGAGTTCGAGGGGCTCGTCGATGAGAAGTTCGTTGCCTTCTATCCCAACGGAACGTCGTCCCCCCTCCCTTGGAGCATCGCGGGTGACTGTCACCCGATGGGGAAGGGCCGCGGGGAGACCCTCGCGATGAACTGCTACTCGGACACGGGGCACCTCAGTGTGTGGGAACTTCCAGTCGACGGGACGGCGCCGACGCAGGTGGTCACGAGCGCCGAACTCGAGGATTTCGCGGCGAGCCAGGGGGGATACGGACCGACGGACTTCATGATCACCGACTATTGCTCCGATAGCGCGCTCCGCGTCGTTCAGTTTTCCTTCGGTGACACTATGCGGTTGGGGGTCCTATACGGCGGAACCGTCGAGGCGGTCGGCCAGGTGCCCTTCACGTATCGTGAGTGCCACGCGGCCAAGGGCACCGCATCGTTGGTGAGTGGAGATGGCCACCTGTGGTGGGTGGATTTCGATACCGGCACCGACGTGACGATGCTTCCGGGGGGGAGCGCGGATTCTCCAATCCAGGCGGTGGGCACCGACGGATACACCGTGCTTCGTCAGCCGTAAGGGGCGACTTCTGTCCACGTTTGGCAATAGCCTGGCGCCATGGAGTTCCGCCCGTTCAGGGTCCCGCTGGTTACGCCGTTTCGAGGCCTGACCGAGCGGAGTGGTGTCTTGATCCGGGGAGCTTCCGAGGATGGGGCGGAGGCGTGGGGCGAGTACTCTCCTTTCCCGGACTACGACACGCGGCGAGCCTCGCTCTGGTGGAGCGCTGCAATGGAGGCTGCGATGGGACTGTGGCCCGCTCCGGTGAGGTCCAGGGTGGCGGTCAGTTCGATCGTCCCTGAGGTGGGGCCCGATCGGGCGGCTGAGTTCGCCGTCGCGGGCGGATGCCGCGTGGCAAAGGTGAAGGTCGGGGGCAGGGGGTCGTACATCCGGGATGACGCGGCGCGGGTCGAATCGGTCGCGGACGCGCTAGGGCCGGGGGGGAAGGTGCGCGTCGACGCCAATGGGGCGTGGGACGTCGATGATGCGGTCGAGGCGATTCAAGCCCTCGACGGTGCGGCCCGCGCGGGCGGGGTCGACGGGTTGGAGTATGTCGAACAGCCATGTGCGAGCATCGGAGACCTCGTGGCGGTGAGACGACGGGTCGACGTCCCCATCGCGGCAGACGAGTCCGTGCGCCTGCCGGAGGATCCCCTTGAGGTGGCGCGGTTTGGCGCAGCAGACATCCTCGTGCTTAAGGTCGCCCCCCTCGGAGGAGTGCGGGCATGTCTCGAGATTGCGGAGCGGGCGGGCTTGCCCGTCGTTGTGTCGAGCGCCATGGAGAGTTCGGTGGGGCTCGCGGCCGGGCTCGCCCTTGCGCTCGCTCTGGCAGAGTTGCCCTTCGCGTGCGGACTGGGCACGGGCGCTCTGCTCGCGAGCGATACCGTCAAGACGCCCCTTGTCGCCGTCAACGGCTGGCTCGCGCACACTCCCCTGGAGGTCACGGCATGAAGGTCACACCGAACGGGACCTTCGTGAGGGCGCTGATCGCCCACTTGGCCGCGAATGGGGTGACGCGGTTCGTCCTCTGCCCCGGGTCGCGCTCGGGTCCGCTCGCGCATGCCCTGGCGGAGGCGGCCTCCGCGGACCCCTCCACCGCCGCCCCTACGGTCGAGCTCTACGTACGTATTGACGAGCGGTCGGCTGGCTTTCTTGCGCTAGGCCTCGCGATTGCGACAAACGATCTCGTCGCGGTCGTCACGACATCGGGCACGGCGGTCGGCAACCTCCTACCGGCTGTGATGGAGGCGCATCATGGCGGGCACCGACTCGTGGTGCTCACAGCGGATCGCCCTTTCGATCTCAGGGGAACCGGATCCAACCAGACGACCGATCAGCGGAACATCTTCGGAGATTTTGTCCAGTTCTCCCGCGATGTGCTACCACCAACCGAGGGGCGGGCGCTTGCGACCGAGGCAGGGGCCCTTGTCGCAGAAGCGCTTGCGCATGCCACCGGAGCCGTCCCGGCAGCGAACCCGGCCTGCGACACCATGGGGCCGGTTCACCTCAATCTTCAGTTCAAGCCGCCCCTGGGCCCCGATCGTGGGGAGTGGCCTCCGGCCAGCCCGGTGGAATATGCGCTTCCGGCAGAGGCCCCGGTTCCCGCACTACCCTCCGTGACGAGGGGGATAGTCGTGGCCGGCCATGGAGCAGGCCTGGCGGCTGCGACGATAGCCGCAGTGCGGGGGTGGCCCCTCTTTGCGGAGCCGACCTCCGATGCGCGAAGGGGACCGTCCTGCGTGCCGAGCTACGCCGACGCGCTCGGGGGTGACCGCGCCCATACGCTGCTCGGCGAGACGGAGTTTGTTCTTGTCATCGGGCGGCCCACGCTATCGCGAGAGGTCGCCGGACTCATTGCCGACGCCCCCCGGCTATGGGTCGCCCGATACGGGGCGCGGTGGAGGGAGACCCCGGTTAACGCAGAGGTCGTTTCCCGTGATGTCCCCTTCGAGTGGGTCAGGGGTTCTCCGGTCGAGGCGGGAGCCGATTCGTGGCTGGGTCGATGGCTCGAGATCGGGAGGGAACCAGCGGTCGAGGGGTGGGGACCCCGGGCGGTGGCGGCCGAGGTGGTCGCCTCGGTTGGGACGGGGGACCTTCTCGTCCTCGGCTCGAGCGGACCCATACGTGCCGTCGATGCGATCCTGCCGGCCCTTCGAGTCGCGGAGCGGCCGAGGATCCTCGCCAACCGCGGGCTCTCTGGCATCGACGGCACGGTCTCGACCGCGATGGGGGTGGCGCTCGCTACCGTCGGACAGGTTACGGCGCTTCTCGGTGATCTCACCTTTCTCCACGACATCGGTGGGCTGCTGGTTGGCGCGCGCGAGAAGAGACCCGATCTCCGAATCGTTGTGGTGAATGATGGGGGTGGGACGATCTTCGCGGGTCTCGAACACGGAACGGCCTCTGCAAAGGGGCTGGAGAGGGTTTTTACCGTTCCCCACGGTGTAGACCTAGCCTCCTTGTGTGCAGCGTACGGCGCGACCCATGAGGCAGTTGGGGATCGGGAGACGCTCGCAGCGGCGCTCGCGCGCCCTCCCCAGGGTATCGAGGTCGTAGAGGCCGTTCTGGTTCGAGGGATACGACAGAGACGGTGGAACGTGTAGGTAGCCTTGGTACCGGGATGATCCGGATACTCAGGGAGGCTTCGTGACTCAGATCCGAAGTTCGCGCTGGTGGATCGGTCTGACCGCGATCTTGGCAACGGTCTTCCTTGGGGCGACCGCGGTCCTGACGTTCTGGGGTTGGCCAAGCGCCACCGAACCGACGCCGGAGCCTTCACCCAGCGCCGCCTCACCTTCTCCGACATCGACCGGCATCACCCACCCCGCTCCCCTGGAGGCGAGGTCGCTGACGGAATCCGTGCTCGAGTCTGTGGATGACGGTTGGATCCTCGTCGAGTACGACTCGAGTGCGGGGAGATATGGCCCGCCCCTCGTTGCCGTGACCCCATCCCCGGTCGGGCCGACGCCCGCCGCCTCACCCGTGTGGGTTCCGGGCGAGGGCTCCCCCGTGTGGGAGATTCCTGGGAAACGGTACCTCTACGCAGTGGATCCCGGCGGTGAGGCCTATGAGGCGGCGGGCTTTGGGGATTCGCAGAGCCTGCGGCTCGTTCTATGGCTTCCCGACCGACGTACCGCGATCGTTGAAAAGCCGGTCGGAGGCGGAGTTGCCCTGTATTCCTTCGATCTCATCACGGGGGAGCTGTCCGATCGATTTCCTGGGCCAGGCGGGACCTCTACCGGAATCTGGATAGCTCCCGATCTCAGGATCTCCCGGGATGGGAAGGGCCTGCTGGTCGTCTACAGAGAGGGAAACAACGCGCGAGGCATCACCTCAATCGAGTTCGATGGGACTTCACTCTCGACACCCGTCAGGTCCGTCGTGTACGGGGGTTTCATCCAATCCGCCGACGGGACGATCCTGGTCGTAGCCGAGGGAGAAGGGGGATCGAATCAAAAGATCGTCAGCTATGCTGCTCCCGGAACATCGATCTTCCCGGGGCCCACTCCGTCGGGCCCACCAGCGGCCCCGCCTACGGCAACACCCACGGTCACCTCTGTACCGCCCCCCGTTGATACGGGCTACGAGCGATTCGACCATGGACTCCCCGCCGGGGAGGAGGAGTGCTGGCCGGTCTCTTGGCCCGAGGGCCGTCAACTGTTGATCGCCTGTACCCACGACGACGGGGCGATCGTCCTTTATACCCTCGCTCTGATGACCAGCACCTTCGTAGACGTCACTACGGTTCCATTCGAGGAGGGAGAACCATTTCTCTCTGTTAATGGTGAGGGGGCTCGCATTGCCCGCGGCTCGACCGTCATTAACGTTCTCGGGGAGGATATCTGGGCCGTGCCCTCGTACGAGCCAAAGCCGACAGGCCTCCTGTGGGCGGGTGACTTCTTAGTTGCCTGGGGTGACATAGAGACCCCACTCGAGCCGGGATTCGGGGAATCCTCCATCACCGTGCGTCATTCCTCGCGCGGCGACCTCGCCTACGTTCTTGAAGCAATCCCCGGGGCTGCGGGCTTCGGCGCCATCGTCGCTGCGCCATAGCGCAGATACCTCCAGGTAATCAGCCGGACGCTAGGGCACCCCGGAGGGGTTCGAGCTTGGCCTCGCTCTCAGCCCATTCGGCGTCGGGATCGGAGGCAGCGACGATGCCGCACCCCGCGAAGAGCCGAAGCCGCCTCGGGTCGGTCTTGTCGATCTCGGCCGATCGGAGGGCGATGCACCACTCCCCGTCACCCCTTGCATCTATCCAACCGACGGGGCCGGCGTAGCACCCCCGATCGAATCCCTCTAGTTCGGTGATAAGTGTGGCGGCAGAGTCGGTCGGTGTGCCACACACGGCGGCCGATGGATGGAGGGCGGCAACCAGGTCGAGGCTCGTGGTCGTGTCCCGAAGCACGCCGGTGACGTCGGTCGCAAGGTGCATGACGTTCGGCAGGTACATGACCGAGGGCGCCTCGGGCACGTTGATCGAACTGCAGTGTTCGACGAGGACGCGGGTTATGGATTCGACGGCGTACTCGTGCTCCTCGCGGTCCTTGGACGAGCGGGCAAGCGCGGCCGCGTGGGCAAGGTCCGCCGTCTCGTCCCCGGTCGGGCGAATGGTCCCCGCAAGCACGCGGGAGGTGACCAAGCCGCGATCGACACGAGCGAGGAGTTCTGGGGTAGCCCCCACCATCCCGTCGACGTGGAAGGTCCAACATGTTGGGTAGTTCCTGGCCAGCGAGGAGAGAATCGACCTCACATCGACGGGCTCATCGAAGGCAGCCGTCACCGCCCTGGCGAGCACGACCTTGTCGACATCGCCCGCACCGATCCTCCGGACGGCCTTGTGGACCGCATCCTGCCACGCCTTGGGGTCACCGGGGGTGAAGGTCACATGGCCAAGGGTCGGGGCGGGTATCGCATCCCCGAGGGCCTCCTCAAAGCTTGGGGTAGAGACAGTGGCCGATCTCGAAGCGACCGTGAACCAGGCCTTGCCTTCCCTTCGACCGAGCACGTAGCGCGGAACGATGATGACGCCGCCAGCAGCGGAGTAGTCGGAGAATGAGAACGTCCCAAAGGCGACCAGGCCGCTTCCCCGCACCTCCACCTCGTCGCGAACGATGGCGGATGAGCCGAGATGCCTCCACCATGCACTTGCGTCGGCGAATCGCGACGACCCCTCGACCTCAAGCCGCGCGATTTCCCCCCAGGCGACCATCCCCTCCCCGCGACGAATCCAGGAAAGGCCTGGGATCGGAAGGGCAAGGATCAGATCGTCCGGATCGGGGATCTCGATCGACCGCACCACGAAGGGGTCAGAATGCGCGTCGGACTGGATACTCACCCTCTCACCATAGGTCGTCCGGCCCGAGCGCTTGTGCGGGACCAAAGGGCACTGGTCGGTTCCGGGGAGAGACGTAGGCTGGGCGAATGAAGACCGAGGCCGACGCGATCGTGGTCGGCGCGGGTCCCGGGGGGAGCGCGACGGGTCACTACCTCGCGAAAGAGGGCTTCGATGTGATCGTTTTGGAGAAGGCTTGGTTTCCCAGGGACAAGGTTTGCGGCGATGGTCTGACTCCCCGGGCCGTCAGGGAGCTCGGCCTCATGGGTATCTCGACACCATCCGACGAGGGGTGGGCGAGGAACAAGGGGATTCGGATGATCGGGGGCGGGCACCGGATCGAGTTCCCATGGCCGGAGACCGAGACCTTCCCCTCGTATGGGCTCACCTATCCCCGGGCACGGTTCGACCACCTGCTTGCCCGTCGCGCCGCCGCGACTGGGGCGGACGTTCGCGAGGGCGTCACCGTCACCGGAGCCGTGAGGGATGAGGCCTCGGGGAGGATCATCGGCGTGACCGCGAGGGAGGCCGACGGCGTCGGAGGCCGATCCGGACCGGAAAGAACCTATCGGGCACCACTCGTGGTTGCGGCCGACGGCGCCAGTTCCCGCCTGGCCCTCGGTGTGGGCCGGGAACGGAAGAAGGGGCGCCCTATAGGCGTGGCGGTCAGAACCTACTACTCGACGCCCCGGCGTGACGAGTGGATGGAAGGCCACCTCCAGATATGGTCGGGTGAACCAGGCAAGTCTGAACTCCTGCCGGGGTATGGATGGATATTTCCCCTCGCGGACGGCAAGGCAAACGTCGGGTTGGGTACCCTGAGCGGCAAGGGGAGCCCCCCCCGCATTGAGCCCCGATCGCTCCTCGACGAGTGGGTGAAGCGCTCGACGGGGGATTGGGAGTTCGACATGGGAGAGAAGAAGGGGCCCGTCATGGGTGCGGCGATCCCGATGTCCTTCAGTCGCCAACCCCTCTATCGGGACGGGCTTGCTCTTGTAGGGGACAGCGGAGGAATGGTCAACCCCTTCAATGGCGAGGGAGTCGCCTATGCGATGCAGGCCGCCCGACGGCTGACCGAAGCCGCGGTCGAGGCGAGGGAGACGAAGGACGATCGCACGAGGGAACGGGCGCTTGCGGGTTACTCCCGGCAGCTCAAGGACGACCTGGGCGGGTATTTCACGTTGGGGCGGGTGTTCGCCAGGATCATCGACCATCCCTCCGTCATGAAGGTATGCACCCGTTATGGGCTGCCCCGTCCAACCCTCATGAGGATTACCCATAAACTGCTGTCTGATGTCTGGGAGCCGCGCGGAGGCGACTGGGCGGACCGAACGATCGCAACTCTTGCTCGGATTGCGCCGTCAGCCTGACGGTGCTCTGATGAGGAAAGGGAGAAGAGGCGCTCAGTGAATCCCTACGTGCCCATTCTCGTGATGATAGGGGTCGCGGGCGCGCTGGCGGTGGCGGGAGTCATCGTCAGCTACTTCATCGGCCCCAGGCGCAACAACGACGCCAAACTCGATCCCTATGAATGCGGGCTTCAGGCCACCCCGGGAGCCGCCGGGGGTGGGCGCATCCCGATCCGGTACTACCTGATCGCCATGACCTTCATCGTGTTTGACATCGAGATCGTCTTCCTCTATCCGTGGGCGATCGCCTATGAGCGCCTCGCGTTGTTCGGCCTGATCATGATCCTGACCTTCCTCGCGTTGATCACCGTGCCCTTCGTGTACGAGTGGCGACGCGGCGGGTTCGATTGGTCGTGACCCATGGGCATTGAGGAGAGCGTCCCGCCGTTCATGCTTGGAACGGTCGAGGGGGTGGTCGGATGGGCGAGGGGTGTGTCCGTCTGGCCCGTGACCTTCGGGCTCGCCTGCTGCTCTATCGAGATGATGGCGACCGGGGGGCCTCGCTTCGACATCGCTCGCATCGGCTCGGAGGTTTTCCGGGGATCACCCCGCCAGGCCGACCTCATGATCGTCGCTGGCAGGGTGAGTCAGAAAATGGCACCCATCCTGCGCCAGGTCTACGACCAGATGTCCGAATCCAAGTGGGTGCTGGCCATGGGGGTATGCGCGTCGTCCGGCGGGATGTTCAACAACTACGCGATAGTCCAAGGGGTCGACCATGTGGTCCCGGTTGACATCTACCTACCCGGATGTCCACCCCGACCCGAGATGCTCCTCAACGCCCTCATGGCGATCAAGGAACACGCTCGACGGTCCCCCCTCGGTGCGCATCGTCGGGAGGTAGCACGCGCCGCCGAAGAAGCGGCCCTTGCCGCCATGCCCACCTCCGACATGAGGGGGTTGCTCAGGTGAGCGAAGAGAAGGGTCTATCCGCCGTCGAGCCTGGCGGGCGCCAACCCCTCACCCTGCTTCCCGTTCGACGAGGGATGGGTTCGGGAAGCACCTCGGGCTTCGGGGGACTGGCTCGACGGGTGACGATGCCTGGTCCGTCGTCGCGCCCCTACGGCGAATGGTTCGATGGCGTCGTCGACGTCCTCGTAGAACTGCTCGGGGAGGATGCCTCCAAGGCGATCGAGGCCGTCGTCGTCGACCAGGGTGAGCTGACCCTCGTCATCGCCCGGGACCACATCGTCGAGACCTGCAGGCATCTTCGAGACGACCAGGACCTCCGGTTCGAACTCTCGCTCGGGGTCAGCGGCGTCCACTATCCGGCCGATGAGGGCCGCGAGCTTCACGCGGTCTACCACCTGACCTCCATCACCCACGGCAGACGCCTTCGGTTGGAGGTGGCGGTGCCCGACGCGGACCCCCACATTCCCTCGACGACCTCGGTCTACCCCGCCAACAACTGGCACGAGCGCGAGACGTTTGACTTCTTTGGAATCGTCTTCGACGGACACCCCGCGCTGGCTCGTATCGCGATGCCCGATGACTGGATCGGCCACCCCCAACGGAAGGATTACCCCCTGGGGGGAATCCCTGTCGAGTACAAGGGGGCCACCGTCCCGCCGCCGGACGAGCGGAGGCAGAATCGATGACAGGTAGCACGACTAGGTCAGCCTCGGAGGTCCCCGAGTTCACGGCGCATGGTTCCGACTGGTCCGATGTGGTGGAAGAGGCCGCGCGGCTCGGTGCCCAGAGGATCGTCGTCAACATGGGACCCCAGCATCCCTCGACCCATGGCGTGCTCCGGCTCATGCTCGAGATCGAGGGTGAGGTCATCACCGAGGCGCGGGCTGGCGTCGGGTATCTCCATACCGGTATCGAGAAGAACATGGAGTGGCGGACCTGGTCGCAGGGCCCGAGCTTCTGCACCCGGATGGACTACCTGTCCTCGATGTTCCAGGAGGCAGTCTTCTGCCTCGGGGTGGAGAAGCTCCTCGGGGTGACGGACGATATTCCCGCACGGGCCAGCGTCATGAGGGTCCTCATGATGGAACTCAATAGAATCTCCTCGCACCTGGTATCCCTCGGTGCCGGCGGCAACGAACTCGGCGCAACCACCATCATGACGACGTCGTTCCTCGCCCGCGAGGATGTCCTCCGCATCATCGAGGCCATCTCGGGTCTGAGGATGAATAACGCCTACATCCGACCGGGAGGGGTGGCGACGGATGCCCCCGAAGGCGTGATCGGTGAGATTAGGGCGCTCGACGGAAAGATGAAGGCGAAGATCGGTGAACTTGCCGACCTCATGTTGAAGAACCCTTTCTTCCTTTCGCGCACCAAGGGCATCGCCAACCTCGACCTCGCCGGATGCATGGCCCTGGGGGTCACCGGGCCCCTGCTGCGCTCTGCCGGGTTGCCCTACGACGTTCGCAAGGCGACCCCCTACTGCGGGTACGAGACCTACGATTTCCAGGTTCCTGTCAGCAACGACGCCGATGCATACTCCCGGACGGTCCTCCGCATCGAGGAGGTCTACGAGTCCCTCAAGATCATCGCGCAATGCGCGGACCGGCTCGAGTCGGAGCCTGGGCCGGTAATGATCGCCGACAAGAAGATCGCCTGGCCCGCCCAGCTCTCCATCGGCTCGGACGGGCAGGGTAACTCACTCGAGCACATCCGCCAGATCATGGGAACGTCGATGGAGGCACTCATCCATCACTTCAAGTTGGTGACGGAGGGATTCCGGGTACCGGCTGGCCAGGTGTGGCAGACCGTCGAGGCCCCACGGGGCGAGCTCGGCGTCCACGTCGTTTCCGACGGAGGGACGAAGCCATACAGGGCCCACTTTCGCGATCCGTCCTTCAATAATCTGCAGGCGCTTTCGATGCTGTGCGAGGGCGGCCAGCTGGCCGACGTCGTCGTCGCGCTTGCCTCGCTCGACCCCGTGCTGGGGGGTGTGGATCGGTGACGTACTCGGACGAGACGAGGTCGCGCCTCACCAAGGATGCCGGGGCAATCCTCGCCCGCTACCCCAAGAAGCGGTCGGCCATCCTTCCCCTCCTCCACCTGGTTCAGTCGGAGGACGGATACGTTTCGCCGGACGGGATAGCGTTCTGCGCGGAGACGCTCAATGTCGGTCCCGCAGAGGTGAGCGCGGTGGCAACCTTCTACACCCAGTTCAGGCGGCGCCCGGCAGGCGAGTACCACATCGGAGTGTGCACGAACCCTCTGTGCGCCCTCATGGGCGGTGACGAGATATGGGAGGCCCTCTCCGATTACGTCGCGCGGGACAAGACGGGGACGACCCGCGATGGAAAGGTCTCGCTGGAGCGCATCGAGTGCAACGCGGCCTGCGACTACGCCCCGGTCGTCATGATCAACTGGGAGTACTTCGATAACCAGACGCCCGAGAGTGTCAAGGCCATCGTCGATGATCTCCGTGCTGGCAAGGACGTGAAGCCCACCAGGGGTGCCGACAAGGTCTGCACCTTCAAGGAGGTCTCGAGGATCCTCGCTGGCTTCGGCGATGGTCGCGCGAACGAAGGCCCGTCGGCGGGCCCGGCATCGCTGGCCGGGCTCGATATCGCAACGGGGAACAAGGGGGAGGCATCATGACCGCCCTGATCCCCGTCCTCAGCAAGCAGTGGGCCGACGAAAGGTCCTGGACCCTCAAGGCGTACGAGGCGGCCGGGGGCTACGGCGCGCTCGGGAAGGCGCTCAAGAGCACCGCCGCCGACGTGGTGACGGCCGTCAGGGATGCGGGGCTACGAGGACGGGGCGGTGCGGGATTCCTCACCGCCGCCAAGTGGGGCTTTCTGCCGCCGGACGATGGTGGTCCCCGGTACCTCGTCGTCAACGCCGACGAGTCGGAGCCCGGTACCTGCAAGGACATTCCCCTGCTGATGGCCTCTCCCCATCTGCTGGTCGAGGGGGCCGCGATCACGGCGTACGCCACCGGTGTCCACCAAGTCTTCATCTATCTCCGGGGGGAGGTGGTCCACGTGCACCGGCGGCTGCTTCAGGCCGTCGAGGAGGCCCACGCGAAGGGATACCTGGGCAGGAACGTCCTGAGCAGTGGATTCGACTGCGAGGTGACGGTCCATGCCGGGGCGGGTGCCTACGTCTGTGGCGAGGAGACCGCCCTACTAGAGTCGCTCGAGGGTCGCCGGGGCCAGCCCCGCTTGCGGCCCCCGTACCCAGTGGTCTCGGGCCTGTACGGGCGTCCGACGGTCATCAACAACGTCGAGACGATCGCCTCCGTGCCGGGAATAGTGGGTAGGGGTGCTGGGTGGTTCTCGGCCATGGGGACGGAGAAGTCCAAGGGGCATGCCCTCTTCTCGCTTTCGGGGCATGTCCAGCGTCCGGGTCAGTACGAGGCTCCCTTTGGCATCACCCTGCGGGAACTCATCCAGATGGCCGGAGGAATCCGAGAGGGAAACCGGCTGAAGTTCTGGACCCCCGGGGGGTCCTCGACCGAGATCCTCACCGTCAAGCACATTGACCTCCCGCTCGACCACGAGTCGATCAAGGCAGCGGGTTCGTCCCTGGGGACCCGCGGCCTTCAGCTCTTTGATGACACCACCTGCGTGGTGCGCGCCGTGTCTCGATGGGCCGACTTCTACCGGCACGAATCCTGCGGAAAATGCACGCCATGCCGCGAGGGGACCTTCTGGCTTTCGCAGATTCTCAAGCGGATCGAACGGGGGAAGGGCACTCAGGCGGACATCGATCGACTGGTCGAGATCTGTGCATCGATTCGTGACCGCAGCCTGTGTGCCCTTGGGGATGGGGCGACGATGCCGATCGTATCCTCGGTCGAACAGTTCCGGGAGGAATACCAGGCTCACATCGACGGCTACGGATGCCCGTTCGACCCCCGCAAGACCGTGTTCGCCTCGGTTGCGGCAGCCTCCACGAAGGAGCCGCACGCATGACCGCCAAGGGGAAGCGATCCACACCCACGCCGTTGGGAAGCACGGGGCCAGCGAGTGTGACACCAGGTAGCGTGACGGCGATCATCGACGGGATTGAGGTAACGGTCCCCAAGGGTACCCTCATCATCCGGGCGGCCGAATCGATCGGCATCGAGATTCCCCGTTTCTGCGATCATCCGCTCCTCGAACCGGCGGGGGCTTGCCGCCAGTGCCTGGTGGAGATCGCCGAGCCCGGCCCCGACGGCAAGCTTCGTCCTAACCCCAAGCCCCAGACGTCGTGCTCGATGGCTCTCACGAACGGCATGGTCGTCAACACCCAGGAGACCTCCGAGGTTGCGGATCGCGCCCAACGGGGCATCATGGAGCTCCTACTGATCAACCACCCCCTGGATTGCCCCGTGTGCGACAAGGGGGGCGAGTGCCCGCTCCAGAATCAGGCGATGAGTCGCGGCGATTCCGACAGCCGGTTCGTGGACGTCAAGCGGACCTTCGAGAAGCCGCTCGCCCTATCGACGGAGATCCTCCTCGATCGCGAGCGGTGCATCCTGTGCCAGCGATGCACCCGCTTCAGCGAACAGATCTCGGGAGACCCCTTCATCGACCTACAGGAGCGGGGTGCCGAGTCTCAGGTGGGGACGTTCGACACCGATGTCCTCGACTTCGAGGGATACGCTCCGGCCGGGATGGCGACCGAGGACGAATCGGGTCGCCCCTTCTCGTCGTACTACTCCGGGAACACCATCCAGATCTGTCCGGTCGGAGCGCTGACCTCGGCCGCCTACCGCTTCCGTTCCCGCCCCTTCGATCTGGTTTCTTCTCCCTCGATCGCCGAACACGACTCCTCGGGAAGCGCCATCCGCATCGATCACCGCCGGGGAAAGATCCTGCGTCGGCTAGCGGGCAATGACCCGGAGGTCAACGAGGAGTGGATCACCGACAAGGACCGTTTCGCTTTCGCATGGTCGACGCTCGACGATCGGATCACTCGACCGTTGATCAGGGATGAGAAAGGTGAGTTCTGGGAGGTCACGTGGCCCGAGGCCCTCGCCCGTGCGGCCCAGTGCCTGAACGAGGCCGCATTTGGCCCCGGCGCCAAGGGTGTCGGGGTCATCCCGGGGGGCAGGGTGACCCTGGAGGATGCCTATGCGTATCAGAAGTTCGCCCGGGTGGTCCTCCAGACCAACGACATCGATATGAGGACCCGCTGCTCAAGCGAGGAGGAACAGGCCTTCCTTGGGGCACGGGTCGCGGGCACCGGGCTCGGTGTGACCTTCGCCGACCTCGAGGCCGCCCCCGCGGTCATGCTTGTCGGCTTCGAGCCAGAGGATGAGGGCGGGATCGTCTTCCTCCGGCTTCGGAAGGCCCGCGGGCGTCAGAGGGTGTTCACCGTCGCTCCGTTCCTCTCCCGTGGGAGCGCCAAGCTCGACGCCACCTTGCTTCCGACCGTTCCCGGCACGGAGGGCGTCGTTCTCGACGCGATCCGCGAGGCTAGCGGCGCCAAGGGAGACGCCTTCGAATCGCTGTCCCACGAGGGATCGGTCATCGTCGTCGGGGAGCGCCTGGCCGGAATGAGGGGTGGCCTGACCGCCGCCATGGCGCTCGCAGAACGAACGAGCGCTCGCCTCGCATGGATTCCCAGGCGGGCAGGGGAGCGCGGAGCCGTCGAGGCCGGGGCTCTTCCGGGCCTGCTTCCCGGCGGGCTATCGGCCCAGTCGGCCGCGGCACGCGAGGCTGTCGCTGAGTCCTGGGGTATCGAAAGCCTCCCCATCCGTCCGGGGCGCTCGGCGTACGACATCCTCGGGGTCGCGAGTTCCGGTGGGCTTTCGGGCCTTGTCGTGGGAGGCGTGACCCTCAAGGACCTGCCGAAGAAACTCGCGAGTGGGATAACCAAGGTTCCGTTCCTAGTCAGCCTGGAGGTGAGGTGGAGCGATGTCACCGCTCATGCCCAGGTGGTGTTTCCCGTCGCCCCACCCTCGGAGAAGGCCGGGACCTTCGTCAACTGGGAGGGACGTCTCCGGTCGTTCGATGCCGCACTCGAGTCGGCCCTTCCCTCCGACTACCGGGTGCTCGACATGCTCGCACGTGAGATGGGCGTGACCCTCGGGACCCCGACGATCGAGGCCGTCGCCGCGGAGCTTGATGAGATCGAATCCAAGGAAGCCCTCAGGCCGGCGGCTCCAACCGTGGCCCGCCCGTCCCAGGGAGACCTCGCCAAGCAGGCGAAGGCAACGGTGCTCTCGACCTGGCACAACCTCATCGATCAGGGATCGCTGCAGGAGGGTGAACCTTTCCTCGCGGGGACCGGCAGGGTTCCGGTGGCCCGCATGAGTCCGGCCACGGTCGAGGCCTTGGGGCTCAAGGGTGGGATCGCCAAGGTCTCCGGGTCGAGCCGGGGAACAATCTCCCTCCCCCTCGTTGTCACGCCGGGTATGGTCGACGGCGTGGTATGGGTTCCATACAACTCACCTGGCTCAACGGTCGCGAATACCCTCGGGGTTGCGTGCGGTGACCTGGTGACCGTGAAGGGGGGTAAGTCTTGATGATGGATATCCCCCTTCCACCGGACCAGACCCTCTACGGAGACGGCCTCCTGATCGTGACGGTGAAAGCCGTGGCGATCCTGGTGTTCCTGCTGCTGAGCGTTCTGTTCGCCGTCTGGTTCGAGCGGAAGGTCATTTCGCGGATGCAGGAACGGTACGGACCGAACATCCACGGCCCGTTCGGGCTTTTCCAGCTAGTCGGCGACGCGCTCAAACTCCTCCTGAAGGAGGATGTCAACGTTCGCAAGGCGGACCGCGTTCTCTATCTCGCCGCCCCCTTGGTTTCGGTCATCTGTGCCTTCCTCGTATTCTCGGTCATCCCCTTCGGACCGGCCGTTCGCATCCCCTTCACGAACGAGGTCACTCCGCTTCAACTGACGGACTTCCCGGTGGCGGTCCTGTTCGTCCTGGCGTGCGCCGCGGTCGGGGTGTACGGCATCGTCCTCGGAGGTTGGGCCTCCGGCTCCACCTATCCCCTCATGGGGGCCGTCCGCTCCTCCGCGCAGGTGATCTCGTACGAACTCGCGATGGGCCTCTCGCTCGTCACGGTCTTCATGATGTCCGGCTCGATGTACACCCAGGACATCGTCGCGGCGCAGACGGATCTCTGGTGGGGCGTCCTGATGTTCCCCGCCTTCTTCTTATATGTCATCTCGATGATCGGGGAGACGAACCGCCTCCCCTTCGATCTGCCCGAGGCGGAGGGGGAACTCGTCGCCGGATACATGACCGAGTATTCGTCGATCAAGTTCGCCTGGTACTTCCTAGCGGAATACATCAATATGCTCAACGTTTCCGCGGTGGGGGCCACCCTCTTCCTCGGCGGATGGAGGGTGCCCTGGCCTCTTAGCGCGATCTCGGACGGCGTCCTCAATACCGGTTACTGGCCCGTCTTGTGGTTCCTGGCGAAGGTCTGGCTCCTGATGTTCTTCTTCGTTTGGGTGCGCGGATCGCTCATGCGGCTCCGGTACGACCAGTTCATGCGGCTGGGGTGGAAGATCCTCATTCCGTTCGGCCTCTCCTGGGTCGTCCTGTGGGGCATCGGCCGCGTGCTCTACGTCGAGGAATGGTTGCCGAAGATGAGGCAGGTCATGATCCCGACGGTCATCGTTCTGGGCGTCGCATTTATCGTCATCCTCCTGTGGCCGACCAAACCCGAGCAGGAGAAGCCAGCCAAGGCTCGGGTGAAGGAGATCGACGCCCATGCCGGGGGTTTCCCCGTTCCGCCGAGGCCCGGCGAGAAGCTGCCTCCATCACCCCGGGCCAGCCGAACGGTTGAGTCTGGGTCTTCAAGAAAAGGGCCACCGACCAAGGCAAAGGGTCATCGTGACTGAGGCCGACTCCCCGTTCGTCTCGAATCTGCCGCGCAAGGGCACGGCGGGGCGTTTCTTCGCCCCCGTCGCGGGTTTTGGGGTGACCCTTCGGAACATCTTCCGGCGACCCAAGACGGAGCAGTATCCCCGGGAGAAGGTTCCTACGGCGCCCCGCTACCACGGCCGCCATCAACTCAATCGCCACCCCGATGGCCTGGAGAAGTGCATCGGCTGCGAATTGTGTGCCTGGGTGTGTCCCGCGGACGCGATCTACGTCGAGGCAGACGCGAACACGCCGGAGGCCCAATACGCGCCGGGCGAGCGGTACGGGCGGGTCTACCAGATCAACTATTTGAGATGCATCTTCTGCGGACTCTGCATCGAGGCCTGTCCGACCCGCTCCCTGACGATGACGAACGAGTACGAGCTCCAAGGGCCGACGCGGGAGGGCCTGATCTACGAGAAGCACGACCTCCTCGCTCCCCTCGAGCCCGGCATGCTCCTGGCTCCACATCCCATGGTGCCGGGGACGACGGATGCGGACTACTATCGCGGGGACGTCACGAAGGCGGTCAAGAAACAGATCGAGTGGGTACGCGAGAATCGTCCCGACGATCCCAGCCTTCCGGAGGTGGGCCATGGGTGAGCAGGTGCTCTTCTGGGTGCTGGCACCCCTGATCGTCCTCGCTGCGTCGACCCTGCTGTTCGCGCGCAAGGCCGTCCACGTCGCCGCCGCCATGATCTTCGTCATGATCAGCCTCGCGGTCTTCTACGTTCAACTCGAGGCACCGTTCCTCGGAATGGTTCAGATCATCGTCTATACCGGCGCGATCATGATGCTCTTCCTGTTCGTCCTGATGTTGGTCGGGGTGGATCAACGCGAAAGCCTCCGCGAGACCATCCGAGGCCAAAGGTGGATCGCCCTCGCAGGGGCCACCGGGCTGGCCATCCTTATCGTGACGACCATCGATCGGGTGAAGATTCCGGAGGGAAGTCTCGCCCAAGCGAACACGGGGGGCAATCCCCAGGCCATCGCCAACGTGCTCTTCGGCGAATTCGCGCTGGTGATGGAGATCCTGGGGTTGATCCTGATCAGCGCGGCCGTGGGAGCGGTCGTCCTGACCCACCTCCCGCGACTCGAGGAGCGCCGAACTCAGAAGTCGCGCGCGGAGGAGCGCATCAGGCTGCGCCTCAATCCGGTCAACAAGCCGATGCCCGGCGTATACGCCAGGCGGAATGCCCTCGACGTCCCCGCCCTCGACCACGAAGGCAAGCCGGTCGAGGCATCGATCTCGCGGGTCCTCAGGGCCCGGAAGCAGGACAAGGAAGGCTCCGAGTGGCGAGCCATCGGGAAGGACGGTGATGCCGAGTGAATCCAATGAACTACGTGGTTCTCGCGACGATCCTCTTCTCGATCGGGGCGGCCGCCGTCCTCCTCAGGCGGAACGCCATCATCGCCCTCATGGGTATCGAGCTCATGCTCAACGCCTCCAACCTCCTCCTCGTCACCTTCGCCCAGGCGAAGGGAAGCGTCACCGCGCAGGCCCTGGCCTTCTTCGTCATGGTGGTCGCCGCGGCCGAGGTCGTTGTGGGATTGGCGCTCATCATCACGGTCTTCCGGTCGCGTCAGAGCATCTCGCTCGACGAGCCTGCGGAAATGAAGGGCTGAGGATGCTGTCACTGACCTGGGTCGCCATCGCCGCCCCCCTCGGGAGCGCCGCCATCCTCCTCCTGGGGGGAAAGCGCCTCGATCGGTGGGGGCATTGGCTCGCGGTCGCGGCCTCCGCGACGAGCGCCGTGATCGGCGTGGGTGCCCTGGCGGGGCTGCTCTCCCGTCCGGGGGAGGACCGTATCGTCAATCAGTTCCTCTTCACCTGGATCCCAGGCCGAGAGCTCCACCTGGAAGCCGGCCTCCGCATCGATCCCCTTTCGGTGTCGTTCCTCCTCCTTGTCGGCATCGTAGGAACGCTCATCCATGTGTACTCGGTCGCCTACATGGAGGAGGATCCGAGAAGGCGGGTCTTCTTCGCCTACCTCAACTTCTTCGTAGCGGCGATGCTCCTGCTGGTGCTCGCCGATTCCTACCTGCTCCTATTCGTCGGGTGGGAGGGTGTGGGCCTCGCCTCCTACCTCCTCATCGGTTTCTGGAACCAGCATCCGCCCTTTGCGTCGGCCGCCAATAAAGCGTTCATCGTCAATCGAGTGGGGGATGTCGGGCTCGTCCTCGCCCTCGGCCTCATGTTCGCCCACCTCGGATCGGTCGATTTCGAGGGAGTGTTCGCGGCCGCCCCCGGGGCCTCCACTGGGGTCCTCACCGCCATCGGGCTCATGCTCTTGCTGGCCGCGTGTGGAAAGTCCGCGCAGTTCCCGTTGCAGTCATGGCTCGGCGACGCCATGGCCGGCCCCACGCCGGTCTCGGCCCTGATCCACGCCGCGACCATGGTGACGGCCGGCGTCTACCTGGTGGTCCGATCCGGACCCGTCTACACCGGAGCCCCCACCGCGCTTCTGGTCGTCGCGATCGTGGGAGCGATCACGCTCCTGTTCGGGGCGATCGTCGGTATGGCGAAGGACGACATCAAGAGGGTGCTCGCCGCGTCCACCATTTCGCAGATCGGCTACATGATGCTCGCGGCAGGATTGGGGCCTGTCGGATATGCCTTCGCGATATTCCATCTGATCACCCACGGGTTCTTCAAGGCAGGCCTGTTCCTCGGGGCCGGATCGGTGATGCACGGCATGGGGGACCAGGTGGACATGCGCCGGTTCGGGGGCCTTTCTGCGCTCATGAAGGTGACGTGGGTGACGGTCGGCCTGGGTTGGCTCGCGATCCTGGGGGTGCCTCCGTTCTCCGGCTTCTGGTCGAAGGACAAGATCATCGAGGTGGCCTTCATCGGAGAGGGGATGAAGCCCTGGCTCCTCGGGGGGGTGGCCCTGATCGGCGCGGGCCTGACCGCCTTCTACATGTCGAGGCTCTTCTTCATGACGTTCCATGGGCTCAAGCGGTGGACGAAGGGGCAGCACCCCCACGAGGCCCCTGCCCTCATGACCGTCCCCATGATCATCCTGGCCGTCGGATCCGCGCTTCTTGGCCTCGTCTTGGGAGTAGGGGACTCCTTCACCTCGTGGCTCGAACCCGTCACCGGCCACGTGGAACATGACAACCCGGTGCTTGCCGTTCCGCTCATCATGATCCTCACATTGATGGTGGTCGCACTCGGGATCTACCTGGCCTACCGCGAATACGTCCTGCGACCGGTTCCAGTGGAACCGCCACCGGCTTCCCTGGTGACCCTGGCCGCCCGCAAGGATCTCTTCCAGGATTCGGTCAACTCGGCCGTATTCCAGTACCCGGGCCAGAACCTCACCCGCCTGCTCGTCTTTGCCGACGCGAAGGGTGTTGACGGTGCGGTCAACCAAACCGCGGCCGGAACCGTCGGCCTCGGGGAGATCATCCGTCGCCTACAGGGCGGCCGGGTTCGCTCCTACGCCGCGATCATGCTCATTGGGGTCATCGTCGTCCTGGCGATCGTCGTGAAGGGAGGGATGTGATGTTCCCGTACCTTTCGGTGCTCGTCGTCCTCCCCACCGTCGGGGCCATCCTCGTGAAGACGTTCCGGGGGCGCTCCTACGTGCGAGAGATCGCCCTGGGTGTGGCCCTGGCGGAACTGGGGCTCGCCATCGCGATGGCGAACGCCTTCAGCCTCGACCAGGCCGGAGTCCCCCAACTCAATGAGACCCATCCATGGATCCCTCAGATCGGCGCGAGCTGGGCCCTCGGGGTCAGTGGAATCGGTCTCGTGTTGGTGCTCCTCTCGACCGTTCTGACGCCCCTCGTCGTCCTCGCGGCCTGGAAGGAAGACACGGATCCGAGGCGGGCGGCCAACTACCTCGCGCTCATCCTTTTCCTCGAGTCTTTCATGGTCGGGATCTTCGTCGCGCGCGATCTCTTCCTGTTCTACCTCCTCTTCGAAGCCATGCTCATTCCGCTTTACTTCCTCATCGGGCTGTTCGGCGGCGAGCAGCGGCGCTATGCGGCGGTGAAGTTCCTCATTTATTCGCTCGTTGGGGGACTCGTCATGCTCGTGGGCGTTATCGCCCTCTATGTCGCGGGGCCCGGCGGGGACCAGGGTTTCCTCCTCGACAACCTCACCGGATTGACCCTCGATCAAACGGCGGAGCGGCTGATGTTCCTGGCCTTCTTCTTCGCCTTCGCCATCAAGGCTCCGATGGTTCCCCTCCACACCTGGTTGCCGACCGTTGCCCAGACCGCCCGCGTGGGCACGACAACCCTGCTTGTTGCCGTCCTCGACAAGGTGGGGACGTTCGGGATGCTGACGCTGTGCCTCCCCCTCTTCCCCCACGCGTCGGATTGGGCGGCTCCGGTCGTCATCATCCTTGCCGTCGTCTCCGTGATCTACGGGGCGTTGCTAGCGATCGGGCAGCAGGACCTGCTCCGGATGGTCGCCTATGCCTCGATCTCCCACTTCGGACTCATGGTCCTGGGAATCTTCGCCTTCCGGCAGACGGCCGCCGAGGGAGCCTCCCTTTACATGCTCACCCACGGCCTCTCCACCGGAGCGCTCTTCCTCCTGGTCGGCTTCCTCGCCGAGCGCCGGGGGAGCGTCAGCATCGAGGACTTCGGTGGCCTGCAAAGGGTGACCCCCGTGCTCGCCGGATTCTTCCTCATCGTCGGCCTCTCGGTGCTCGCCCTCCCCGGGCTTGCGCCGTTCGTCTCGGAGATCATGGTGCTGATCGGTTCGTTCGAGGTGGCCCGAGTCGCGGTCGTCGTGGCGGCCGCCGGGGCGATCCTCGCGGCACTGTACATTCTCCTGGCCTATCAGAAGGTCTTCACCGGCCCGGCGCCGGAGGGTGAGGCTGCGACCACCCCGGACCTGTCCTGGCGGGAGCGTGTCGTCATCGGCCCGCTCATCGCCCTCATGCTCGTCCTCGGATTTGCGCCGGGGCTCGCCCTCGATGCGCTCCGGGCTCCCGCGGAGGTCGCGCTTGACCCGGTTCTCACAACGACCATGGGTGACGTGATTGAAGACGCGGAGGTGTCAGAGTGACCTTCGAAACCCCCATCATCGCCTGGGCGCCGCTCGCCCCCGTCCTCATCGTCTTCGGGGCCGCGGTCATCGGGATCCTTGTCGAGACGGTCCTTCCGGCGGTCCGGGTGCGCCGCCCCCTCCAGGCGACGATCGCCATCGTGGCCACCCTCGCGGCCGCCACCATCGCCGCCCTCCAGTGGGCGGTGCTTCAGGGGGATGGCGTCGAGGTCGTCAGAGGCCGAATCGTCTCGGATCGCCAGTCCCTGATCTGGATCGTGATGATCGCGATATTCGCCGCGCTCGCGGTCCTTCTTTTCACCTCTAGGGTCGGGGGCGACGACGCCTTCACTCCCCTCGCGGCCACGGCCCCGGGTTCTGAGGAGGAGCGCGAGGCGTCGCGCCGGGGATTCGCCCAAACGGAGGTCTTCCCGCTCGCGATGTTCTCGACCGGCGGCATGATGCTCTTCACGATGGTGTCGGACACCCTCATCCTCTTCGTCGTCCTTGAGCTCCTTTCCCTTCCCCTCTATGTGCTCGTGGCTCTGGCGCGTCGACGACGTCTTCTCTCTCAAGAGGCCGCGGTCAAGTACTTCCTAATGGGGGCGTTCGCGTCGGCCATCCTTCTCTTCGGCGCCGCGCTTCTCCATGGCGGTACAGGCTCAACTTCGTTCGCCGTCATAGATTCCGTATATGGGCTGGGGCAGGGGGACAAGCCGTTCATCCTGGTCGGCGTGGTGCTAATGCTGGTGGGTTTGCTCTTCAAGTTGGGGGCGGTCCCGTTCCACACGTGGATTCCCGATGCCTACCAAGGGGCGCCCACCCCAGTTACCGCCTTCATGGCGGCGGCGACAAAGGCCGCGGCGGCCGCGGCGCTCTTGAGGTTCCTCTACCTCGCGGCACACCGCCTCGAATGGGAGCTTGCACCCATGTTGTGGACCGTCGCCATCGCGACCATGCTCTTGGGGACGATCGTCGCCATCGTCCAGACGGACATCAAGCGGATGCTCGCCTATTCGTCCATCGCCCACGGCGGCTTCATGCTCGTCGCCGTTGCCTCGTTCGAGAAGGAGGCTCTCGCGGCCGTCCCCTTCTACATGCTCGCCTATGGGCTCGCGACCCTCGGCGCGTTCGCCGTTGTCGGCCAGGTCCGAGAGGTTACCAAGGACGGCTCGCTCGGCGCGGAGGCGACCCGCTTAGGCCAGTGGGCCGGGCTCGGACGTCGATCCCCCTGGCTCGCCACCGCGATGGCGGTCTTCCTTCTGTCCTTTGCGGGCATTCCGCTCACCGTGGGCTTCATCGGGAAGTTCGTGGCGTTCAAGGCCGCCATTGTCGCCGGGGGGTGGCCGCTCGTCGTCGTCGCCGTCATTGCATCGGCCGCCTCAGTGTTCTTCTATGTCAGGGTCATCGTGCTGATGTTCCTCACTCCGGTCCCTGAGGACCTTGAGGATTCCGTCAAGGTTACGGAGTCGAGGGGACCGTCGCTCGTGATCGCCATCACCGCCGTGGCTACCCTCGCCATCGGGGTCTTCCCTTCCGCCGCACTTGCCCTCGCGACAAATGCTGCCATCCTGGTTCCGTGAGCCTGCCCCTTGAGGATGCTGCCCTGAGGGCAGTCATCGAACCACGGTTGGCCATTGTGGAGGAGAGGCTACGCGATGCCGTGTCCCAACGGGATTCGCTCGCGGACGCGACGAGCAGGCACCTTGTGGATGCGGGGGGCAAGCGGCTTCGGCCCGCCCTGACCCTCCTCACAGCCCAGCTCGGGGACGGCTCGAGGCCGGAGGTGATCGACGCGGCGGTCATCGTCGAACTCACCCATCTGGCCACCCTCTACCACGACGATGTCATGGATTCGGCACCCACCCGGCGGGGTGCACCGTCGGCTCACGAGGTGTGGGGGAACTCGGTGGCGATCCTGACCGGCGACCTCCTATTCGCCCGGGCAGCCCGGATCGTCTCCGGGCTCGGTCCCGATGCCGTGCGCATCCAGGCCGAGACGTTCGAGCGGCTGTGCCTGGGGCAACTCCATGAGACGGTGGGGCCGCCTCCGGGCGCGGACCCCGTAGCCCACTACCTCGAGGTGCTGGCCGACAAGACCGGTTCCCTCATCGCGACGGCGGCTCGCTTCGGGGCGATGTTCGGGGGGTGCGAGTCCGGGATAGTCAGGCAGGTGATGGAATATGGGGCGCACGCGGGGGTGGCGTTCCAGCTCGCCGATGACGTGATCGACCTTCGGTCGGCGGGGAAGGTCACGGGCAAGACTCCCGGCACGGACCTCAGGGAGCGCGTGGCGACCATGCCCGTGCTGCTACTTCGCCGGAGGGTGGTCGCGGGGGGCGGGTCGGCCGACGCCGAACTCCTCGCTCGCATCGATGGCGACCTGGCCGATGACGCGGCACTTGGGGACGTAGTCGGGGAACTTGCGACGCATGAGGTAGCGGAGGAGACGATCGCGCTCGCCTGCGAGTGGGCGGAACGCGCAAAGAGCGCCATCGCCGACCTTCCGGCCAGCGAGGTCTCCGAGGCCCTCGTGGGCTTCGCCGACCACCTCGTCGCACGGGTGGCGTAGCCACCCCGCGAGGCCGTGGACTAGCCTTTTCAACCACATAGGAACGAAACCTAGGGCAATTCACTCCAGGGAGGGAACAATAGTGGGAAGAAAGAGAGCGATCCTGCTCCTTGTGTGTGTGATTGCTCTTGGCGTGATCGTCTTTTTCAAAGTGTATTCCGGTCCAGGGCCAGAAGGGTCTTCGTGGACCGAGATTGATGGTCCGGGTCATCTTGAGTTAGGTGATCTCACAGCCTCAGCGGAGGATGTTCCGCTCCATGAATCAGCAGTGCACTCCTACAACTGCTACGTCGGAGAAGACAGCAGGGTGTCAGGAGAGGGAACGTGGTTCCTCGATCCAGTAGGAGATCTACATATCTCATTGCCGCGGTCGATGAGAATCAGCGCCGAGGGGTTCAAATTATCTACGCATGGGCCTCCGTGGGACAGATGGAGCACACTTATTGTCTTCGCGTGTGGGGTTGACGAGGATCCGATCGTATTCAAGCGAGATCGATGACCTCCGTTCGATTCGGCGCTGGGTGTCCTGACATCAGACCGGGCACACCCTGATTGGTCCCCCAGCGGTTGTCACCACCGAACGGGAAATCGATTGCTCAGGGGCCCTCCGCTGTCTAGAGGTTTGGTCACGGTCTGCCTTCGTCCATCAGCGGCACCCGGTCTATACTCGGGGCCGGACGAACCCACCTCCACTACCCCCCGTAACCGAGGAGATCCGTGAGCCTGGAACGACCCCTCCGCGTCGCCGTCGTCGGCTCCGGTCCCTCTGGCGTCTACGCCGCCGACCTCCTCATGAAAGCCGACCTCTCCGCCTCCGTTGACGTCTTCGAGAGGCTTCCCGCGCCCTTCGGGCTCGTGCGGTACGGAGTCGCCCCGGACCACCCGAACATCAAGCAGATCATCACCACTCTCGCGGGGATACTCAGGCGGGACGGAATCCGGCTGCTCGCCAACGTCGACATCGGCCGTGACCTCGGCCTCGGCGACCTCCGAGCCCACTACGACGCCGTTGTCCTCGCGACCGGCTCGCCCAAAGACGCCCCCCTCGGCATCCCGGGTGAGGGCCTCAAGGGGTCGTATAGCTCGGCCGATTTCGTCTCCTGGTACGACGGCCATCCCGACGGTCCACGCACCTGGCCGCTCGCCGCCCGGGAGGTTGCGATCCTAGGGGTCGGCAACGTGGCCCTCGACATCGCCCGCATCCTAGCCAAGGCGCCCGCCGACCTCGCCTCGACCGACATCCCCGATGAGGTGATGCGGGACCTCGAGGAGTCTCAGGCCACGGATATCCACATCTTCGGCCGGCGTGGCCCGGCTCAGGCGAAGTTCTCGCCCCTGGAGCTCAGGGAGATCGGAAAGGTGCCCGGGGTCGATGTGATCATCGACCCGGAAGGCCTCCAATTCGACGAGGGTTCGCTGGAGACGATCGAATCCAACCGACAGGCGCGACAGGTGGTCGAAACCCTGACCGAGTGGTCCGGGCGCGAGCCAGCTGGCAACCCACGGCGCATCCACCTCCACCTTCTTCTGAGTCCCGTCGCGATCCTGGACGACGGCGCGGGAGCGGTCGCCGGGATCCGGATGGAGCGGATGAGGCTTGCGGGTGATGGCACCGTCGAGGGGACGGGCGAGTTCGTTGAGCATGAAGTGCAGGCCGTCTACCGGGCGGTCGGGTATAGGGGAACCCCTATCGAGTGGCTGCCCTTCGACGAGAGCCGGGGAGTGATTCGCACCATAGCCGGACGAGTCGTCTCGGAGGATGGGGCACCCGTTCCCGGCTTCTACGCGACCGGTTGGATCAAGAGGGGACCGTCGGGCGTCATCGGACATTCCAAGAAGGACGCTCAGGAGACGGTTGGGAGCATCCTTGAGGACGCGGGGGATCTCGTCGCCGGGAGAGTGGCCTTGCGAGAAGACTTGAGCCCGGACGACCTCCTGGGAATGCTCAAGGGCCGGGGGGTGAGGGTGATCGAGTGGAGCGACTGGGAGGTGTTAGACGCCCATGAGCGCGCCCTCGGCGAGGCCCAGGGGCGCGAACGGGTCAAGGTCGTGTCTAGGGACGAGATGACGGACATCGCGCTCGGACGCGCCTAGGTTTTAGTCGGGCATACGATACTGGAACGGCGTTGTGTTGTCGCGCGTTTGAGATCTGGAGGCGAGATGAGGAGAAAGTACTTCAACGGGATGAAGACCATGGGCCTCTTCGTGGGCCTGTGGGTGCTCATGCTTGGGCTTGGTGCGGTCATCGGGGACGGCAAGTATCTTTGGGTTTTTGGCGCGATCAGCCTTCTCATGACGGGCATCGGCTATTGGAACTCGGACAAGCTCGCCATCAAGGCCATGGCCGCCCGGCCTGTGACCGAGGTCGAGCAGCCCGCGATGTATCGGATTGTGCGTCAACTTTCGGAAGAGGCAAGGCAACCGATGCCGAGGCTCTATGTGTCTCCCACCGAGGCGCCGAACGCCTTCGCGACGGGGAGGAGCCCCAAGAAGGCGGCGGTGTGCTGCACGGAGGGGATCCTGGGCCTACTAAGTGAGCGGGAGCTCCGCGGCGTCCTCGGGCATGAGTTGATGCACGTGTACAACCGCGACATCCTCATCGGCTCGGTCGCCGCCGCATTCGCCGGGATGATCACCATGGCGGCTCAGATGATGTACTTCGCAGGGGCCTTCGGCGGGGGAAGCCGCCGCAACGCCAACCCCCTCGTCATGCTGGGCATGCTCATCCTCGCTCCGATCGCCGCATCCCTTATCCGACTTGCCATCACCCGGACACGCGAATACGACGCCGACGAGGATGGAGCCCGCCTGACGGGCGACCCCCTCTCCCTCGCGAACGCCCTACGCAAACTCGACGAAGGCGTCGCCGCGCGCCCCCTTCAGGCCACGAACCAGCTTCAGAATGTCTCCCACCTCATGATCGCCAACCCCTTCAGCGGGGGTGGGCTGACGCGCCTGTTCGCCACCCATCCGCCCATGGAGGACCGGATCTCCCGGCTCGAGGATATGGCGGGAGAGTACGGAACCGCCCGTTAGCGATAGTTGACGAATTGGAGGGCCACGTCGATGTCGGCACCCTTGAGTAGGGCGATCGTCTCCTGAAGGTCATCCCGGCTCTTGCTCGAGACGCGGAGCTCGTCTCCCTGGATATTGGCCTTCACCATCTTGGGGGCACGGTCGCGGATGAGGCTTGTGAGCTTCTTAGCGACATCCTGCGGGATGCCCTCCTGGAGCGTCGCCGATATGCGGTACTCCTTGCCGGAAGGCTGGGGGGCGTCGTGCTTGAGGGCCTTGAGCGAGACCCCCCGTTTGGCGAGCTTCGAGATGAAGACATCGAGCACGGCCTTGACCCGTTCCTCGGAGCTTGCCTTCATTAGGATTCCCTCGCCCGATAACTCGATCGAGGCGCCGACCCCCTTGAAGTCGTACCGCTGGGCTATCTCTTTGGCTGCCTGGTTGAGGGCGTTCTCAACCTCCTGGCGGTCCACCTTGCTGACGACGTCGAATGACGAGTCCCCGGCCATGTTGCCTCCCTGTCTTCATGGGACCCCCTTAGCGGTGAGGTCCCGTTTGTTGCTATCCTTCCATGGCGTCCATAACGCATGGCAGGTTACCCGAGTGGCCAAAGGGAGCTGACTGTAAATCAGTTGCGCAAGCTTCGGGGGTTCGAATCCCTCACCTGCCACCACTGAACCGGTTTGATGCTTGATCCCAGTCTCTCCCGCGAGCTTGGACAGTGGATTTCACCTGGCTCCTCGAAGGCCGGTATGCTGATCCGGCTTGCCCCGATAGCTCAGTCGGTAGAGCGTCTCCATGGTAAGGAGAAGGTCCAGGGTTCGATTCCCTGTCGGGGCTCGGAGGTGATTCCCTTGGTAGGGTAGTCACTTCCCCGGCGGGGTAGCTCAGGTGGTTAGAGCACACGACTCATAATCGTGGGGTCGCGGGTTCAAGTCCCGCCCTCGCTACGTAGGACAACCAGGCGCGGCCAACGCGCGCAGAGGAGAAGACAGTGGCTAGCAAGACGACGGACGTACGCCCCAAGATCACGCTCGCGTGCACGGAGTGCAAGGAGCGGAACTACATCACGAAGAAGAATCGTCGAAACGACCCCGACCGGCTCGAACTCGCGAAGTTCTGCCCACGCTGTGGCAAGCACACCCCTCACCGCGAGACCCGCTAGTGATCTGAGCGGCATGCCAGTCAACGCTGGCGCGGTGGGCCGGATGTATGGCCCCTACGAGCGCTACGAGGTATCGCGGGTGAAGATCCGTGAGTTTGCCGATGCGGTGGATGCACGAGCGACCGAGCACCGTTCGGTCGAGGCCGCCACGGCCGCGGGTTTCAAAGACCTGGTGGCCCCTGACACCTTCGCCGCCGTGATCGCCCAGCGCTCGGAGTTTCATGTGATCGTCGATCCAGAGGTGGGGGTCGACTTCTCCAAGGTCGTCCACGCCGAGGAACGTTTCACGCATCACCGGCCCATCGTCGCCGGGGACGTCATCGAGACCGTGATCCACATAGAAAGCGTCACACAGCGCGCTGGCATCTCCATGGTGAAGACGCGCGCCGAACTGAAGGACGCTACTGGAGCCCCCGTCTCGACGGTGGCCTCCACCCTCGCCGTGAGGGAGGACGCCTGATGCCCGCCACTCGCCCTGCCTTCTCTGTCCTCGCCGTCGGCGACGCGATCGCTACCCGCGAGGTTCGCGTCACCCGGGACAGCCTCGTCCGCTACGCCGGTGCCTCCGGAGATTTCAATCCCATCCACTACAACGACGTCTTTGCCGTTTCTGTCGGGCTTCCCGGTGTCATCGCCCATGGAATGTTCACCATGGGCCAGGCGGCATCCGTCGTCGAGGAGTGGGCCGGGGCCGGGAACGTCGTCGATTACCAGGTGCGTTTCTCCCGCCCGGTCCCGGTGCCGAACCCGGGTGAAGCCATCGTCAGCGTGACGGCGACGGTCGGAGCTCTTGACGAGGAGGCCAAGACGGCGCGTATCGACCTCGCGGTGGAGGTTGACGGACAGAAGGTGCTAGGCAAGGCGCAGGCCGTCGTCGCCTGTGGGTAGGGATTGACGATGGCAGTCGCGCCCCGGTATCGATCCACCACGGCCCCCGATGCCGACCGAATCGCCCACGCCCGACGTGGCGTCCTGGTGCTCTTCCTGTCCATGGGAGTCATGCTCGCTACCCTCCTCTCTCGCCTTCCCACGATTCGCGACGACCTGGGAGTGAACAAGGGACAACTCGCCACCGTCCTCATCTTCGGCGCCGGTGGTGCGCTCGTTGCGCTCCTGCTGACCGGGTGGGCCGCCGCGCGTTTCGGCACCCGCTCCCTCCTGTTCTGGTCGACCCTGACGTACACGTTCTTTTTTCTGGGGCTTGGGGGCGCCTCCCTTGTCGGCCTTCCCGCGCTCTTCGCGGTGAGCCAGTTCTTCGCGGCTTTCAGCTTCGCCTTCACGAACGTTTCCATGAACGCCGAGGCCGCCGCGGTCGAGCGCTATATGAAGCGCAAGGTCATGCCCCAGTTTCACGCGGCGTTCTCGGTGGGCATGTCTCTTGGGCTCGCGATGGGGTGGTTGTTCTCCCACCTCGGTGTGGAACCGATCTGGCACTTCGCCAGTGTCGCCCTCACTCTCATGGTCGTGCGGCTGGCCGTCATCCCCATGGCGGTGATCGACGGCAGGCCGGTCAAATCGGAGGGAATGGGTTTGGGGGGCCCCTTTGCTGTCGCGAAGGCCGAGTTCCGGGATCGTCGTGTCCTCATGATCGGAGCGATCGTGTTCGCGGCGGCGATGACCGAGGGAGCGGCCTCGCAGTGGGTCGCGATATCCGGTGTCGACGATTTTGGGAAGCGCGAGAGCACCGGCGACGCTATGTATTGGGTTTTCGTCATGACCATGCTGGTATTTCGGTCGTTGGGTACCCGCCTGCTCGAACGCTACGGTCGCGTCGCGATGCTCCGGGCTTCGGCCATTTCCACCATCGTGGGGATCTTGATCTTCGCCTTCACGCCAACGTTCTGGCTCGTGCCCGTCGCCCTTGTGTTCTGGGGGATGGGGGCCGCCCTCGGTATACCGATCGGATTTACGGCCGCCGCGGACGAGCCCAAGAGGGCGGCGGCCAGGGTAGCGGCCGTCTCGTCGTTCGCTACCGTGGCAGGCCTCGCGATCCCCCCGATCATCGGGCACCTGGCGGAGGCCACATCCACCCGGCACGCCCTCTTGGTGGTCATCCTGGGTTCCTTGATTACGCTGACGCTTGCGCGTGCGGTCCGGAGGGACGAGCGGATGTTTACCCGACTGAGGAGCCGCCTTGGTGGCCGGCGGGTAGACGAAGCCGGACGGATAGACGAAGCCGGACGGATAGACGAAGCCGGGACCGCTATCGCCGTCTCTCCTTCGGACACCGGCACTACTCTGGTGTGATGAGCCCAAGGCAGAGTCTCGCCGACCTCACGACCCTTAGGATCGGTGGCCCGATAGGCGCCCTCGTGGAAGCCCCGACCGAGGAAGGGCTCATCGAGGCCATCCGGGAGGCCGACGCCTCCGAGGCCTCCCTCCTCGTCCTTGGCGGCGGCTCCAACATTGTCGTGTCGGACGAGGGCTTTTCCGGTGTGGTGGTACGTGATCTCCGGGTGAGCGTTTCTGTGAAGGACTCTCCGGGCGGTGGGGTGAACGTCACGGTCGCGGCGGGGATGCCGTGGGACGAGTTGGTGACCAGGGCAGTCAGGGAGGGGTGGGCTGGCCTCGAGGCGCTTTCCGGGATTCCTGGCTCGACCGGAGCAACCCCCGTGCAGAACGTCGGGGCATACGGGCATGAGGTCTCTGAGGTCATCGCGGCGGTGAAGGTGTGGGATCGGGCCGAGGATCGGGTTCGGATTCTCCCACGAGACGAGTGCGGCTTCACGTATCGCGATTCGCTCCTCAAGCGATCGATGCGGGGTGAGTCCGGGGATGGGAAGCGGTGGCGGCCAACGCCGAGGTTCGTCGTCCTCGACGTCACCTTCCGTCTGGAGTCCGGGGCGCTCTCGGCGCCGGTTCTTTACGGCCAGCTGGCCAAGTCCCTCGGTGTCGAGGTGGGGGAGAGGGCCCAACTCGCACGGGTGAGGGAGGGGGTCCTGCTCCTCCGGTGCTCAAAGGGGATGGTGCTCGACCCCAGTGATCACGACACCTGGAGCGTCGGCTCGTTCTTCACCAACCCCGTCCTCTCGGTTGACCAGGCGAGGCTCCTGCCCGAGGATGCCCCCCGCTTCCCGCTGACCGGCGCGGAAACCCTCAGGGCGGTCAAGGCCGGAGCGGTCAAGATCGGGGCGGTTAGAACCTCAGCGGCATGGCTCATCGAGCACGCGGGCTTCGGCAGGGGGTTCGCCCTGGTCGAAGGCTCCCCCGTGTCGCTCTCTACCAAGCACACGCTTGCCATAACCAACCGTGGCGAAGCGTCGGCGGTCGACATCCTTGACCTCGCTCGACACATCCGTGATGGGGTGCGGAAGGCCTACGGCGTGACGTTGGAGCCGGAGCCCATACTCATCGGCCTCTCGCTGTAGCCCCTATTCGGTGGTGACCGCCTCCAGAATGTTGAGTTTCGCCGCTCGCTTGGCTGGCACGATGGCTGCGAGGATGCCCGTAATGATGGCGATAAAGGTGTAGATGACGAGGCTCACCCAGGGGACGGTTACACCCACGTCCTCGAACATATCGAAGGATTTGATGAGGGCCGCTCCCGTGGCCACACCAAGGATGAAACCAAAGAATGCACCGAGGACCGACATGAACACCGACTCGAGGGTGATGATCCTGCGAACGGACTTTCGGCTGAGGCCGACGGCCCGGAGGAGCCCGATCTCTCTGGTCCGCTCCGCGACGCTCAGGAACAGAGTGTTCGCCACACCGAAGATTCCGATGACGAGCGCCATCCCCAGCAACCCCATAAGGGCCGCCAGAACCCCGTCGAGCATTGAGCTCATCGTCTTGGAGTATTCGTCGGTGGTCACGACCTTGAGGCGGGGGTTGTCCACTACTGCAGCCTCGATCTCCGCACGGATTGCCTCGATATCCGCACCGTCCTCGATCGCGATCATGGTGTTCATGGGGGATAGTCCCTCGTGGAGGATCCTCCCATCGGACCACGAGACCCAGTAGCTGGGGTCCCCCTCCTGGAGGTACGTGCCCGCTATGACGAGGTCGAGTTCCCCGTCGACCCCAACGAAGGTGAGCGTGTCACCCATGCCGTGGCCCTCCTCGAGTACGGCGGGGCTGACAAACACTTCTCCGGGATCAAGGGTCGAGAAGGAGGGCTCGACGTTGTAGACGTAGGCGGCCTCTGCCGTCTTCGCGTCAATGGGAATGATCTCGACGGATTTCCCATCCAACTCCACGATGTCGAGGCTATAGAAGTGCACCGCCGTCACGCCGTCGACGGCGCTGATCGAGACGAGCTCCTCATCGCTGATAGGGGCAAAGGTGTCGGTTGCCATATCCCCGCCGACAATGAAGGTCGCCGAGGCGGTCCCCACCAGCATCTCGTTGATCACGGTCTTGATCGAGGAGACGACGGTCGTCATCATCGCGAGGAGCATGACGCTGAAGATCAGGGCCCCCGCCGTGTTGGCCGTACGCCGGGGCTCGCGCTTCGAGTTGTTCACCGCGAGCGTTCCATTGATCCCGAACACCCTCCTGAACGCCGGCCGTATCCAGGTGGTGAGGGGGCCGATGAACGCGGCGACGAGAAGGATCGTGCCGATCAGGGCGAGGGCGGTCGCGATGCCCACCCAAGCGGCCTTGGGCCACCTGGGCGGGAAGAAGGCGCAGAGGGCCGCGGCGGAGGCGGCAACGAAGAATCCCACCCCGATGAGGCTGCGGGAGGATAGCCCCCTGCGCTTCTGGGTGGCCTCGTCCCGGAGGGCCTCCATGGGGGAGATGCGGGAGGCGCGGATGGCGGGGAGCATGGCGGCGACGACGGTGGTGCCGATTCCGGTGGAAAAGCCCCAGATGAGGGCGGGCGCGGGAAGGGTGAGAGCCCCGATGTTCGCCCCGAAACCCATGACGGTCGCAACGATGAACTTGATCACCGAAGCCATTCCGTAGCCGACGATGAGGCCAAGGACGGAGCCGACGAGACCGATGATGAGCGCCTCAAGCAGGATCATCATGCGTATCTGCTGGGGGGTCGCCGCGATGGCCCTCAAGAGCCCGAGTTCCCGGGTGCGTTGGGTGACGAGCGTCTGGAAGGTGTTCGTGATGAGGAGGGCGCCGACGATGATGGAGATGAAGGCGAATACCAGGACGAAGATGTTGATGACATTGATGAACGAGGCGACCTCCTCGTCCATCTCCTTGATGACGTCGATGGCGAGCTCGGCCCGGATGTCCGAGGGGAGGATCTCCCTGATCGAGTCGCGGACCGCGACCGGGTCGTATCCGTCCTCGACCACCACCGAGATGTTGGTGACCTCACCCTCCTGCCGGACGATCACCTGAGCCTCGTCGTAGTCGAGGTAGGCCAGCATCATGCCGTTCATGGAATTGGATTCACCGAACTCCACCAGGCCGACGAGGGTGTACTCGAACTTCTCCGATTCCATGAGGCGTTGGAAAGTGATCCGGTCACCGATTGTATAGCCTTCCTTCTCGGCCGATGCCGAGTCGAGGACCACCTGGGTATCCGTTAGCGGGGCGTGCCCCTCGACGAGGACGACGTTGTCGAGATCGGGGGATCCGTTCCACCCGATGACGATGATCATCCCGCCCATGAGGTTGGGCTTCCCGTCGGAGCCCATGAGGGTTGCCATGCCGCTGACGACGGGAGCTACCCTCTCGACACCCTCGACGGCCGCAACCTCATCGACCCACGTGTCGTCGAACGTCGGGATGTTCATGCTCATGAAAGAGTTCTCGTCATCCTTGGCGGGGAGGACCTGGAGATCGGTCGCTCCGTAGATCTCCTTCGCCATCGTGCTGAAGGAGTTCTGGATGGCGTTCGTCAGGACGAACGTGCCGGAGACGAACGAGGTGGCCAGCACGACCGCGATAGTGGTGAGGATGAGCCTCTTGGGGTTGTGACGAACGGTTCTCCAGGCCAGTCGGAGCATGTTTTAATGCCCCATCTTCTTCATGCGGTCGAGGACCTTGTCGGCGGTGGGGTTGGTCATCTGGTCGACGATGTGGCCGTCTTCGAGGAACAGGACTCGGTCGGCATAGGCGGAAGAGGTGGGGTCGTGGGTGACCATGACGATGGTCTGCCCGAACTCCTTGACCGCGCGCCGCATGAAGCCGAGCAGTTCGGCACTGGACTTCGAGTCAAGGTTCCCTGATGGTTCGTCGGCGAAGATGATCTCCGGCTTGGCGATCAACGCCCTGGCGACGGCGACCCTCTGCTGTTGGCCGCCACTGAGTTCGGCAGGCAGGTGATGCAACCGGTCCCTGAGTCCCAGGACGTCGACGATCTGGTCGAACCATTCCTCGTCGACCGACCGGCCAGAGATGTCCAACGGAAGGCGGATGTTCTCACGTCCGGTGAGCGACGGGATGAGGTTGTAGGCCTGGAACACGAAACCGATGTGGTCTCTGCGGACGTTCGTAACCTGGGCTTCACTCAACGTTGTCAACTCGATGTCGCCGATGAAGGATCTGCCGGCTGTCAGGAAGTCCAGTCCGGCGATGGTGTGGAGCAGGGTCGACTTGCCGGACCCGGACGGACCCATGATCGCCGTAAACCGGCCTCGCTCAATGTCGACGTCGATGCCGTCGAGTGCGCGCACGGTCATCTCTCCGTGGCCGTAGTCCTTGTAACCCTTCTGCATCGACGCCGCAACATCCGACGCCACCTTCGTGGAAGCCATGGCAGGCCCTTCCTCTGTTTGGGTGGAATGTCAGGAATGGCACTCCAATGCCTAGAGTCTGGCGGAAGATCACTCCGCGAGTCATCGTCCGCATGGACGATATTCAGGAGGGCCCGGGCCTCAAGGCCCGGGCCCTCCCGAGAAAATGGCGCGCGTACCGGATGCCGTCTCCTTTACTCGGTGGTAACGGCCTCCAGGATGTCGATCTTCGACGCCCGCCAGGCCGGCACGATGGCCGCGATGATGCCCGCAAGGATCGCGAGGACCGCGTAGATCACGAGCCACACGACCGGAATGGCGACCATACCCAGCCCCATGGACTTGAGTGCGATCACGAGGGCCACCCCCAGTCCGGTGCCGAGCACGATACCCAGCAGCGTACCGAAGAGCGACATGATGACCGACTCGAGCGTGATCATCCGCCACACCGACCTTCGACTCACCCCGACGGCGCGGAGCAGGCCGAGTTCGCGGGTCCTCTCGGTGATCGAGAGGAACAGCGTGTTCGCCACGCCCAGGATCGCGATGACGAGCGCCGCTGAGAGCATGATCGTGATGATGAGGAGCATCTGGTCGAAGAACTCCGTGAACTCCTGGGCAAGGACATCGGGCGGGAGGACCTCAAGGAGCGGGAACTCCTCGAGGCTGGTTTCGATGGCCACGAGTGTTTCCTGAACGTTCGCGTCCTCCTCGAAGTTGACCATGACCATCCACGTGGTGATCTCGTCGTCGAGTTGCTGCCCGAGCGGCCAGTCCACGAAGACGTCCGGGTCGCCGTCGACCGTGTGTGTGCCGACTATCACCAGGTCGAGGGTCGCGTCCTGACCCACGACGGTGATCGTGTCGTCCACGTCGTACCCCAAGTCCTGCATGCGGGGCCCGATGAAGGCGCCGTCGTCAATGTGGGACATGGTTGGCTCGGTGGGGTAGGTGTAGACGTCTTCGATCGTCTCGGCCTCGACGGCACCCAGCATGATTTCCTTGTCGTCGACTTCGGCGATGCCCCATCCGATGAGCGACGTGAAGTCCACGCCGTCAATGGACTGAACGATCTCGACGGCCTTGTCGGGCACGTCCACGGGTGGACCCATGAGGTTCCCGGCGACGATTGCGTCGGAGTAGATGAGGGTGGAGAAGGCATCGCGGATCGAGACCTTCGCCGATTCGGTCAGGGTGGCCGTGAATGAGAGGAGCAGCACGCCGATCATGAGGGCGCTCGCCGTGATGCCGGAGCGACGGGGCTCGCGCTGGATGTTGCCGGCGGCGAGCTTGCCGTCGATGCGGAACGCCTTCGTGAGCGCGCCTTTCAGCCCCTTGCTGAGCCAGGTCAAGATTTGGGCGGAAAGCAGGGTCACCCCGAAAATGAGCAGAACGGCCCCGACCGCGACCCACAACCAGGGCCGCTCGACCTCGGTATATAGGCCGATCGGGACGCACACGGCCCCGACGGCCGCCAGGCCGCCCCCGATACGGTTGCGGAGCTTCAGGGGCTTGCGCTGAGATGTGCCGGCCTCTCGAAGAGCCTCCATCGGGGAGATCTGCGACGCGTGGATCGCGGGCAGGAGGGCGGAGACGATAGTGACTCCCAGGCCGACCACGACTCCCCACACGAGGGCATCCAAGGGCAGCGTCGGGGTGTCCAGGCCCATGGCATTCGGGCTCGCCTCAATTCCCGCGACAAGACCGAGGGCCAACAGGTAGCCGAGGGCGATGCCCGCGACGGAGGCCATAATCGCGATGACCAGGGCCTCGAGGAGGATCTGCCTGCGAACCTGCTCACCCCGGGCGCCTAGGGCGCGGACCAGCCCGATTTCGCGCGTCCGCTGGGTGACGATGATGCGGAAGGTGTTGGCGATGATGAAGGCCCCGACGAAGACCGCGATGAGGGCGAAGACGAGGGTGAAGACGTCCACCATCTGCATAACGCTGGCGAGGCCTTCCTGCTGCTCCAGCAGGAGTTCTTCGTTGCTTCGAGCCTCCACGTTGTCGGGGAGTGCCGCGTGGAGGTTCTCCAGAACCGTCTCCACGTCGTACCCCTCGGCCACGTAGACGCTGATATCGGTCAGCTGCCCCTCCTTGTGCGAGAGTGTTTGCAGGTCCTCGAGTGTGAGGTCAACTAGGGTCGCGCTCATGAGCCGGTTGGCGGAACCGAACTGGGTGGAGCCGACGAGGTCAAACTCAGCGATACCCTCGTCGGTCGCGACGAGAAGAGTGTCGCCGACCTCGTAGTCATACCGGGCCATGCCACCGATGTCCATCACGGCCTCGCCTGAGGCCTGGGGCGACCGGCCCTCCACGATGGTCATGAGGCTCAGTTCGACGTCGTCATCCCAGGCGTAGAACAGGTTGGGTGCCCCCGTCTGCTGCGGGAGGTCTCCATCGGATTCGAGGATGAAGCCGTAGTACTCGACGGTCGCGCCCGCCTTGGCCACTCCCTCGACCTCTTGAACGGTGTCGAAGACCTCTTCAGGGAAGGTGTTTCGGCTCGCCCCTTCGTGGTTGAAGGAGTCTGTTTCGGCGATAGAGATGTCGCCTCCGGCATAGATCTCCTCAAGCATCGCCGAGAAGCTTGAACCGATCGTGTTGGTGAAGGTGTGTATGGCCACGACCAGGGAGACTCCGAGCATGACGGCGATGCTGGTGAGGATGAGCCGTTTGGGGTTGTGTTTGATGGCTTTGAGGGCGAGTCTGAGCATGGTCTAGTGGCCCATCTTCTTCATGCGGTCGAGGACCTTGTCGGCGGTGGGGCTCGCCATCTCGTCGACGATGTGGCCGTCTTCGAGAAACAGGACTCGGTCGGCATAGGCGGAAGAGGTGGGGTCATGGGTGACCATGACGATGGTTTGACCGAACTCCTTGACCGCGCGACGCATGAACCCCAGCAGTTCGGCACTGGACTTCGAGTCAAGGTTCCCTGATGGTTCGTCGGCGAAGATGATCTCCGGCTTGGCGATCAACGCCCTGGCGACGGCGACCCTCTGCTGTTGGCCGCCACTGAGTTCGGCAGGCAGGTGATGCAACCGGTCCCTGAGTCCCAGGACGTCGACGATCTGGTCGAACCATTCCTCGTCGACCTTCCGGCCAGCGATGTCCAACGGGAGGCGGATGTTCTCACGCCCCGTGAGCGACGGGATGAGGTTGTAGGCCTGGAACACGAAACCGATGTGGTCTCTGCGGACGTTCGTAACCTGGGCTTCACTCAACGTTGTCAGCTCGATGTCGCCGATGAAGGATCTGCCGGCTGTCAAGAAGTCCAGTCCGGCGATGGTGTGGAGCAGGGTCGACTTGCCTGAACCGGAAGGACCCATGATCGCGGTGAACTGTCCCCGCTCAATGTTGACGTCGATACCATCCAACGCCCGGACGGCCATCTCCCCATGGCCGTAGTCCTTATAGCCCTTCTGCATCGACGCCGCATACTTCGACGCCGCCTTCGTGGAAGCCATCATTTGCCTTTCTGTGTGTAGTCGTGAAGAACAATGAACCTATGCCCAGAGTCTGACGGAGATCGGCATGCGGGACCATCGGCCGAACGGATGGTTGTCGGTCATCCTTCTGGGGGATGACCCGGACAGGAACTCTCGGGGTTTTCCCGGGGGTCGCTACTCAGTCGTGACCGCCTCGAGGATGTCGAGCCTCGAGGCCCGTCTCGCGGGAAGGGCGGCCGCGGCGAGGCCCGCCAGGACCGCGACCAGGAAGTAGATCCCCAGGAGAATCCAGGGGATGGACAGGGTGGTGAAACCCAGGTCCTTGAGGGCCACCATCATGGAGGCACCGAGAGCAGTACCCAGGACGATGCCCATGGCCGCCCCGAAGACGGCGATGACGGTGGACTCCAGGCAGATCATCCCCCGGACCGCCCATCGACTGAGGCCGACGGCGCGGAGCAGGCCGATCTCCCGCGTCCGCTCGGTCACGGACAGCAGGAGGGTGTTGGCGATGCCTAGGACCGCGATGACCACGGCCCCGGACAAGAGAGCAGAGATGAAGGCCAGGAGGAGGGTGACGAGGTCGTTCGCCATCTTGACGAGGTCGTTGCTCTCGAAGGTCTCGACGAGCGGGAAGTCGGAAAGCGCCTCATCCAGCGACGCCCGGACCTCGGCCAGGTCGCTTCCCGGCTCGATCGTCAGGAGGACACTGGTGGTCTCGATGCTCCAGAACAGATGTTCTCCCGTGGCCCAGTCGACCAGGAGCGCCTCGCCGATGGCGCCTTCGAACTCGCCCGTGATCGTGAGCCTGAGATCCTCCTTTGCGCCATCGAGGAGGATGGTGCCACCGGGCTCGTAGCCGAGATCCTGGAGGGCGGGCCCGATGTACACGTCTCCCCCGACCTGTCCGATGGACGGGTCCGAGTCAAAGGAGTACATGAGGTCGGCCGCCGCGGTATCGACCACCGCCACCCGGAACTTGGTGTCCTCGATCCGGACGACGCCGGAGCCCCAGCGCATGGTGTCCTCGACCCCCGGGGTGTCCCGGACGATTTCGTACGCCGCTGGGCCGACGACCGGGCCGGAGGCGAAGTTGACCTGGCTCGAGGAGACGGACAGGTCGGCGAGGACGTTGCCCGCGACCTGCTCTTTCGCGAGTTCGCGAGCCGAGCCCGAGATGGTCGCGGCGAGCGACAGGAGCATGACGCCGATCATCAGGGCGGAGGCCGTGTTGGCCGAGCGCCGAGGCTCGCGATGGATGTTCGATACCGCGAGCGTTCCCGTGGCACCAAAGAGGCGCGCGAAGGGGGCACGGATGGCGTCGGCAAGGGGGACGAGGAGGGTCGGGGAGAGGAGGGTCGCGCCGAGGATGAGGAGGATTGCGCCGGGGGCCACCCAGGCGATGGGCGTGCCCAGGGGGGTGCACAGGCCGACGGCGACCAGGGCCGCGGCGGCTCCAGTCATGGCCATCCCTACGCGGGTGCGCAGGCGGAGGGGTTTGCGGGAGTGGGTCCCGGCCTCCCTCATGGCCTCCATCGGATGGATTCGGGAGGCGTGGATGGCGGGCAGCATCGCGGAGCCGAGGGTCACCCCGAAGCCGACGATGAGGCCCAGGACGATGGCGTCGAGGGGGAGGGGGATCGAGTTGTAGGTGTTCCCGAAGGAGGACTCCATCATCTTGAGCAGGACGAAGGCGAGGAGCCACCCCAACCCGATGCCGACCACGCTCGCGACCGAAGCGATGAGGGACGCCTCGAAGAGGATCATCCGGCGCACCTGGGAACCGCTCGCCGCGATCGCGCGGAGGAGGCCGATCTCGCGGGTGCGCTGGGTCACGACGATGCGGAACGTGTTCACGATGATGTACGCCCCCACGAACACGGAGACGAACGCGAAGATGAGGACGACGACGTCGATGATCCCCATGATGTCCGCGACTTCTTCGTCCAGTTCTTCCGTGAGGAACTCGGAGGTGGTCGCCCGTGCGCCCTCGGGAAGCAGGCCGGAGGCGGGCCCGACAAGGGAGGCGTGGCCGACCCCGGCATCGGGGACAATGTCGATCCGGTCGTAGCCCCCGTCCCCGACCCGGACCTCCCGGGCATCCTCAAGGGAGAGGTAGACGAGCGAGGCGCCTTGAAGGATGTTCTGGTTGCCGAATCGAACAGTCCCCACGAGGGTGTAATCCTTGACACCGCCGAACGTCGCGAGATGGAGGGTGTCGCCGAGCGCCCACGTCCCGTTCTCGAAGGAGTGGACGTCGAGGAGGATCTCCCCGGAGTCCTGGATCGCCCGGCCTTTGAGGACGGTGGCGCGGGAGACCTCTGGATTGTCGGACCAGTTCCACACGATCGTCGGGGCGCCCGACAGGGGCTCTCCGTCCTCGCCCAGCAAGGGGGCATCGCCGGAGGCATCGATCCGAGGCTCGACCTCCGCCACCCCGGGGAGGCCCCCGAGCGCTTCGACCGTCTCGTCCGTGAGGAGAGGGACGGGGGCATCGCCTTCGAAGTCGGGATCCGGCGTGATGACGACGCGGCCCGAGCCGTAGTAGCTCTCGTTGAGGTCACCGATCCCGAGTTGGGCGGCGCTCGTGAGGACGAAGGTCGCCGAGACGAGAGCGACTCCGAGCATGACCGCGATGCTCGTGAGGATCAAGCGTTTGGGGTTGTGTCGGACGGTCTTCAGTGCGAGTCGGAACATGGCATCTTCCTGTTTGCCCCCAGTCTGGTGCCCGCAGGCGGTATCGACCATCGGTCGCACGGATGTTGCCGCGCCCTTTTCCTCAGGGATGACCCCGATCCGCGCCTCGGGGGGAACCCCGAGGCCTAGCGAGGCGATATCCCTACCCGCGCGGTGCGACGATCCCGGAGTCGTAGGCCTCGACGACGGCCTGGACCCGGTCCCTCACGCCGAGCTTGGTGAGGATGTGGCTCACGTGGGTCTTGACGGTGGTCGACGACAAGAACAACTCCTTGGCGATTTCGTGGTTGGACAGCCCCCGCGCCATGAGTTGAAGAACCTCGACCTCACGCTCGCTCAAATCCCCGATCGCCTCCTCCGTCGGCACGTGCTCCACGTCCGTCGTCTCCTCAGCCCGCTCCGCCCTGGCGAACTGCTCGATGACCCGGCGCGTCACCTCGGGGGCGAGAAGCGCCTCCCCGCCCGCGATGATCCGGACCGACTCGACCAGGGTGTCGCCGTCGGCGCTCTTGAGGAGGAATCCTGACGCCCCGGCCCGGAGCGCCCCGTATACGTACTCGTCCAGGTCGAAGGTCGTGAGGATGACGACCTTCGCGTCCGGGTCGGCGGCTAGCACCTCGCGGGTCGCGGCGAGGCCGTCCATGCCGGGCATACGGATGTCCATGAGGACGATGTCCGGGTGGTGCTCCTGAACGGCCGCGGCGGCCTTCTCCCCCTCCTCGACCTCGCAGCACACCTCGATGTCAGGCTCGGAGTCGAGGATCATCCTGAGGCCGGCGCGGACCATGGCCTGGTCGTCGACGAGAAGCACCTTGATCATGGGCGGGATCCCTTCCGAGGGGTGGGCTTGGGGGCTTCGGGGACAATCTCAGAGCGACGAGATGGCGGAAGGATGGTGTCGTCGTGTGAGGGCAGCACGGCGGAGATGCGGAACCCTCCCCCGGGGCGAGGCCCGAGTTCGATCGATCCTCCGAGGGCCAACACCCTTTCTCGGATCCCGGCGATGCCGTGGCCCCCACCCGTAGCCAAGGCGTCAGCGATGACCCCCCGCCCGTCGTCCTCGATCGTTACGGTTACCGCTTCGGGGTCACGGAGGACAAGGGCCGATGCCCGCGCCCCAGGACCCGCATGCTTGAGGGCATTGGTGAGGGACTCCTGGACGATTCGATAGGCGCTGAGCTCGACGCCCGCGGGGACGTGTGCCTTGCCGATGATCTTGAGATCGACGGGAAGCCCGGCGTCCTCGACCTGCTTGGCGAGGGCCGGGAGGGAGGCCAGCGCCGGCATGGGATCGAGGTGGACGACGCTCGCGGGGGCGTAGGACGTGCCCACCTCGGGTTCCCCGGATTCGGATTCGGAGGAGTCCCGGAGCACCCCGATCATTCGGTTCATCTCTACCAGGCCCTTGCGTCCGGAATCGCTGATGATCCTGAGGGCCTCCGTCACGGCGGGCTTTGCCTCGCCAAGGGCTCGGCGGGCCCCCTCGGCCTGAAGGGTCATGACGGTGATCTCGTGGGCGACCACATCGTGGAGTTCGCGGGCGATGCGCGCGCGTTCGGTTCGGATCGCGGCCTCGGTCGCCTCGCGCTGGGAGAGGACTGCCCCACGATGGGCAACCTCAAGGGCGGTGGCGCGCTCGCGGGAGAGGGCGTCGGCCCGGCCGATTCCGAAGGGGATGGTGATCACCAGGATCATGGTCACGAGGTGAACGATCTGGACGGAATCCGAACTTAGGATTCCCAGCGTCGTCCAGCCACTCGTGATCACGAGCGCCACCCCTCCCCAACGATAGGCCTGTCGCGTCGGGAGGAACGTCGCGACCGCGTGGATAGCCACGACGAGCCCAAGCATGGCGATGGTGTCCCTGTACTCGAGCCCGCGATCGACGACCCACGCCGCGAGGACGATGACGAGCACGGTCCGGGGTGTGCTCTGGCGCCAGATCAGGGGCAACGTCTGAGCGATGATCAGGACGATGCCGAGGAAGTCCTGCTCACGCATCCCGGAAAGGCCAAAATCCGTTCCCGGACCGGTGTACAGCATCGCGAGGGTGCAGAGGGCAAGGGCGATGCCGACATCAAGCCGACGAAGCCCGAGGGCGGGCTTGCGGTCGATGTCGGTCTCGCTCATGAGTCGATGCTAGGCCCAGAGGGCGATGGCGCGGATCGGCCGATCGGACGATTGGGCAGTGGCCTACGGCCTGCGGTCCGGTTGTCAGCCGTCCTTGCGGGACGACCAGCGGAAGGTCTTGAGGGCAAGGACGAGTCCGATAATCAGCCAGATCCCCACGACTATGGCACCCGTCCCGAACTCCCAGGAGTTATTGGGTTCTTGACTCCGCATGAAGTCCGGGAGGAAGACTCCCCGCATCGATTGGGCCATCCATTTGAGGGGGAAGATGCCCGCGATGTTCTGCATCCAATCGGGGATCTGACTAAAGGGGAAGTAGACACCAGAGATGAACTGGAGGACCAGAACCACCGGGACCATGATGGCGCTTGCGCTCTTACCCGTGCGGGGGACGGACGACATCGCAATCCCGAGAACCGTCGAAGTCGAGATCGCCAGGAGGAACACCCACGCGAAGGTGAGCCAGATCCGGCCCTCGGTAGGAAGGGGGATACCGAGTAGCACCCGCGCCACCACCAGCATCAGACCGAGCTGGGCGATGGAGACGAAGATGACCTGGATGACCTTGCCCCCGAAGTACGCGGCGGAAGGAAGGGGGGTGCCGCGGAGGCGCTTGAGGACACCCTGGTCGCGTTCGATCGGGATGGCGGTCGCCAGGTTCTGGAACCCGGTATACACGATTCCCGAGGCCAGCATTCCAGGCAGAAAGTACTGCTTGAAGTTGACGACGACTGGGGTGTCCATTCCCTCGGTGACGTCTAGGTTGCCCATGATCGCCGCGAACAGCAGGAGGAAGATCGTGGGAAACAGGAAGATGAAGATCATGCTGTCGCGATCCCGGAAGAAGATGCGAATCTCTGTGACGGCTCGTTCCCACACGAGGGACCAGAGGTCTGGGCGGGTCGCGATGACGGAAGTCGAGGTGGTCATGAGGCGTCCTTCCCGTTGTGGCCGACAAGTTCCAGGTAGGTGTCCTCAAGCGTCGGACGTCGAACGGCGAGCCCTGGGACCTCGCCGTCTGTCCCGGCGTGCTTCTCGATCAAATCGCGGATGAACGCCGTCGGTTTGGGTGTTTTCTTCTCCCGCTTCTTTCCGCCCTGCTCCCAGGAGACGATCGCCCCAGCCCCGCCGGACTCCCTCAGACCCCGGGGGGTGTCCAGAGCGACCAACCGGCCCTGGGTGATAACCCCCACGCGGTCGGCGAGGTAGTCGGCTTCCTCAAGATAGTGCGTGGTCAGGATGATTGTGATGCCGTCATCCTTAAGCCTGTCGATGAGCTTCCAGAAGGTTCGTCTGGCCTCCGGATCAAAACCCGTGGTCGGCTCATCGAGGAAGAGCAGATCCGGTCTTCCGACGATGCCGAGGGCCACGTCGAGGCGGCGCCTCTCTCCGCCCGACATAGTCTTGCTGCGGCGGTCTGCTATCTCGTCAAGGCCGACGGCCTGGAGGATACTATCCGTATCTTGGGGGTTGGGGTAGAACGATCCGATGTGATCGATGTACTCGCGCGCGGTGATGGGTGTCTCGTCGGCGCTCGACTGGAGGACGATGCCGATGCGCTCGCGCCAGTCACGGGTCGGGTGGGCTGGATCGTGCCCCAGAACGAAGACCTCGCCCGAGGTGCGTTTGCGGTAGCCCTCGAGGATTTCGATGGTGGTGGTCTTGCCAGCCCCATTGGGGCCGAGCAGGGCGAAGCACTCGCCGATGTGGATGTCGAGGTCGAGGCCATCGACGGCTGGTTTGCGCCCATACTCTTTCCGGAGGCCCCGGATACTCACGGCGGTGTCTGTCATAGCAGTGTTTCTCACGGCCACGACTCTATCCGCTCACGCGTGGATGTGAGTCATCATTGAGGACGATTGCGGTCATTTCTGCCTCAGGGCGATGCCCCATGTTATTGGGACGATGACTGTTCTTCGCTGACGGGGTCCTTGCGCTGTCGCCTACCCCTCGGCGAAGAGCCGCTGGAGTCGTCCGACACCCTCGACGAGGTCCTCGTCACCCAGGGCGTAGCTCAAGCGGAGGAACCCGCTCGGCCCGAACGCCTCACCGGGAACGACCGCGACCTCGACCTCCTCGAGGATGAGAGCGGCGAGTTCGGCGGAGTTGGCGGGTACCTTGCCCCGGATCTCCCGGTCGACAAGTGCCTCGACGGAGGGATAGCAGTAGAACGCACCCTTGGGCGTCGGGCATACCACCCCATCGATCTCGGACAGCATCGACACCATGGTCTGTCGGCGCTGATCGAATGCCTTCCGCATGAGGACGACATCTTCAAGCCCGCCCTCAAGAGCTGCGATGGCCGCACGTTGGGAGACGTTGGCGACGTTTGATGTCAGGTGTGACTGGAGGTTTGCGGCGGCCTTGATGACATCGAGCGGGCCGATCATCCACCCCACTCGCCAACCGGTCATGGCGTAGGTCTTAGCGACACCGTTAACCACAATGCAGGTGTCGGCGAGATCCGGCACCACCTTGACGATCGGGGTGAAGACGGCGTCGTCGTAGGTCAGGTGTTCGTAGATCTCGTCCGTCACCACCCAGACGCCGTGTTCGAGCGCCCACTCGCCGATGGCCTTGGTCTGTTCGGGCGAATACACCGCTCCTGTGGGGTTGGAGGGTGAACAGAAGAGGAGGGCTTTGGTGCGGGGGGTCCGGGCCGATTCGAGTTGCTCCACCGTGACGAGGTAGTCCTGATCGGGACCGGCAAAGACCTCGACGGGTTGGGCGCCGGTAAGGCGGATCGCCTCTGGGTAGGTGGTCCAGTATGGGGCGGGGAGGATGCATTCGTCACCGTCGTCGAGGATGGCAGCGAAGGCCTGGAACACGGCTTGCTTGCCTCCGTTGGTCACGATGGTCTGGGCGGGATCGATCTCGTAGCCGGAGTCTCGTAGCGTCTTGACGGCGATGGCCTCGCGAAGGGCTGGAAGGCCGGCGGCAGGTGTGTACCGGTGGTTGGCGGGGACACGGGCGGCAGCGACGGCAGCCTCGACGATGTAGTTGGGTGTCGGGAAGTCCGGCTCACCAGCCCCGAAGCCGATGACGGGGCGTCCGGCGGCCTTGAGAGCTTTCGCCTTGGCGTCGACGGCGAGGGTGGCGGATGGGGCGATGGCGCCAAGTCGCTTGGATACACGGCGCGGGGCAGGGGTGGCGTTCACGTCCACCATTGTGGCATCCTCCGGCTAAGCCCGTGTCAGACGACAGTCCCCGTTTCTTCCATCCGCACGGGTCGGGGGACTCAAGATGCAGTTGGTATAGAGCCCCGGGTGTTTCACACCACACGAGTCACTAGTGCACTTCGACCCGTGCGGACGACTGGGAGACCGGCTGACGGTTCGACGGTGGAGCCTAATCCGCGTAGACTGAGCGACCGGCGATTGACAATCGTGACGATGGATTGCACCCAAACGCGGATTCGGAACGGTGTCAAAAGCCAACGGGGGACCCACCTCCCCCATAGGGCAGTGGCGCAATTGGTAGCGCATCGGTCTCCAAAACCGACGGTTGGGGGTTCGAGTCCCTCCTGCCCTGCGTACAGTAGGACCCCGCGTGCATGTGAGAAAAGGACCAATGGTGAGCGAATCCGCTATCACGGATGCTGAAGAGAAGGACCCGCGGCACGAGAGCCGGGGTTTCTTCGGCCGTCCCGTACTGTTCGTTCGGCAGGTGGTTTCCGAGCTCAAACGCGTGGTTACGCCGTCGGTGGAGGAGTGGCGTCGCTACACGATCGTCGTGGCGATATTCGTCTTGGTGGTCGTCACGATCGTGACGATCTTCGACTTCATTTTTGGACTACTCGTAGAGAAGGTGTTCGGTGGTTAACGATATTTCCGATGACGGCTTGGTTGAAGCCGTAGGCGACAGCCCTATGGAAGCCTTGTCCGCCGTCGAGGTGATCGTAGAGCCGGAGCCGACCGTTGAGGCTGAGGTGGCCATCGAGCCGGAGCCGACCGTTGAGGCCGAATCCGTCTCGGAGGTTGAGGAGGAGGATCCGACCGCCGCATTCCGCGCCGAACTCGGCTCGCGTGAGGGCGACTGGTACGTCATCCATTCGTACTCGGGACACGAGAAGCGAGTCAAGCAGGCGATTGAGCATCGTATCGAGAGCCTCCACATGGAGGAATTCATCTTCCAGGTCGAGGTTCCGATCGAGGATGTTACCGAGATCAAGAATGCCCAGAAGCGCAAGATCTCCCGTGTCCGCATTCCCGGCTATGTCCTGGTCCGCATGATCCTTACGGATGAGTCGTGGGGAGCTGTGCGAAACACTCCAGGTGTTACGGGTTTCGTCGGTCATGCCCACCAGCCCGTTCCGCTCATGATCGATGAGGTCTATTCGATGCTTGCCCCCGCCGAGGCCAAACCGGCGAAGGGCACCGAGGGCGGGGGATCGGGTTCCTCTACCGTCGAGGTGGACTTCGTCGTTGGAGAGTCGATCACCGTCATCGATGGCCCGTTTGCCACCTTGCCCGCCACCATCTCAGAGATCAACGTGGAGTCCCAGAAGCTCCACGTCCTCGTTTCCATCTTCGGCCGGGAGACCCCGGTCGAGTTGTCGTTCAACCAAGTTCAGAAACTCTAGGTCGAACGCCTACCGGCGATCAACGCCACGAAAGACAAAGGACCCGCTACATGGCACCCCCGAAGAAGAAGAAAAAGGTTGTCGGGCTGATCAAGCTCCAGATTCAGGCTGGCGTGGCCAACCCTGCGCCGCCCATCGGTCCCGCTCTGGGTCAGCACGGCGTCAACATCATGGAGTTCTGCAAGGCGTACAACGCAGCAACGGAGTCGCAGCGGGGGAACGTTATCCCCGTCGAGATCACGGTGTATGAGGATCGGTCATTCGACTTCATCCTCAAGACTCCCCCAGCGGCCGAACTGATTAAGAAGGCGGCCGGTCTGGAAAAGGGTTCGGCTACGCCCCATACGGACAAGGTGGGTTCGCTCACCGAGGCCCAGGTGCGACAGATAGCCGAACAGAAGATGCCCGACCTCAATGCCAATGACATTGACGCCGCGGCGAAGATCATCGCCGGTACCGCCCGGTCGATGGGCGTTACCGTTCAGTAATCACCCCAGTGGATGGGTCACGCGCTGACCCGCTACCCACGACTGCTAAGGAGTTGCAGATGACCAAGCGCAGCAAGGCGTACCGCGACGGGGCTCAACTCGTCGACCGGAGCCAGGTGTATTCCCCGCTCGAGGCCGTGCGCCTCGCGCAGAAGACCGCCTCGAAGAAGACGGACTCGACCATCGACGTGGTGTTTCGACTGGGGGTCGATCCCCGCCAGGCGGACCAGGCCGTCCGTTCGACCGTCATCCTTCCTCACGGAACCGGGAAGACCTCTCGGGTCCTGGTCTTCGCAACAGGGGACAAGGCGGAAGCGGCTCGGGCAGCCGGTGCCGAGATCGTCGGCGATGACGAGCTCATCGACGAGGTGGCTGGAGGCCGAATGGACTTCGACGCCATCGTCTCCACTCCCGACCTCATGGGAAAGGTCGGTCGGCTAGGCAAGGTACTTGGCCCCCGTGGCCTCATGCCGAACCCCAAGACCGGCACCGTGACCATGGATGTGGCCAAGGCCGTGAGTGACATCAAGGGAGGCAAGATCGAGTTCCGTGTAGACAAGCACGCCAACCTCCACACGATAATCGGCAAGGCGTCGTTCGGCGACCAGAAGCTCGTCGAGAATTACACAACCGTTCTTGAGGAGATTCTTCGAGTCAAGCCATCGACGTCAAAGGGACGGTACCTCTCCAAGGTGACGATCTCGGCGACAAGCGGCCCGGGCATCCCGGTCGACCCCACGGCATCGGGGCCGACCGAGGAGTAGAAGCGACTTGCGTCGGGGGCCCCTCCCCCGTACCATGACAGACGCCAAAGACCGCCGGTCGCCCGGCTCGCAAGAGTCGGACCGAAGTCCCGCAACAGCGGAGGCCAGCGCAGGAGAGAGTGTGACGCTTGCCGGATCCCTCGGCCAGCCAGACGCCCCGCCCTGCGCGGGGCTTCTCCGTTGATGGGGCCAAGGCTCGCAGCCGGGGGTCGAACCAACGGAAGGATACTCATGGCGACGCCTGACAAGGTGGCCGCGGTCAAGGAGATGGCGGACTTATTCCGGACATCCTCGGCCGTGATCGTCACCGAGTACCGCGGACTCACCGTGCCGCAACTCGCCGAGTTGCGTCGCTCCCTCCGCGGGGTCGCAACCTTCTCGGTTGCCAAGAACACCCTGATCACCCTTGCGGCCAAGGAGGCGGGAGTTGAGGGAATCGACGCCCTTTTCTCCGGCCCTACGGCCATTGCCTTCGTCACCGGAGATCCGGTGGCTGCGGCAAAGGGTCTCAAGACGTTCGGAGATATCAACCCGGCCCTTGTCATCAAGGGCGGCGTGTTCGAGGGAAAGTCCCTCACCTCATCCGATGTCGCATTTCTCGCATCCCTCGAGTCTCGCGAGGTTCTGCTCGCCAAGGCAGCAGGTGCCTTCAAGGCGTCCCTGTTTGGCGCCGCGTATATGTTCAAAGCGCCGCTATCCGATGCGGCGCGCACCGTCGATGCCCTGCGCCAAAAGCAGGAAACCGCGGCCTAGCCGCACCACCCGTCACCACGGCCTACCGCAGGTCAAGGAAGGAGTCCCATCATGGCGAAGTTGAGCACCGATCAGTTGATCGAGGCGTTCAAGGAGATGTCACTCATCGAGTTGTCCGAGTTCGTGAAGAAGTTCGAGGAGGTCTTCGAGGTCACGGCCGCCGCACCGGCCGCGGCAACTGTCGCTGCCGCCCCGTCCACCGTCGAGGAGGTCGAGGAGAAGGAATCGTTCGACGTCATCCTTGAGAGTGTCGGCCCGAACAAGATCGAGGTCATCAAGCAGGTTCGTACCCTGACGAGCCTCGGTCTCGGCGAGGCCAAGGCTCTAGTCGACGGTGCCCCCAAGCCCGTCCTCGAGGGAGTCAAGAAGGACGAGGCCGAGAAGGCCAAGGGCGTCCTGGAGAGTGCTGGCGCCACCGTCGTCCTCAAGTAGATCGGACGGGAGGGCCGGGACCGCGTATCGCGGCCCCGGCCGTTCTGCTTTCCATTGGGGAAAGCATCGGGGAGGGGCGCCGGGTGAAGGCATCGGGTTCAGGCATCGTCCGACCCCTGGTGGAATCCCTTGGCTCAATTTGGATTCTGGGTGGACAAGCGCACCAATAATGAGTACACTCGTCAGTTGCGCTGCTTCTTGTCCTGCCCTCATATGCCTGCCCGGCGTGCGTCCGTTCGCGGCTAGCCCCGGGGTCCGGTGGAGCCGTGGCTATTGCATCGCACTCACGAACGGATCGTCGGGAAGGACCCCCCTTTGGCTGCCTCGCGTACCTCGCCTGCCACTGCTATCTCCAATCGCAGCGCTTCGCGTCGAATCTCGTTTGCTCGCATCTCTGAACCCATCGAGGTACCCAACCTGCTCGGGCTTCAGACGGAGAGTTTTGACTGGCTCCTAGGCAACGAGGCGTGGCAGGCTCGCGTCGCCGCCGCCAAGAAGGCCAGACGTAGCGACGTTCCCGAGGTCGCCGGGCTTGGGGAGATATTCAAAGAGATCTCCCCCATCGAGGATTTCGGGCAGACGATGTCCCTCTCCTTTTCGGATCCATACTTCGAGGACCCGCGGCATACCCCGGAGGAGTGCAAGGAGAAGGATTTCAATTACGCAGCCCAGCTCTTCGTGACCGCCGAGTTCACCAACCACGGAACGGGTGAGGTCAAGTCACAGACCGTCTTCATGGGCGAGTTTCCGCTGATGACCCCACGCGGTACCTTCATCGTCAACGGTACGGAACGCGTCGTCGTCTCCCAGCTCGTCCGTTCTCCCGGTGTCTACTTTGAGTCGACTCCAGACAAGACCAGCGACAAGGACATCTTCACGGCGAAGATCATCCCCTCCCGTGGGGCGTGGCTCGAGTTCGAGATCGACAAGCGTGACACCGTTGGGGTCCGGGTGGACCGCAAGCGCAAGCAGCCGGTCACCCTCTTCTTGAAGGCGCTCGGGATGACGCACGAAGAGATCGCGGAGGTGTTTGCCGACTATCAGTCGGTCATAGAGACCCTCGCCAAGGACACTCTCGCGACCCGCGAGGAAGCCCTCGTCGACCTTTATCGGAAGCTTCGCCCGGGTGAGCCACCGACGATTGAGGCTGGCCAGAACCTGCTGGACAACTTCTACTTCAACGCCAAACGGTACGACCTCGCCAAGGTTGGGCGCTACAAACTCAACAAGAAGCTTGGCCTCGATGCGCCACTGTCTAGCTCAACCCTGAGCCTCGACGACATCATCGGCACGGTGAAGTACATCGCCGCCGCTCACCTCAACGCCACGACCCTCACGGGTAAGGCGCGCGAGGTTCGGGTGGAGACGGACGACATCGACCACTTTGGCAACCGCCGGATCCGCGCCGTCGGAGAACTCATCCAGAATCAGATCCGCACCGGTCTTTCCCGGATGGAACGGGTGGTGAGGGAGCGCATGACGACGCAGGACGTCGACGCCATCACCCCCCAGACCCTCATCAACACCCGTCCGGTCGTCGCGGCAATTCGTGAGTTCTTTGGCACGAGCCAGTTATCGCAGTTCATGGACCAGAACAATCCGCTCGCAGGACTCACCCACAAGCGTCGCCTTTCGGCGCTCGGACCCGGAGGCCTCAGCCGGGATCGTGCCGGGATGGAGGTACGGGACGTCCATACGTCCCACTACGGCCGCATGTGCCCCATCGAGACCCCGGAGGGCCCGAACATCGGCCTCATCGGCTCTCTCGCCTCCTTCGGTCGGATCAATCCCCTTGGATTTGTCGAGACGCCTTACCGCAAGGTCGTCAAGGGCAAGGTGACGGACCAGGTCGACTACCTAGCGGCGGACGATGAGGACAACTACGTCATCGCTCAGGCCAACGCACCACTATTGGAGAGCGGCGCCTTCGCCGAGGACCGGGTGCTCGTGCGCTCGCGGGGAGGGGAGGTCGAGTTTGTCCGCGGGGACGCCGTCGACTACATGGACGTCAGCCCGCGACAGATGGTGTCCGTCGCGACCGCCCTCATCCCGTTCCTCGAACACGATGACGCGAACCGTGCCCTCATGGGCGCGAACATGCAGCGCCAGGCCGTTCCGCTTGTCCGATCCGAGGCACCGCTCGTCGGAACCGGGATGGAGCGCAGGGCCGCCATCGATGCCGGTGATGTGGTCATCGCGGCCAAGAAGGGCGTGGTGACGGAGGTCTCGTCCGATCTTGTCGTAGTTGCCAATAGTGACGGAACATCGACGTCGTATCGCATCGCCAAGTTTGAGCGGTCGAACCAAGGCACCTCATATAACCAGAGGGTCGTGGTCGACGAGGGAGACGCCGTGGTGCCCGGCTCGGTCATCGCGGATGGCCCGGCTACCGAAAACGGCGACCTTGCCCTGGGGAGGAACCTCCTCGTGGCGTTCATGCCTTGGGAGGGTCACAACTACGAAGACGCCATCATCCTCTCCCAGCGTGTCGTCCAGGACGACACGCTCTCGTCGATCCACATCGAGGAGCACGAGGTTGACGCCCGTGACACCAAGCTGGGTGCGGAGGAAATCACCCGCGACATCCCGAATGCCTCCGAGGAGGCGCTCGCCGATCTAGACGAGCGCGGCATCATCCGCATCGGCGCAGAGGTTCGCGCGGGGGACATCCTCGTCGGCAAGGTGACCCCGAAGGGCGAGACTGAGCTCACCCCGGAGGAGAGGCTTCTCCGAGCAATCTTCGGGGAGAAGGCCCGCGAGGTGCGCGATACGTCTCTCAAGGTGCCCCATGGCGAGTCTGGCACCGTCATCGGCGTCCGCCAGTTCACCGAGGAGGACGGCGACGACCTTCCCGCCGGGGTCAACCAGTTGGTGCGGATCTACATAGCCCAGCGCCGCAAGATCCAGGAGGGCGACAAGCTCGCGGGGCGTCACGGAAACAAGGGCGTCATCTCAACGATCCTGCCGATCGAGGACATGCCGTTCCTCGAGGACGGAACCGCGGTCGACGTCATCCTCAACCCCCTCGGAGTGCCCGGCCGCATGAACGTCGGACAGGTCCTCGAGGCTCACCTTGGTTGGATCGCGCACCACGGGTGGGATGCCTCGGGCGTGACCGCCCCGTGGATACGCAATTTGCCTTCCGATGCCACGATCTCGGAGCCCAACGCTCCGGTTGCGACCCCGGTCTTCGATGGGATTCAGGAGGAGACCCTTAACGGGCTTCGCTCCGTCATCATGCCGAACAGGGATGGAGATCGCCTCGTGGGCGACGACGGAAAGGCGCGTCTTTTTGACGGTCGCACGGGAGAGCCCTTCCCGGCTCCGGTTTCCCTGGGATACAAATACATCCTCAAACTGCACCACCTCGTTGATGACAAGATCCACGCGCGCTCGACCGGTCCATACTCGATGATCACACAGCAGCCACTGGGTGGAAAAGCCCAGTTCGGCGGGCAGCGTTTCGGTGAGATGGAGGTATGGGCCCTTGAGGCCTACGGCGCCGCCTATGCGCTCCAGGAGTTGTTGACCATCAAATCGGACGACGTCTTGGGTCGCGTCAAGGTGTACGAGGCGATTGTCAAGGGGCAGAACATCCCCGAACCGGGCCTCCCCGAATCGTTCCGAGTGCTCATGAAGGAAATGCAGTCCCTGTGCCTCAACGTGGAGGTGCTCAATGGAGAGGGACAACTCATCGACATGCGGGAGACCGAGGAGGACGCCTATCAGGCGGCCGAGTCCCTGGGCATCTCCCTTTCAAGCCGGCCCGATGCCTCGAGCATCGATGAGATCTAGGCCAGCAATGATGCCGGAAATGGAAGCGACAAACGGGTCGGCGAGGCCGACGATGCAAGGGAGTGGAAACCGTGCTTGACGTCAACGAGTTCGGCGAGCTGCGGATCGGCCTCGCGTCGGTCGACGACATCCGTCAGTGGTCGCACGGTGAGGTGAAGAAGCCGGAGACGATCAACTACCGCACGCTCAAGCCGGAGAAGGATGGCCTGTTCTGCGAGAAGATCTTCGGCCCGACGCGCGACTGGGAGTGTGGTTGCGGCAAGTACAAGCGCGTCCGGTACCGCGGAATCATCTGTGAGCGATGCGGCGTCGAGGTCACCCGTTCCAAGGTGCGCCGTGAGCGCATGGGGCACATCGAGTTGGCCGCGCCCGTCACCCACATTTGGTACTTCAAGGGAGTGCCCTCGCGCCTGGGTTACCTTCTGGACCTTGCACCGAAGGACCTGGAAAAGGTCATCTACTTCGCCGCCTATATGGTCACCGAGGTCGACGAGGAGGGCCGCCACGAGGACATGCCCTCGCTCCGGAACGAAATTGAGGCAGAAAAGAAGGTCATCGCCAACCAACGCGATGTTGACATCGAAGCCCGTGCCGTGAAACTTGAATCCGACCTCGCGGAGCTCGAGGCGGAAGAGGCGAAGGCCGATGTGCGCCGCAAGGTCAAGGAGGGTGCCGAGCGGGACATGGCATCCATCCGCAAGCGCGCCGATCAGGAGCTAGACCGCTTGACGCAGGTCTTTGACCGCTTCCTGAGCCTCAAGGTCCAGGATCTTGAAGGGGACGAGATCCTCTACCGCGAGCTCAGCCGTCGATACGGCTCGTACTTCAAGGGCTCGATGGGGGCAGAGGCTATTCAGAAGCGTCTGATCTCCTTCGACCTCGAGGGTGAGGCGATCCACCTCCGCGAGGTCATCGCCACCGGAAAGGGGCAGCGCAAGACCCGCGCCCTCAAGCGCCTCAAGGTGGTCAACGCCTTCCTGACGACCCGGAACTCGCCCGAGGGCATGGTCCTCGACTGCGTCCCCGTCATCCCGCCAGACCTCAGACCCATGGTCCAGTTAGATGGTGGCCGCTTCGCGACCTCCGACCTCAACGACCTATATCGCCGCGTCATCAACAGGAACAACCGCCTGAAGCGGCTTCTCGACCTTGGCGCGCCGGAGATCATCGTAAACAACGAGAAGCGGATGCTTCAGGAGGCCGTGGACGCGCTGTTCGACAACGGTCGCCGTGGCCGTCCCGTCACCGGGCCAGGCAACCGCCCCCTCAAGTCCATCTCGGACATGCTCAAGGGCAAGCAGGGCCGCTTCCGCCAGAACCTCCTGGGCAAGCGCGTCGACTACTCGGGTCGTTCGGTCATTGTGGTCGGACCGCAACTCAAGCTCCACCAGTGCGGTCTTCCCAAGCAGATGGCGCTCGAGCTGTTCAAGCCGTTCGTTATGAAGCGGCTCGTGGAACTCAATCACGCGCAGAACATCAAGAGCGCGAAGAGAATGGTCGAGCGCTCGCGGCACGAGGTTTGGGACGTGCTTGAGGAGGTCATCGAGGAGCATCCGGTTATGCTCAACCGTGCACCGACCCTCCACCGCCTGGGGATTCAGGCCTTCGAGCCCCAGTTGGTCGAGGGCAAGGCGATCCAGTTGCATCCGCTCGTCTGTGCGGCGTTCAACGCCGACTTCGACGGCGACCAGATGGCTGTCCACCTCCCGCTCTCCGCGGAGGCGCAGGCCGAAGCCCGCATTCTCATGTTGTCGTCGAACAACATCCTCAAGCCATCCGACGGCCGCCCCGTGACCATGCCGTCTCAGGACATGATCATTGGGCTGTACCACCTCACTCTCTTCCGCAAGGGCGCCAAGGGTGAGGGTAGGGCGTTCTCGTCGCAGGCCGAGGCCCTCATGGCCTTTGACGGGCATGGCCTCGAGTTGGGGGCGGAGATCACGCTCCGAATCGACGGAGGCACGATTCCGCCGGTCGGATGGAACCCACCCGCTGGATATCAGCCGGGGGACGAGTTCCTGCTCACGACGACCCTCGGGCGGTCGTTGTTCAACGATCTTCTTCCGGTCTCGTATCCGTACGTCAACGACAATATTGACAAAAAGATGCTCGCGGATATCGTCAATACCCTCGCGGAACGCTATCCGAAGGTCGAAGTTGCGGCTTCGCTCGATGCGCTCAAGTCGGCGGGCTTCCACTGGGCCACGCGATCGGGAGTGACGATCGCCATCGGTGACGTGGCGACCCCACCCGGAAAGCAAGAGATCCTCGATCGGTACGAGACCCAGGCGGCAAAGGTCCAGGACCAGTTCGACACCGGTTTGATCACGGATGACGAGCGCCGACAGGAACTCATCGAGATTTGGACCCAGGCGACGAACGAGGTGGACAAGGCGATGCGGGAGAACTTCCCCGAGCACAACACTGTCCACACCATGGTCGGCTCGGGTGCCCGCGGCAACTGGATGCAGGTGCGCCAGATTGCCGGTATGCGTGGACTGGTGGCGAACCCGAAGGGCGAGATCATCCCGCGACCGATCAAGTCGAACTACCGCGAGGGACTGTCCGTCCTGGAGTACTTCATCGCGACCCACGGGGCGAGAAAGGGGCTCGCCGACACCGCACTTCGGACCGCGGACTCGGGATATCTGACCCGGCGCCTTGTCGACGTCTCCCAGGATGTCATCGTGAGGGAAGGGGACTGTGGCACCGATCGCGGCATTACCATGCCGATCACGACGACCAATTCTGCAGGGAAGGTCGTCATGCACGAGCGGGTCGAGACCTCGGTCTTCGCCCGAACTCTTGCGGTGGACGTCGAGGACGCCAAGGGTAATGTCCTGGCGAAGGCCGGTCAGGACGTTGGAGACCTGCAGATCGACCAGTTCATTGCGGCTGGGGTCACCGAGGTCAAGGTTCGGTCTGTGCTTACGTGTGAGTCAAAAGTCGGGACGTGCGCCATGTGCTATGGCCGCTCGCTCGCGACCAGGGAACTCGTCGACATAGGAGAGGCCGTCGGCATCATCGCGGCTCAGTCGATCGGCGAGCCGGGTACGCAGTTGACGATGCGGACCTTCCATACCGGCGGTGTGGCGTCTGCCGAGGACATTACACAGGGCCTACCCCGCGTTCAGGAACTCTTCGAGGCGCGGACCCCCAAAGGGGAGGCTCCCATCGCGGAGATGATCGGCCGGCTCACCGTCGACGACTCTGAGGCGACCCGCCGAATTGTCATCACACCGGCGAACGGCGAGGAGCCGATCGAGTATCCGGTCACCAAGCGGGCCCGCCTCCTCGTGCAGGACGGGGAAGAAGTCGCCGTTGGCCAGCAACTGGTCGCCGGTGCCGTGGACCCGAAGAACGTCTTGCGCGTGCTCGGGCCGAGGGCCACCCAGAAGCACCTGGTCGACGAGGTCCAGGAGGTCTATCGTTCGCAGGGTGTTGAGATTCACGACAAGCACATCGAGGTCATCGTTCGCCAGATGCTTCGTCGGGTAACCGTGCTCGACTCCGGGGATACCCAACTGCTACCGGGTGAGCTCGTCGAGCGTGGTCGATTCGAGACGGCGAACCGCGAGGTCGTGCAAGCCAGCGGCGAGCCGGCTTCCGCTCGCTCCGAACTGATGGGAATCACGAAGGCGTCCTTGGCCACCGAGTCGTGGCTATCGGCCGCGTCCTTCCAGGAAACGACCCGAGTCTTGACGGAGGCCGCCATGGGAGGAAGGGCCGATGTGCTCTTCGGGCTCAAGGAGAACGTCATCATCGGAAAACTGATTCCAGCGGGAACGGGACTTCAGCGGTACCGGAACGTGGCGATCGAACCGACCGAAGAGGCGAAGGCCAATCTGTTCCCCACCTTCGGGTACGAGGAATGGGACGGTCAGTACTACGGTGGTTCGGGTCAGGCTGTCCGGCTAGAGGAGTTCGATATACCTCGGCACGAGTGAGCCGGTGCGGGCCATTCGCATTGACTGGCCGCTTGCGATCCGGTAGTGTGATACGCCGTGCCCGCGCTACCGGGCTCGTTGGAGTGCGCCTTGGTGCGCATGTGATGAAGGTGCGACACACCCGGGCGCGGGGGTCGGACTCAGACCATACGCGCGAACCCTTGCAACAGACGGAGATGCAGTGCCCACGATTCAGCAGTTGGTCAGAAAAGGACGGCACCCGAAGGTCTCGAAGTCCAAGACCCCGGCCCTCAAGGCGAGCCCCCAGCGCCGGGGAGTGTGCACGCGCGTTTACACCACCACGCCCAAGAAGCCGAACTCGGCGCTTCGCAAGGTGGCCCGTGTCCGGCTCTCCAGCGGCATCGAGGTCACGGCCTACATTCCCGGTGAGGGCCACAACCTCCAGGAGCACTCGATCGTTCTCGTCCGTGGTGGGCGAGTGAAGGACCTTCCCGGTGTGCGCTACAAGATCGTCCGTGGTTCGCTTGATTCTCAGGGCGTCAAGAACCGTCGACAGGCCCGCAGCCTATACGGCGCGAAGAGGGAGAAGAAGTAATGCCTCGTAAGGGACCGGCCCCCAGACGGCCCGTCATAAACGATCCGGTGCATTCCGTTCCCGTCGTGACGCAATTGATCAACAAGGTGCTGAAGGACGGGAAGAAGTCTGTCGCGGAATCGATCGTGTATGGCGCCCTCGAGGGTGTCAAGGACAAGTCCGGCCAGGAGCCCGTCGTCGTTTTGAAGCGGGCCCTCGACAACGTGCGCCCCACGCTGGAGGTCCGCTCCCGCCGCGTCGGTGGAGCTACCTACCAAGTGCCCGTCGACGTGCGCCCCTTGCGTGCAGATGCCCTCGCGCTCCGCTGGCTCGTTGATTTTGCGCAGGCTCGCCGCGAACACACGATGACCGAGCGCCTCACGAACGAAATCCTCGATGCGTCCAATGGCCTCGGTGCCGCGGTCAAGCGTCGCGAAGACATCCACAAGATGGCGGAGGCCAACAAGGCTTACGCCCACTACCGCTGGTAAGCGGTAGCGAGCCTAAGGGGAAACAGCTGTGGCGCAGGAAGTCCTCACCGACTTGAGCAAGGTCCGCAACATCGGGATCATGGCTCACATTGATGCGGGTAAAACCACGACGACCGAACGGGTCTTGTACTACACGGGTATGAACTACAAGATCGGCGAGGTTCACGACGGCGCCGCGACCACGGACTGGATGGAGCAGGAGCAAGAACGTGGCATCACCATCACCTCCGCGGCCGTGACCTGCTTCTGGAACAAGAACCAGATCAACATCATCGATACCCCGGGTCACGTCGACTTCACGGTTGAGGTTGAGAGATCCCTCCGCGTCCTCGACGGAGCGGTCGCCGTCTTCGACGGCAAGGAGGGCGTCGAACCCCAGTCGGAGACGGTCTGGCGTCAGGCGGACAAGTACAACGTTCCCCGCATCTGTTTCGTCAACAAGATGGACAAGTTGGGTGCCGACTTCTATTTCACGGTTCAGACGATCATCGACCGGCTCAAGGCGAAGCCGCTGGTCATCCAGTTGCCCATAGGGTCCGAGGGTGACTTCGTTGGGGTGATCGACCTGGTGGAGATGCGGGCGTTGGTGTGGCACGGGGAGGCTGGACTCGGAGCCAAGTATGAGGTCGAGGAGATCCCGGCCAACATGCGCGCCAAGGCCGACGAGTACCGTGCGCAGTTGCTTGAGGCCGTCGCAGAGACGGACGAGCATCTCCTCGAGAAGCACTTCAGCGACGAAGAGTTGACGGTCAAGGAGGTCAAGGACGCCATCCGGAAGATCACCGTGACGAGTGAGGCATACCCAGTCTTGTGCGGCTCGGCCTTTAAGAACAAGGGCGTCCAGCCGATGCTCGATGCCGTCGTCGACTACCTTCCCTCGCCCACGGATGTCCCGTCCATCGTCGGTCACGTCCTTGGGCATGAAGACAAGACTGCCGAGCGCCACTCCGACGCGAAGGAGCCGTTCGCGGCGCTCGCGTTCAAGATCGTCGCCCACCCATTCTTCGGCAAGCTCACCTATATCCGGGTGTATTCCGGGCACCTTGACTCTGGTTCCGAAGTGCTCAATGCGACCAAGGATCGGAAAGAGCGCATCGGTAAGATTTTCCAGATGCACGCCAACAAGGAGAACCCCGTCGACAGCCTGACGGCCGGACACATCTACGCGGTCATCGGTCTCAAAGACACGACGACGGGTGACACCCTGTGCGACAAGGCCAAGCCCATCGTCCTAGAGTCGATGACCTTCCCCGAGCCCGTGCTTCATGTGGCTGTCGAGCCCAAGACCAAGAGTGACCAAGAGAAGCTCGGTATGGCGATCCAGAGGCTTGCGGAGGAGGATCCGACCTTCCGTGTCAAGCAGGACGTGGACACCGGTCAGACCATCCTTTCCGGCATGGGTGAACTTCACCTCGACATCCTCGTGGACCGCATGAAGCGCGAGTTCAAGGTCGAGGCGAACGTCGGCAAGCCCCAGGTTGCGTATCGCGAGACGATAAAGTCCAAGGTCGAGAAGGTCGACTACACCCATAAGAAGCAGACGGGTGGCTCCGGCCAGTTCGCCAAGGTTCAGATCACCCTCGAGCCCCTCCCCGTCGAGAGCGAGGTGCTCTACGAGTTCGTGAACGCCGTGACGGGTGGGCGCATCCCTCGGGAGTTCATTCAGCCGGTCGATGCGGGAATTCAGTCCGCGATGGAACTGGGTGTGCTCGCCGGCTACCCCATGGTTGGGATCAAGGCGACTCTGCTCGATGGTCAGCACCACGATGTCGACTCGTCGGAGATGGCCTTCAAGATTGCCGGTTCGATGGTGTTCAAGGAGGCGGCCCGTCTCGCCAAACCCGTGCTCCTCGAGCCGATCATGGCCGTCGAGGTTCGTACGCCCGAGGAGTACATGGGCGACGTCATCGGCGATATCAACTCACGTCGCGGGCAGATCCGCCACATGGGGGAGGCCCACGGTGTGAAGATTATCGATTCTCTCGTACCGTTGTCTGAGATGTTCGGGTATGTGGGTGACCTACGGTCAAGGACCCAAGGTCGCGCCGTATATTCGATGCAGTTCAACAACTACGCCGAAGTGCCTCGGAATATCTCCGAGGAGATCATTGCTAAGACCCGGGGCGAGTAGTCCCACTAGGTTGGATACAAAAGAACAAGAACAAACGACCAGTAGGGACAAGGACTGCGTCCACGTCGCTACCCGCGTCTCTATCAGGAGGAAGACCCCATGGCTAAGGCCAAGTACGAGCGGACCAAACCGCACGTGAACGTCGGCACCATCGGCCACGTCGACCACGGCAAGACCACCTTGACCGCGGCGATCTCGAAGGTGCTCCACGATAAGTTCCCGAAAATCAACCCCTACACGCCGTTCGAGGACATCGATAAGGCGCCGGAGGAGAAGGCGCGCGGTATCACCATCAACATCGCGCACATCGAGTACCAGACCGAGAAGCGTCACTACGCCCACGTAGATGCGCCTGGTCACGCGGACTACATCAAGAACATGATCACCGGTGCCGCTCAGATGGACGGAGCGATCCTGGTGGTTGGGGCAGACGATGGCGCGATGGCTCAGACGCGTGAGCACGTTCTCCTCGCGAAGCAGGTCGGTGTTCCCTACCTGCTCGTTGCCCTCAACAAGGCCGACCTGGTCGACGATGAGGAAATCCTCCAACTCGTCGAGGTCGAAGTTCGTGACCTGCTCAACAGCCAGGGTTTCGATGGCGACAACGCCCCCGTAATCAAGGTGTCGGCGCTAAAGGCCCTCGAGGGTGACCCGAAGTGGGTCGCCTCAATCGAGGAGCTTCTTGTCGCCATCGATGAGAGCATTCCGGAGCCGGTGCGTGAGCTTGACAAGCCCTTCCTCATGCCGATCGAAGATGTCTTCACAATTACCGGCCGCGGCACCGTCGTGACCGGTCGGGTGGAGCGGGGCAAGCTGAAGATCAATTCCGAGGTGGAGGTCATCGGTATTCGTGAACCGCAGAAGACGGTCGTGACGGGCATCGAGACCTTCCACAAGTCGATGGACGAGGCGCAGGCGGGCGACAACACCGGCCTCCTGCTCCGCGGCACCAAGCGCGAGGATGTCGAGCGTGGCCAGGTTGTCGTCAAGCCGGGATCGACCACCCCGCACACCCAGTTCGAGGCAAAGGTCTACATCCTCAACAAGGACGAGGGTGGCCGTCACAACCCCTTCTATTCGAATTACCGTCCGCAGTTCTACATCCGCACCACGGACGTCACCGGCGTCATCACGTTGCCCGAGGGCACCGAGATGGTCATGCCCGGTGACACCACCGAGATGATAGTTGAGCTGATTCAGCCCATCGCCCTTGAACAGGGTCAGGGTTTCGCGATCCGTGAAGGTGGCCGCACCGTCGGCTCCGGCACGGTCACAAAGATCATCAAGTGACGAGAGGCGGGGCCCGGGAAACCGGGCTCCGCACACTCGCGTCGACCCCGAGTTGGCGTTAGGCTCAAGAATCTGGCAAGATGTCGTGGTTGCCCTTTGAGGGCGGCCTTCGATATGACCCTGATCCCCGCCGATGATTCGGGCGCGGTTGTGTCGCGACAAGCGACACTCCCGAGCGCGGGGGTCGGATATGAATAATCCAGGAGTCGGAGAGGCAGGAAGCCATGGCGGGACAGAAGATCCGCATCAGGCTGAAGAGTTATGACCACGAGGTCATCGACTCATCGGCCCGCAAGATCGTCGAGACGGTCACGCGAGCCGGGGCGACGGTTGTTGGCCCCGTGCCGTTGCCGACCGAAAAGAACGTATTCTGCGTGATCCGCTCCCCACACAAGTACAAGGACAGCCGCGAGCAGTTCGAGATGCGCACTCACAAGCGCCTCATCGACATTGTGGACCCGACCCCGAAGGCGGTCGATTCACTGATGCGGCTTGACCTACCAGCAGACGTCAACATCGAGATCAAGCTCTAAGGCCCAAGAGGAATACTGACCATGACTACTTCCACCGCCCAGCGCGACGTTACGGCGCTGCTCGGCACGAAGCTCGGTATGACCCAGGTATGGGATGATGCCGGTCGCGTCGTCCCCGTGACGGTTGTCCAGGTAGACACCAACGTTGTCACTCAGGTCAAGACGCTAGAGACGGATGGCTATTCCGCCGTGCAACTCGCGTTCGGAGCCATCGACCCGCGCCGGGTATCCCAGCCGCTCAAGGGCCATTTCGAGAAGGCCGGAGTCACACCCCGCCGTCATCTTGCAGAGATACGTACCTCGAATGCGAGCGCCTTGTCTCCGGGGCAAGAGATCGCAGCGGACGCGTTCGCGCCCGGTCAGGTCGTCGATGTCACAGGCACGACCAAGGGCAAGGGTTTCGCCGGCGTGATGAAGCGCCACGGCTTTCACGGCGTCAGCTCGTCGCACGGTTCGCACCGGAACCACCGCAAGGCCGGATCGATCGGTTCGTCTTCGACCCCGTCCCGCGTGTTCAAGGGTCTCAAGATGGCTGGCCGGATGGGCGGGGACCGCATGACTGTCCTCAACCTAACCGTCCACTCCGTCGACACCGAGAATGGTCTCGTGTTTGTGAGGGGTGCGGTACCCGGCCCCAAGGGCGGCATTGTCGTCATCCGTACAGCCGTGAAGGGGGTCTCACATGGCTAGCGCCATCACCGTCGATGTGCTCGACGCCACCGGAATGAAGACCGGTACGGTCGACCTTCCCGGTGAGGTTTTCGGCGTTGAGGCCAACATCCCGCTGATTCATCAGGTCGTTACCGCCCAGCGAGCGGCGGCACGTCAGGGAACACACGCGACCAAGACCCGAGCTATGGTCTCGGGCGGCGGCAGAAAGCCTTTCAAGCAGAAGGGCACCGGACGTGCTCGCCAGGGTTCGACCCGCGCCCCGCAGCACACGGGAGGCGGAGTTGTCCACGGACCCCAGCCGCGCGACTACTCGCAGCGCACGCCCAAGAAGATGAAGGTCGCCGCCCTTCGCGGAGCGCTGTCCGACCGGGCTCGCACCGGGCGGGTCCATGTCATCGAGCGGCTTGTTGAGGCGATGCCCTCGACCAAATCGGCGCTCGCGGCCATCGCGTCTGTGGTGTCGGAGCGTTCGGCCCTGGTCCTTCTCGAACGTGCCGATGTGGTCGCCTTCAAGTCGCTTGCGAACGCCGCAGACATTCATGTCCTTGCTGTTGACCAACTCAACACGTATGACGTCATCACCAACGATGACGTGATCTTCACGAAGGGCGCCCTCGAGACTTTCCTCGCCGGTCCCGTCAAGGGCGGTTCGGTGAAGGTCGTTGCCACCGAGTCAGAGGCCAGGAACGCGGAGGCGAACACATGATCACCCCTTCAAAGAACCCCCGCGATGTGCTCATTCGACCGATCGTGTCGGAGAAGAGTTACGCCCTCATTGACGAAGGCAAGTACACCTTCGAAGTGGACCCCCGGTCGAACAAGACGGAGATCAAGATCGCCATTGAGCAGATCTTCAACGTCAAGGTGACCTCGGTCAACACTCTCAATCGTCAGGGCAAGACGCATCGGACGCGTCTCGGCCTTGGAAAGCGCAAGAACACCAAGCGGGCCATCGTTACGCTCGCGGCCGGTCAGGCCATTGATGTGTTCAGCGGCCGGGCCGGATAAGGGGGGCGAGGAACATGGCCATCAGAAAGTACAAGCCGACGACCTCGGGTCGCCGAGGTGCCTCCGTTGCCGATTTTGCGGAGTTGACGCGAACGACGCCGGAAAAGTCTCTCGTACGTTCACTGACCAGCAAGGGCGGCCGCAACAACAACGGTCGAATCACCACGCGGCACAAGGGTGGCGGACACAAGCGCGCTTACCGCCTCATCGACTTCCGTCGTCACGACAAGGACGGGGTGCCCGCGACGGTCGCCCACATCGAGTATGACCCCAACCGGACGGCTCGCATCGCCCTCCTCCACTACGCGGACGGCGAGAAGAGGTACATCGTTGCCCCCAACGTGCTCAAACAGGGCGACGTGGTCGAGGCCGGTCCATCCGCTGACATCAAGCCGGGGAACAACCTCCCGCTACGCAACATCCCCGTCGGTACGGTCATCCACGCCATTGAACTCAAGCCGGGCGGAGGGGCGAAGATTGCCCGGTCGGCCGGGGCTTCCGTTCAGTTGGCCGCGAAGGAAGGGCCTCATGCTCAACTCCGCATGCCGTCCGGGGAGATCCGCAATGTCGACGCGCGCTGCCGGGCGACCGTCGGAGAGGTCGGCAATGCCGAGCAGTCGAACATCAACTGGGGCAAGGCGGGTCGCCTGCGCTGGAAGGGTAAGCGTCCGACCGTTAGAGGTGTTGTCATGAACCCCGTCGACCATCCCCACGGTGGTGGAGAGGGCAAGACGTCCGGCGGTCGTCACCCCGTCAGCCCTTGGGGCAAGCCAGAGGGTCGCACCCGAAAGTCCAACAAGGAAAGCGACGGACTCATCGTGCGTCGTCGCCGAACCGGCAAGAGACGATAGGAGCCCAGGATGTCGCGCAGTCTGAAGAAGGGCCCCTTCGTGGACGGCCACCTTCAAAAGAAGGTGGACGCCCAGAACGGGGCTGGAACGAAGAACGTCATCAAGACGTGGTCGCGGCGCAGCGTTGTCACGCCGGATTTCCTTGGACACACGTTCGCGGTTCACGACGGTCGCAAGCACGTTCCGGTGTTCGTCACCGAGTCGATGGTCGGGCACAAGTTGGGCGAATTCGCTCCCACTCGCACGTTCAGGGGCCACCAGAAGGACGACCGGAAGGCTCGCCGCGTTTAGCCGCGGCGCCGAGACGAAGGAAGGAAAGGCAACCATGGAAGCCAAGGCGCAGATGCGATTCTTTCGCGTCACCGCTCAGAAGGCGCGACGCGTTGTGGACCTTGTCCGCGGACGCTCGGCTGTCGACGCGATCGCGATGCTGAGGTTCCAGCCGCAGGAGGTCGCCGGTACTGTCTTGAAACTCATCGAATCGGCCGTGGCGAATGCTCGTATCCTCGCCGAGGCCTCTGGAGAGCGTTTCATCGAGTCCGAACTCATCATCAAGGAGATCTCCGTTGATGAGGCTCAGACCATGAAGCGCATTCGCCCCCGGGCTCAGGGCCGTGCGGCTCAGATACTCAAGCGCACAAGCCACATCAGCGTGATAGTCGCGACCCCTGAGGCCGCCGTCAAGGAAGGGGCCCTCTAGTGGGACAGAAAGTCAACCCGCGTGGATATCGCCTCGGGATCACGACCGACCACCGGTCGCACTGGTTCGCCGACTCTACGAAGAAAGGCGAGCGCTACCGCGACTACATCGTTGAGGACGTCAAGATTCGCAATCTGATGGCCAAGGGTCTCGAGCGGGCCGGCGTCTCAAAAGTTGAGATCGAGCGGACGCGCGAACGCGTCCGGGTCGACCTCTACACCGCGCGCCCCGGAATCGTCATCGGACGACGTGGCGCGGAGGCAGACAAGCTCCGCATGAGCCTAGAGAAGATGACGGGCAAGCAAGTGCAGCTCAACATCCTCGAGGTGAAGAACGCCGAGATCGACGCGCAACTCGTCGCCCAGGGAATCGCCGAGCAACTGGCCTCGCGTGTTTCGTTCCGTCGCGCCATGCGTAAGGGGATGCAGTCGGCCCTCCGCGCTGGAGCGAAGGGGATCAGGGTGCAGTGCGCTGGCCGTCTCGGTGGGGCCGAGATGTCGCGCTCGGAGTTCTATCGGGAGGGACGCGTCCCCCTGCACACCCTCCGCGCGTATATCGACTATGGCTTCTTCGAGGCCAGGACAACGTTTGGGCAGATCGGCGTCAAGGTGTGGATCTACAAGGGCGACATGACGGAGAAGGAGTGGGCGGCAGAGCAGGCAAAGGCCCCCCGCGCCCAGCGTGCCGTCAGGGGTGACCGTGGTGACCGACACCGTCGCGGCGAAGGCGCCCCGAGGGCTGCCGCCCCTTCCACAGATGAGGCTCTCACCCCCGCCGCAGCCCCAGCCACCGCACCAGCCGCCGCAGCCCCAGCCACCGCACCAGCCGCCGCGCCCATCGAGACGGGATCGGAGGGCTAGGGCATGCTGATTCCTCGACGCGTCAAGCACCGCAAGCAGCACCGCCCCGGTCGGAGTGGTGCCGCTACGCGTGGGACTACCATCTCCTTCGGTGACTACGCCATCCAGGCCGTCGAACCCGCGTACTTGACCAACCGGCAGATCGAGGCCGCCCGTATCGCCGTCACCCGGCACATCAAGCGTGGAGGAAAGGTGTGGATCACCGTCTTCCCCGACCGGCCCCTCACGAAGAAGCCCGCAGAGACCCGCATGGGCTCCGGAAAGGGTTCGCCCGAGTGGTGGGTTGCCAATGTCAAGCCAGGTCGTGTTCTTTTCGAGTTGGGAGGTGTCGATGAGGCGCTCGCTCGAGAGGCTCTTAGGCGCGCTCAGCACAAGTTGCCCATGAAGACCCGCTTCATTTCCCGCGAGGGTGGTGAGAACTGATGGCTATCGGTAGCAAGGAATTGCAGTCCGATGAACTCGATGGGATGGAAGACGAGCAACTCGTCGAGGAACTGAAGAAGGCCAAGGAGGAGCTCTTCAACCTCCGTTTCCAGTCGGCGACCGGCCAACTGGAGAACCACGGTCGCCTCAAGGTCGTCAAACGGGACATCGCCCGGATCTACACGATTATGCGGGAGCGTGAGTTGGGCATCAGGACGGCCCCTAATGCGATCGCTGAACAGGAACAAGGAAATGTCGACTAAGGACACTACGGCAGCGACCACCCAGCGGGCGTATCGCAAGATGCGGCGCGGGTACGTCATCTCCGACAAGATGGACAAGACCATCACCATTGAGGTCAAGGACCGCGTGAAGCACTCCTTGTACGGCAAGGTCATCAGCCGGAGCAAGAAGATCAAGGCGCATGACGAGGCCAATGCCGCCGGCTTAGGTGACCTTGTCCTCGTCATGGAGACCCGCCCGATTTCGGCGACCAAACGCTGGCGTCTGGTGGAGATCCTTGAGAAGGCCAAGTAGGACGTTCGATCAGGCTCGCGTAAGCGAGAACCCTTCGACAGGAGCAGAGACATGATTCAACAGGAGACGCGACTGAATGTCGCCGACAACACGGGTGCGAAGGAACTACTGTGCATCCGCGTGATGGGTGGCTCCTCGCGTCGCTACGCATCCATCGGTGACACCATCGTCGCGACGGTGAAGGACGCGATCCCCGGAGGCGGTATCAAACGGGGTGAGGTCGTCAGGGCGGTCGTCGTCCGGACGGTCAAGTCACGCCGTCGCCCAGACGGCTCGTACATCCGATTCGACGAAAATGCGGCCGTCATCCTCCGCGGGAACGAAACCGAGCCGAGGGGGACTCGCATCTTCGGCCCCGTCGGTCGTGAGCTCCGCGACAAGAAGTTTATGAAGATCATCTCGCTCGCCCCGGAGGTCATCTGATGGCAAAGATCAAGAAGGGCGACCTCGTGGTCGTCATCTCGGGAGGCGACCGCGGACAGCAGGGCCGCGTGCTTAAGGTTCTTGCCGACGACAATCGGTTGATCGTCGAGGGGATTCACCGCGTGACCAAGCACCTGAAGCCCGGAACAAAGCGGAGCAACGTCGAGGGCGGAATCATCCAGATCGAGGCACCGATCCATGCCTCGAACGTCATGCTCGTCGATGCAGGCACCAAGCGTGGGACTCGTGTGGGATACCGAGTGGATACCAAGGAACGCGATGGTCGTCAGCGGATGGTCCGCGCACGAGTTGCCAAGCGCTCGGGGAAGGACGTCTGATGGCTACCACGATGCCCCGCCTGAAGGTTCGCTACCGCTCTGAGATCATCACCGGCCTCCGCGAGGAGTTCAGCAAAGCCAACATCCACCAGGTCGCCGGACCCACGAAGATCGTGGTCAACATGGGAGTAGGTGAGGCGGCTCGCGATAGCAAGATTATGGATGGCGCCATCGCCGACCTCGCGACAATCACGGGGCAGAAGCCCCAGGTGACGAAGGCGCGGAAGTCCGTCGCCCAATTCAAACTGCGCGAAGGTCAACCCATCGGGGCGCATGTGACCCTACGCGGTGATCGGATGTGGGAGTTCCTCGATCGTCTCCTGACCCTTGCCCTTCCCCGAATCCGCGATTTCCGCGGACTGAGCACCAAGCAATTCGATGGGCACGGGAACTACACTTTCGGTCTCTCGGAGCAGTCGATGTTTCACGAGATCAACCAAGACAAGATCGATCGCGTCCGCGGCATGGACATCACGATCGTGACAAGCGCGACGACCGATGTGGAGGCCAAATCGTTGCTTAAGCGGCTCGGCTTCCCATTCAAGGAGGACTGACATGGCGAAGACCTCGTTACGTAACAAGGCGGCCAGAAAGCCGAAGTTCGCCGTACGTGCCTACACGCGGTGCCAGAGGTGCGGACGTCCGCACTCCGTGTACCGCAAGTTCGGCCTGTGTCGTATCTGTTTGAGGAAGATGGCGCACGCAGGCGAACTACCTGGAATCAAGAAGAGCAGCTGGTAGAAAGCGACGCCGCAGGTCCCATCCACCTGGATGCGAAACCACGGCGAGAAAGAGTAACCACACATGACCATGACCGATCCGATCGCAGACATGTTGACGCGTCTGCGAAACGCGAATGCGGCGCACCACGAGACCGTGTCGATGCCTCAATCTAAGATCAAGTCGGGTATTGCCAAGATTCTTGAGGAACAGGGCTACATCACTGGTTCGTTCGTCGCAGACGCCGAGGTGGGCAAGACGCTCACCCTCCGGCTCAAGTACGGTCCCGACCGTGAGCGCTCGCTTGCGGGCATCCGCCGTGTATCCAAGCCGGGCCTTCGCGTGTACGCGAAATCAACGAATCTTCCCAAGGTGCTAGGCGGCCTTGGGGTCGCCATTCTGTCCACCTCTTCGGGGCTCCTAACGGACCGTGAAGCCGAAAAGAAAGGCGTGGGTGGGGAAGTCCTCGCCTTCGTCTGGTAACGGGAGGAACGGAATGTCTCGCATCGGCAAGATGCCCGTCGTCGTCCCGGCAGGGGTAGACGTGGCTATAGACGGCTCGACCGTCACGGTCAAGGGCCCCAAGGGAGTCCTCTCCCATGAGGTCGCGGCCCCCATCACCGTCAGCGAAAAGGACGGGAATATCGAGGTCATGCGCCCAGACGATGAGCGACTCTCTCGTTCGCTTCATGGCCTGACGAGGAGTCTGATCGCCAATATGGTGATCGGGGTGACAGAGGGCTATGAGAAGCGCCTCGAGATCGTCGGAACCGGTTACAGGGTCGCCAAGAAGGGCGATGACCTGGAGTTCAACCTGGGGTTCTCTCATCCGGTGCTTGTCAAGGCACCGAAGGGAGTCACCCTCGTATCCGAGAATCCAACGAATGTTCTGGTCCGAGGTATCGACAAGCAGCAGGTTGGCGAAGTGGCTGCGGGGATCCGCAAGGTGCGGCCACCGGAGCCCTACAAGGGGAAGGGCATTCGCTATGAGGGCGAAGCCGTCCGCCGCAAGGCCGGAAAGGCGGGGAAGAGTTAACCCATGGGAATCTCCATTCTTGGAAGCGGTCGGACTGTCCAGCGCAAGCGGCGGCACTTCCGGCTCCGCAAGCGGATCTCGGGTACGCCGACTCAACCCCGGCTTGTCGTTACCCGCTCGTCTCGTCACGTGGTCGTTCAGGTGGTGGACGACACGAAGGGGCGGACCATCGCCTCCGCCTCGTCTCTTGAGGCCGATGTTCGCGTCCTCAAAGGAAATAAGACCGCAAAGGCCGCTGCCGTCGGAAGCCTGATCGCCGAGCGGGCGAAGAAGGCCGGTGTCAGTAAGGTCGTCTTCGACCGCGGGGGAAACAAGTATCACGGACGAGTGGCTGCCGTGGCGGATAGCGCCAGGGAAGGCGGGCTATCCCTGTGACCCTCTCGACTCTTTCTACGCAAGGACGGATGTAATGGCTGAACAATCCAGTGACCGAGGTGGGCGTCGCGACCGTCGATCGGCGGAGCCCGAAAACAAGTTCATTGAACGTGTCGTCGCCATCAATCGAGTCTCCAAGGTTGTTAAGGGCGGGAGACGCTTCAACTTCACGGCGCTCGTCGTGGTGGGTGACGGCGATGGCAACGTCGGAGTCGGCTATGGAAAGGCCAAGGAAGTACCCGTCGCGATCTCCAAGGGGGTCGAGGAAGCCAAGCGGGCATTCTTCCGTGTACCCAGGATCCAGGGCACCATCCCCCACATTGTCCAAGGAGAGGCCGCCGCCGGAGTCGTATTCCTGCGTCCGGCATCACCGGGTACCGGGGTCATCGCCGGAGGTCCGGTGCGCGCGGTATTGGAGTGCGCGGGTATCCACGACGTGTTGTCGAAGTCGCTCGGATCGTCAAACGCGATAAACATCGTTCACGCGACCGTCGCCGCCCTCAAGATGCTTGAGCAGCCGGAGGCCGTTGCGGCTCGTCGCGGGCTCACAGTGGAGGAAGTTGCCCCATCGGCGATGCTACGGGCTCAGGCCAAGGGGGTGAAGTGATGGCTCGCCTCAAGATCACCCAGAAAAAATCGGGGGTCGGAACGAAGCCGAACCACCGAGAGACCCTTCGCACGCTTGGTCTCAAACGCATCGGCGACATCGTCGTCAAGGAAGATCGTCCGGAGATACGGGGCATGATTCGTACGGTGGCCTTCCTGGTCGCCGTGGAGGAGGTTGAGTGATGGCTGAGGCCAAGAAGCCGGCGACGACCACGTCGGCGAAGACGACTGCGGCTAAGGCCAGAACCGGGGCTACCCCGGTGAAGGCGTCCACGACGAAAGCGGCTGCGAAGCCGACTGCCACGAAGCCGACTGCCACCAAGACTGCCGCCACCAAGGCGTCGAAGCCGAGCGTCAAGAAGGCCAAGGCACCCGTGGAGAAGGTCGACATGCTTCGCATGCACCACCTGAAGCCAGCGGCCGGGGCGCATACTCCCAAGACCAGAGTCGGTCGTGGTGAGGGGGGCACCCGTGGAAAGACCGCGGGTCGTGGCACGAAGGGTACCGGTGCTCGCTATCAGGTCTCGCCGCGATTCGAGGGCGGACAGACCCCGATCCACATGCGGATTCCCAAGATGAGAGGTTTCAAGAGCCCCTTCAAGGTGACCTACCAGGTGGTGAACCTGTCGGCTTTGTCGGAGCTGTATCCGAAGGGTGGACAGGTCACCAAGGCGGATCTTGTGGCCAAGGGGGCCGTCCGCAAGAACGAGCTCGTGAAGATTCTCGGGGATGGCGACATCGCGGTCCAACTCACGGTGGTCGATGCGGAGAAGGTCTCGCGATCGGCACGGTCCAAGATCGAGGCGGCGGGCGGTTCGATCAACCAGGATTAGAGTCGGGTAGGAATTGATCTGTACGGATAGATCCACCCGTTACTTCGGACGAGGGAGAGGAAATATGCTCGGCGGCTTCACGAACGCTTTCCGGACGCCCGACCTCCGTCGGAAGATATTATTCACGCTGGGAGCCCTCGCCCTATACCGGCTCGGCTGTTCGATCCCTACCCCAGGTGTGGACTTCGGCAACCTTCAGGAGTGCCTGAACAGGGGGAATGAGAACTCGTTTCTGGCGCTGATCAATCTCTTCAGCGGGGGCGCCCTCATCCGCTTGGCCGTTTTTGCGCTCGGGGTGATGCCCTATATCACGGCGAGCATCATGATTCAGCTTCTTCGCACCCTAGTGCCAAGGTTCCAGGAACTCCACAGTCAGGGCGCGGAGGGTCAGGCGAAGCTGACCCAGTACACCCGCTACATCACGGTCGGGTTTGCAGCGATGCAGGCAGCCTCATACGTCACCCTGGCGAGGAATGAATCCCTGTATGGAGGGGCCTGCCCGCACAAGGTCATCCCGGATGCATCATGGCCCAAGATCTCCGTCATGATCCTCACCCTCACGGCTGGAACCGTTCTCATCATGTGGCTCGGGGAGCGGATGACGGAGCGTGGTGTCGGCAATGGAATGTCGCTTCTGATTTTCACATCCATAGCCTCTGGCCTTCCTTCGACGGCCTTCATCGTCAGGGGATCCGACGCCGCGTACGCGTGGTTCTGGGTCCTCCTAACGGTCGTAGCCGTCCTCATGACCGTCGTGTTTGTGGAGCAATCCCAACGCCGGATTCCCGTTCAATACGCCAAGCGGATGGTCGGGCGGAAGATGCTCGGAGGCTCCTCGACATACCTCCCCATTCGGATCAATATGGCCGGGGTCATTCCGATCATCTTTGCCGCGTCTCTGCTGAGCCTGCCTCAGATGATCGTTCAATTTGCGGGGAATAATCCTGCGGGATGGGTGAACTGGCTGAACGTGAATGTTGCCCAGATAGGTTCCCCCCTCCATACGTTGTTCTACGTTCTGCTCATCCTCTTCTTCTGCTACTTCTATACCTCGATCACCTTCAACCCGGACGAAGTCGCCGAAAACATGAAGAAGTATGGTGGATTCATACCAGGGATTAGACCAGGGAAACCAACGGCGGAGTACCTCGACTACGTCCTGTCCCGCATCACCGCCGCGGGCTCGCTCTACCTGGCATTGGTCGCCCTCGCCCCAGTGATGGTCGCCCAGTGGCTCGGTCTCGGCAGGAGCCTCGGTATTGGGGGTTCGTCCCTGATCATCATCGTCGGCGTTGGTCTCGATACCGTTCGCCGAATCCAATCGCAATTGGAGCGTCGTCACTACGAAGGATTCCTCAAATGATGCGTATGGTTCTTCTGGGCCCGCCTGGAGCCGGCAAAGGTACTCAGGCCACGCGGCTCGCTGGGCGGTATGGGATTCCGGCCATCTCCACTGGTGACATCTTTCGCGCAAACGTGGGAGGCGGCACGGAACTCGGTGTTAAGGCCAAGGAATTCATGGACGCCGGCGCCCTGGTGCCCGATTCCATCACAAACGCCATGGTCCGTGATCGGCTCGCCCAAGCGGACGTGGCGGGAGGCTTCCTACTCGACGGGTACCCACGCAATCCCGACCAGGCGATTGAGCTAGACGGCATGCTTGAGGACTTATCCGCCAAGCTCGACGTGGTTCTGGAGATCACAGCCGATCCTGACGAGGTGACGCGGAGATTGTTGCTCCGGGCCCAGATCGAGGGCCGCTCTGATGACACTGAACCCGTGATTCGCCGCCGACTTGAGGTATACGTGAGCAGCACCGAACCCCTGACGTCCTTCTACGAGGGCAAGGGGCTCCTCGCCAGGGTAGACGGCCTGGGCGATATCGACGACGTGACGGCTCGGCTTGTCGAGGCGATCGACGCTCGCTCGATTTCCTAACGGGTCACACCCCTTCGGGACGGAACACCGGCCCATTTTGACTCGTTGAGTCGACATATGGGGATCCTTTGATGACGAGACTGTGACGATCATCACATGGTTGTTCTGTCGCATTTCTCACAAACCCATGTGATGTATCTAGATTTTCCTCCTACGATGGAGCCAGACAGAAGTAGATGGAAGGTGGAATCCAATGGCCCTGGGCATGTCTCCAGCGAAGCGGACAGCAGACGACGTAGCGCGCGCCCTAGACCCTGCAGTAGTCGGAGTTGAACTCCTCCCTCTCGCGGTTCACCGCGACCCCGCAGTGCGCGAAGCCGTTGCCACGCGTACCGACTGCCCCATGGGAGCCCTCCTGGCCCTGGGACACGACCGAAGCCCCGAGGTTCTCACGGCATTGATCCGGAATGCGCGGGCACCCGAGACCCTCATTCGCCAACTTGCCGAGCACAGGAAGCAGGAGATTCGCGACGCAGCCCTCATGCGATTGAAGACAAATTTCCGTTAGTGTCGTGGCTCCTTTGATTCAACTGCGCGCCGATCCCCCAATGGGATCGGCGCGCAGTTGAGTTTACCGGTCAATATCCCCTATAGTTGTGGGTCGGGCGTTTTCGTGTGCCCGAACCCTGTTCATCAACGTTAGTGGAGTCATGGCCAAGAAGGACGGCGTCATCGAGGTTGAGGGCACCGTGGTTGAGGCATTGCCAAACGCGTCATTCCGCGTGGAATTGACGAATGGTCACCTCGTCCTCGCTCATATCTCGGGGAAGATGCGCCAGCACTACATCCGGATCCTTCCGGAGGACCGCGTGGTGGTGGAGTTGACTCCGTATGACTTGTCCCGCGGCCGCATCGTCTACCGCTACAAATAGAGTCGTCGGAGGCGCGCCAGCGTCAGACCGTCGACAGCAAGGAATGAGAATGAAGGTTAAGCCCAGCGTCAAGCCGATTTGCGACAAGTGCAAGGTGATTCGTCGCGGCGGACGCGTGATGGTTATCTGCGAAAACCTGCGTCACAAGCAGCGCCAGGGCTAGCCCCCTATTTCGGCGACCCGTCATCACTATGGTGACACCCCCGGCTCGGAGGCCGGGGCCCTCTCGAAAGGGAGGGACGACGGGACGGAAGACCTCCGATGAGTAGTGGAGCGATAACAGAATGGCTCGAATCGTTGGTGTCGATCTCCCGCGTGACAAACGCGCAGAGGTGGCACTTACCTATATCTTTGGCATCGGACGAACCCGCGCGCACGAAATCCTGGCCGCGACGGGAGTAAGCCCAGATCAGCGGGTCAAGGACATCACCGAGGAAAACCTTGTGAAGATCCGCGACCACATCGAAGCCAACTATCGGGTGGAGGGTGACCTCCGCCGTGAGGTTCAGGCCGACATCCGCCGCAAGGTGGAGATCGGCTCGTATCAGGGCATCAGGCACCGGAGGGGCATGACCGTCCGTGGCCAGCGCACCAAGACCAACGCCCGCACTCGAAAGGGCCCCAAGAAGACCGTCGCCGGAAAGAAGAAGGCATAGCCCATGGCCGTCCCCGTACGCAAGCCCCGCAAGAAGCTCAAGAAGACCGTCGATCACGGCCAGGCTCATATCAAGTCCACCTTCAACAACACCATCATTTCCATCACTGACCCCTCAGGGGCAGTGGTGTCATGGTCATCGTCGGGCCAGGTCGGATACAAGGGTTCCCGAAAGTCGACGCCGTTTGCGGCTCAGCTTGCAGCGGAGGCTGCGGCTCGCAAGGCGAAGGACGCGGGCATGACCAAGGTCGATGTGTTCGTCAAAGGTCCCGGTTCCGGGCGGGACACCGCCATCAGGTCACTGACGGCCGCCGGCCTGGATGTGACGTCCATCCGCGACGTGACCCCTCAGGCCCACAATGGCTGCCGCCCTTCCAAGCGTCGCCGCAACTAGTCTGCCCACCTTCTAACTCCATACCACCCCGGGTGAAAGTTGCCTGGGGCATCGCGAGCATCAAATAGCGGGTGCTCGGAAAGGAAACCACCGTGCTCATCGCACAGCGCCCCACCCTCACCGAGAAGGTCATCTCGGAGAATCGGTCGCAGTTCTCCTTGAAGCCGCTTGAGCCGGGCTTCGGTTATACGATCGGGAACTCGCTTCGCCGGACGCTTCTTTCCTCCATCCCCGGGGCGGCGGTCACCTCCGTTCGCTTCGAAGGGGTCCTTCATGAATTCACGACCATCGATGGGGTCAAGGAGGATGTGACTGAGATCCTCCTCAACCTGAAGGGTCTCGTTGTCTCGTCGACGAGTGAGGAACCCGTCATCATGTACCTGCGCAAGAGTGGGTCCGGGGCAGTCACGGCCGCCGACATCGCCCCTCCGGCCGGCGTGGAGATCCACAATCCTGACCTGCACATCGCTACCCTCAACGCCAAGGCGAAGTTCGAGGTTGAGTTGACGGTAGAGCGGGGTCGCGGATACGTGCCTGCGACACTCAACAAGCAATACGACGCCGAGATCGGACAGATCCCCGTCGACTCGATCTACTCTCCGGTCCTCAAGGTGACGTACAGGGTCGAGGCGACACGTGTCGCCCAACGAACGGACTTCGACGAGTTGATCGTCGAAGTGGAGACGAAATCCTCGATGACGGCACGAGACGCCCTGGCGTCGGCCGGAGCGACCCTCGTTGAGCTGTTCTCCCTGGTGCGAGGCCTCAACGAGGCCGCCGAGGGCATCGAGATCGGCCCGCCAGAGTCGGATGCCTCCCTAGAGGAGGAATACAACCTGCCCATCGAGGAACTCAACCTGACGCAGCGGTCGTATAACTGCCTCAAGCGCGAGGGGATTCACACCGTTGGGGAACTAACGGCGAGGAGCGAGGCCGACCTAATGGACATTCGAAACTTCGGCCAGAAATCCATCACAGAGGTCAAGGAGCGGTTGAACGACATCGGGCTTTCACTCAAGGATTCCACCGTGGACTACGACCCGTCGCTGACCGGTGTGTACTTCTCGGGTAACGAAGAGAGCTAGGAGAACGACGCCATGCCTACACCCACAAAGGGTGCCCGCCTGGGCGGCGGGCCCGCGCACGAGCGGCTCATTCTAGGGAACCTTTCACAAAGCCTGTTTGAGCACGGGCGGGTGACGACGACGCTCGCCAAAGCGCGTCGGCTCCGTCCGTACGCGGAACGTCTCGTCACGCTCGCCAAGCGAGGAGACCTCGCATCCCGACGCCGCGTCATGGGCGTCATCAGTGATCGGAGTGTTGTACACGTTCTCTTCACCCAGATCGGTCCGGCTTTGGCCGAGCGGCAGGGGGGCTACACGCGGATTGTCAAGATCGGTCCCCGGAAGGGTGACAACGCCCCGATGGCGGTGATCGAACTGGTCGATGGAGCGGACAGCCCCAAGCAGGCCGTCGTTGCCGAGGCTACCCGGACTGCGGCGAAGACATCCGGCGAGGGGGCGTCCGCAAAGACGAAGTCTCCTGCGAGGGATGCCACGAAGGCCTCGACGAAGAAGGCCGCCACCGAGAAGAAGACGACGAGCGCAATGACCAAGAAGGGCGCCAAGTAGGCGGAGCAAAGGCTTCGAGGTGGACCGTGACAGATAGCGTCGTTGTCAGGGTCCGCCTCGACTTTGCATATGACGGCACGGACTTCTCGGGCTGGGCGGTGCAGCCGAATCTCCGGACTATTCAGGGGGTCATGGAGGAGGGTCTCGAGCGGATCGTCCGGAGCGATTCACCTAGACTCGTCGTGGCAGGACGGACTGATGCCGGCGTGCACGCACGGGGTCAGGTGGCTCACGTCGACCTCCCGTTGGGGGCGTGGAAGGCCCTGCCGGGGCGGTCCACATATACGCCCGAGGTCGCGCTCACCGATCGCCTTCGTGGTGTGCTCCCCGATGACATCGTGGTCCGGCGTGCTGACCGTGCGCCGGCGGGCTTCGATGCCCGGTTTTCTGCCATCGAGAGGCGTTATGCCTACCGGGTGAGCGACTGCCTCAAGACGCGGGATCCGCTCAATCGACGAACCGTCCTTTGGGGAAGAAAGCCGCTCGACATCGAGGCCCTGTCTAAGGCCTCCAGCACTTTGACGGGCCTCAAGGACTTCGCGGCTTTTTGTCGCAAACGGGATGGGTCGACGACGATCCGCAACCTGGTGGAGTTCACCTGGTGTCGGGAGAACCGGGGTCCTGATGCGGGTCTGGTCGTTGCGACCGTTCGGGCGGACGCGTTCTGCCATTCGATGGTTCGATCGCTCGTGGGGGCGGTCCTCGCGGTCGGTGAGGGCCGGCGCGAATTGTCTTGGCTCGAGGAAGTCGCGTCGTCAACCGGCAGGACCTCCAGGATTGCCGTGGCGCCACCCCACGGGTTGACGCTGGAAGAGGTGACGTACCCACCGGAGGCCGATCTTGCCTCATGGGCGGAGGCGACCCGTGTCCGTCGTAGCCTGGATTGACCCATCCGGTCATCCGACGGTATGCTTTAGGGTCGTTGTGTGTGCGACCGTGAGGGTCATCAGCCCTTGCAGGAGCCGCCCAAGGACCGTCGCGTTGGCCCGCCAACGCATACCATCCGATCGATAAGAAGGCTCCCGTGCGCACCTACTCCCCGAAGCCGGTGGATGTCGTCGAATCATGGCATGTCATCGACGCGACCGACGTCGTCCTTGGACGTCTTGCAACCCATGCGGCAACACTCATCCGAGGCAAGCACAAGGCGACTTTCGCCCCCCATATCGATGGCGGAGACTTCGTCATCGTCGTCAATGCCGCCAAGATCGCTCTCACCGGAGCCAAGGCCACGGACAAGATCAAGTATCGTCACTCGGGCTTCATCGGAGGACTTCGTGGCGTCCCGGTCGGTGAGCTTCTCGAGAAGGACCCACGCCGCGTCATCGAAGACGCCGTGCGAGGAATGCTTCCCCACACCCGACTCGGACGGGCACAGATGGCCAAACTCAAGGTGTATGCAGGCGCGGAGCACCCGCACGTCGCGCAGAAGCCCAAGCCGTTTTCCATCTCCCAGGTCGCGCAGTAGGCCTGGGACACAACGAAGGACACGACAGTGACAGAGGAAGAGGAACTGACCACCGACCTCGAGGCCGAGGTCCCGGAGGAGTATCACACGGAGACCGTGACCATCCGGGGAGTGGGGGCTTCCGCCGTGACACCCGGTGCGGGACTCGGTCGCCGCAAGGAGGCGATCGCCCGTGTCAGGCTCGTCCCCGGAGTTGGGAAGTGGACCATCAACGGCCGCGATCTTGAAGGATACTTTCCGAATAAGGTCCACCAACAGGTGGTCAACAGTCCCTTCGCCATCCTCGACATTGAGGGCAAGTTCGATGTGCAAGCCCGGATCACCGGTGGAGGGGCGTCCGGACAGGCGGGTGCGCTACGCCTTGGTGTCGCCCGCGCCCTGAACACGATCGATGAGGAGCATAATCGCGCCACGCTCAAGAAGGCGGGTTTCCTCGCGCGCGACTCCCGTGTCGTCGAGCGAAAAAAGGCTGGCCTCAAGAAAGCCCGTCGCGCCCCGCAGTACACCAAGCGGTAGCATTTCGCGCATGGCGCGACTTTTCGGTACCGATGGCGTCCGAGGGGTTGCCAACGTCGACGTGACCCCCGAGTTGGCGGTCGACCTCGCGATCGCGGCGTCCGCCGTGTTCACCGATGGGGGACGGTCCACACACGTGCGGCCGACGGTCGTCATCGGACGTGACACCCGCATCTCCGGACATCTCCTCTCCTCCGCCATGGCGGCAGGCCTCGCCAGCGCAGGTGTCGACGTCTGGGACGTCGGCGTCATTCCCACACCCGGGGTCGCCCACCTAGTCTCCGCGACCGATGCGGATTTTGGCGTCGTCATATCCGCCTCGCACAATCCGATGGCCGACAACGGGATCAAGTTCTTCGCCAGGGGTGGCCACAAGGTGGATGACGCCGTCGAAGAATCGATCGAGGAACGAATGGGCCAGGCGGTCGCTCGGCCGACGGGGGAGCGTGTCGGGACGATCTCCCTCCGCACCGATCTTCTCGGGGTGTATATCGCGCATGTTGTCGACTCGGTCAGGAAGTTTTCCGGCTCGGAGGCGCCCCTCGCCGGACTCAAGATCGTGGCCGACTGTGCGCATGGGGCGGCATCAACGGTTGCCGACGAGGCCCTTCGATCCGCAGGAGCCGACGCTACAGTTATTCACGCCGAGCCTACCGGCCTCAACATCAACGACGGGGTCGGTTCGACCCACATCGAACCGTTGGCAGCGATGGTGATTGAGAGGGAAGCGGACTTCGGTGTCGCGTTCGACGGGGATGCCGATCGATGCCTCGCGGTCGACAACACCGGCCAGGTCGTCGACGGTGATCAGATCATGGGCCTTATCGCGCTCCGGATGAAGACGGAGGGCTCTCTCTATCGAGACACGATCGTTGCGACCGTCATGAGCAACCTCGGGCTTCACAAAGCCATGCGCCAGTCAGGCATCGACATCGTCGAGACCGCCGTCGGGGATCGCTACGTGCTTGAGGCGATGCGCGAGGCGGGGTACTCCCTAGGAGGGGAACAGTCCGGGCACATTATCCTCTCTGAGTACACGACCACGGGGGATGGCCTTCTCGTCTCCCTTCTGATTGGTTCGATCATCGCGGCTACGGGGACAAGTCTTCGTGATCTGGTCGCCTCGATCGAGAGATTGCCCCAGGTGCTCGTCAACGTGCGGGGCGTCGATAAGTCCCGTGTGTTCACCGACGAGGTTCTGGAGGAGGCCGTTGCGGAAGCCCGGGCGTCGCTCGGAGCTGATGGGAGGGTGCTCCTCAGGCCGTCGGGGACGGAACCCCTCGTGCGCGTGATGGTGGAAGCGGAGTCGAAGGACCGTGCCGAGGAGGTTGCGGACGCCCTCGCCTCCATCGTCGCCGCCCGTCTGGCGGTTTCGTGACCCGAATGGGATGGTGGGACACCATCGGGGAAGCTGCGGCAAACGCGTGGACGTGGCTCACGGGGTTGGGCGGAGAAATCGAAAGCGTCGTCCTTTCCCTCACGACCTCGGCTTGGATCTACTTCGCCGTGTTCGGAGTGGCGGTTGTCGACGGATTCTTCCCGCCTGTCCCTTCTGAATCGATCGTCATCGCCGCGGCAACGACCTGGAGGGTCGACCACACGCCCGTCCTTTGGGGGGTGTGGCTCGTCGCAGCAGCGGGGGCATGGTGCGGAGACCAGATCGCCTTCAGCATCGGTCGCGCCGTCAGGCTCAATCGCATTCCGATGCTCCGGGGGCCCAAGGGGCGGGCGGTCCTCGAGTGGGCGGAGCACGCCCTGGAACACAGGGGGACATCCTTCATCCTGGCCGCGCGGTTCATCCCTGTTGGCCGGGTCGCGGTCAACCTCACCGCCGGGGCGCTGCGCTTCCCGCGCCGACGTTTCATGGCGATAGACGCGGTTGGCGCGGCCATATGGGCGACGTACGGCTGCCTGCTTGGCATCTTCGCAGGAAGCCTTGTGGACGATAGCCTCCTCCTGGCCATCATCATCGGAGTCGTCGGAGGCATCGTGTTGGGATACATCGCCGACCTCCTCCTGACGCGCCTCGGGTTGGAGCCAACACGGCTGCCGTCGCCGGAGGAGATCCTCGAGGATCCCATGGATCACCGTGACATCAAGGAGAGGGAAGGCTAAACGTCCGTGACCACGAGGTTGGTGGAGTAGGAACTACTGCCAACTAGAGCTTGCGGAGGCTGACGGTCTCGACCGCGTGGTCGGGGCCTTTTTTGAGGATGATCGTCGCGCGATCCCTGGTAGGCGCGATGTTCTGCTCCAAGTTGGGGGCGTTGATCGCGTCCCATATCTCTCCGGCCCTTGTGGTGGCATCCTCATCGCTGAGCGAGGCGTAGGAGTGGAAGTACGAGTCGGGATGGGAGAAGGCCGTCTTGCGGAAGGAAAGGAAGCGATCGACATACCATTTCCGGATGTCGGATGCCTCCGCGTCCACGTAGATGGAGACGTCGAAGTAGTCGCTCACCGAGAGGGAGTCACCCGGACCTCGAGGGGGCGCCGTTTGAAGGACGTTGAGACCCTCGACGATGAGGATGTCCGGACGTTCGATCGCGGTCTCTTTCCCGGGGACGATGTCGTACAGCAAGTGCGAGTACACGGGCACCGAAACCTCAGGGACCCCGGACTTGACATCGAGGAGGAAGCGATTGAGCCTTTCGCGGTCGTAGGACTCCGGATAACCCTTCCGGTACAGCAATCCGCCTCGCTCCAGCTCGGCATTGGAGAGAAGAAAGCCATCGGTGGTGACGAGGGTTACGTCTGGGCTACGAGGCCAGCGAGCCATAAGCTCGCGGAGGAGTCGGGCGGTTGTCGACTTTCCGACCGCGACCGAACCCGCGACCGCGATAACGAAGGGGGTCCGAGACTCCATCTCTCCCAGGAACTCCGCCGTGGCGCGGTGGAGCGATCCCACCGCTGTCGAGTACAGGTCAAGCAACCGGGAGAGGGGTCGGTAGATCGTGTCGACCTCCCCAAGGTTCACCGGATCGCCGAGGCCGCGCACCCGGGCGATGTCCTCTTCCGTCAGGGGGAGTGGGGTCCTTCCCGCAAGGGCAGCCCATTCGGGACGCCCGAGAGTCACGTAGGGGCTCTCGGTTGCAGGCCTGTCCTTGGTCACGGTCCCATTGTCCTCTAGGGTGCCAACTAGACTCGACACCATGTGCGGCATTGTGGGCTACGTCGGTTCGGGGGAGGCGGGTTCCCGACCCCAAGAGGTGGTGATGGCCGGGTTGGCTCGCCTGGAGTATCGGGGATACGACTCGGCGGGAATCGCGATCGTCACCGAGGATCCGAGTGCCCTGGCCGTTGTCAAGAGGGCGGGAAAACTCGCTGTCCTCGCCACCGAACTCAAGGAACATTCCCTCCCACCGGGGACGGCCGCGATAGGGCATACCCGATGGGCGACGCATGGAGCCCCGACGGACGCGAACGCCCATCCGCATATCGCGGCGGGTGGCCGAATCGCTATCATCCACAACGGCATCATCGAGAATCATGCGGCGCTGCGGGCCGAACTCAAGGCCAAAGGCGCGGTCTTCATGTCGGACACCGACACCGAGACGGCGGGCCACCTTCTGGCAGCTGAGGTGGCATCCGGAAAGACTCTCACCGAAGCCATGCGAGCGGCGACCCGACGGCTAGATGGATCCTTCACGCTCCTCGCCATAGATGCGAAGGAGCCGCGCGTCGTCGTCGGGACTCGTCGCAACTCCCCGTTGGTCGTTGGCCTTGGGGGCGGCGAGAACTTCCTAGCATCCGACGTCATAGCGTTCATCGACTTCACCCGCAAGGCCCTCGAACTGGGTCAGGACGAGGTCGTCGAGATCACTCCGGATTCCGTCATCGTGACGGATGTCGAAGGAAAGAAGGTGGAGAGGGCCCCCTACACGATCAACTGGGATGCCACCGCGGCGCAGAAGGGAGGATTCCCGACCTTCATGGAGAAGGAGATCCACGATCAGTCCACCGCGGTCGCAGACACCCTCAGGGGGCGCATGGACGAAAGTGGCAGGTTGATGCTCGATGAGGGCCTCATCGACGAAAGCATCCTCAATGCCGTCGATAAGATCGTCGTCGTTGCCTGCGGTACGGCGGCGTATGCGGGGATGGTGGCCAAGTACGCCATCGAACACTGGTGTCGCATCCCCGTCGAGGTTGAACTCGCGCACGAGTTTCGTTACCGGGATCCCGTGGTATCGGTGAAGACGCTGATCGTGGCGATTTCCCAGTCGGGAGAGACGATGGACACGATCATGGCCATTCGTCACGCGCAGCAACAGGGGGCGAGTGTAATCGGGATCGTCAATGTCCAGGGCTCGACGATCGCTAGGGAAGCGGACGCGGTGCTTTACACGCGTGCAGGTCCAGAGATCGCCGTCGCCTCCACGAAGGCGTTCGTCGCGCAAATTACGGCCACCTTCCTCCTTGGGCTGTACCTAGCGGAACTCCGGGGGAACAAGTACCCGGACGAGATCGCTATCCTGCTCGAGGAGCTCGATGAGATGCCCTCGAAGATCCAGCGCGTGCTCGACACCTCTGAACCGATCAGGGAGATCGCCCGTTCGATGGCAGACGAGCGCACCATCCTCTTCCTTGGACGGCATGTGGGATATCCCATCGCCCTTGAGGGAGCCCTCAAGCTCAAGGAACTCGCGTATATCCATGCGGAGGGTTTCGCAGCCGGGGAACTCAAGCATGGCCCCATCGCCCTCATTGAGAAGGGCCTGCCCGTTTTCATCATCCTGCCCTCTCCGAGGGGACGGGATTCTCTCCATGCGAAGGTCCTATCGAGCATCGAGGAAGTCAAAGCTCGTGGTGCTCGAATCATCGTCATCGCGGAGGAGGGTGACGAGGAGGCTCCGCGACACGCCGATCACATCTTCTACGTGCCCGAGACGCCCGTCCTGCTCGCGCCCCTGGTGAACGTCGTGCCGCTCCAGATCTTCGCTTGCGCACTCGCGACGGCGAAGGGGTGCAACGTCGATCAGCCTCGAAACCTAGCGAAGTCTGTGACGGTGGAGTAGCGGTGATTGTCGGGATCGGGATCGACGTCGTGGCCATCGATCGCTTCGAAGAGGCACTAGAGAAAATCCCGGGCTTCGTCGAGCGGATCTTCACCCCGCAGGAGCGCGGCTTCGGCCACGCAAGTCTCGCCGCACGTTGGGCGGCCAAGGAAGCCCTCGCGAAGGCTCTGGGGGCCCCTGGGGGGCTCTCATGGCAGGATGTGGAGGTCACCCGGGCGGGCGATGGGTCCCCGGTCCTATCGATCACGGGAACGGTCGCCGCACGCGCGGCCGAACTCGGAATCGTTCGGTTCCACCTGTCGATGTCGCACGATGCTGGCATGGCCTCTGCGGTTGTGGTAGCGGAGGGAGACGAATGACCGGGCTGGAGGTTTGCATCGACTATGACGCCATCCGGCACAACGTCGAGGTGTTATGCGACCGGGCGGGGGATGCCCGGGTCATGGCGGTCGTGAAGGGTGACGCCTATGGTCATGGCCTCATTGAGACGGCCAGAGCCGCGCGGATTGGAGGGGCCAGTTGGCTGGGGGTCGCTCAGCCAGGAGAGGCGCTGGCTCTACGGGCCGCCGACGATGTCGGTCGAATCCTGACCTGGCTCTACGGCCCTGAGGTGCCAGCCGCCGCCCTCATCGATAAAGGGGTTGACGTGTCGGTCAGTTCCTTGCCCGTCCTGAGCGCGATCGTCGCCGGCGCCAAGGACGTGGGGAAACCGGCACGGATTCACCTGTGCATCGATACCGGCCTCGGTCGCGAGGGGATGACCCTGGAGGAGCTCCCCAGGATTCTCGAACTGGTCGAACTTCAGGTGACGGCCGGCACCGTCGAGGTGGTGGGCATATGGTCGCATCTCGCCTGGGCAGACGCCCCGGGGCATCCTGTCATCGACGAACAGGCCCAGGCATTCGAGCAGGTCCTGGCGCTGGCGGCCGAGCGTGGGATGCGGTTCGAGGTGCGTCACCTGGCCAACTCCGCAGCCACCCTCACCCGCCCCGACCTCACGTACGATCTCGTCCGGCCCGGTATCGCGGTGTATGGTCTACCCCCCGTGCTAGACCCTGACGGCGGTGACTGGGGGCTCAGACCCGCGATGACCGTGACAACGACGCTCGCCCTCGTCAAACGGGTCGATGCAGGGCACGGTGTCAGTTACGGTCATGACTACGTGACCGATCGGGAGACCGTCCTAGGGCTGGTTTCGGTGGGCTACGCCGACGGGGTGTTCCGATCGGCCGGGAATCGCGCTGAGGTGGGTATCGGGGGGAAGCGGTACCGCATCGCCGGCCGGGTCTGCATGGACCAATTCGTCGTCGACCTCGGCTCAGGCTCGACCGCGAAGGAGGGGGACACGGTTGTTCTCATCGGGCCGGGAGGCCCTACAGCGCGCGAGTGGGCCGATGCCGTAGGAACGATCGACTATGAGGTGGTGTGCAGGTTCGGGGGGCTACGGCCCAAGGCGGGGCGGGCGTGACGGTCCTGTCCCTGACGGTTGCGGACGCGCAGTCGATGCGCGAAATCGGCCAGGGGGTCATCGCCCCCAGGGTTCATGCCGGGGACCTCATCATCGTGACGGGGGAGCTGGGAGCGGGGAAGACGACCCTTGTGCAGGGGATCGGGGCTGGGCTTGGAGTCCGGGGCCCGGTGACGAGCCCGACGTTCATCATCGCCCGTACCCACCCATCCGAGACCGGTGGCCTCTCGCTCATCCACGCGGACGCATACCGTCTCACGTCGCTTGCCGAACTCGACGATCTAGATCTCGACACGACGCTCGACGAGGCCGTAACCGTAGTCGAGTGGGGGGAGGGACTCGCCGAGGTCCTGTCGGACGACCGCCTCCACGTCGCCATCCATCGCGTCAGGGGCGGAGACGTGAGCGAGGGCGACGGGGGTCCAAGGACGATCCTCCTTCGCGGCGTCGGGCCGTCGTGGGAGGCACGACCGTTCTCCGCGCCGCAAGGGGGTGCCGAGTGATCCTGGCCATCGACACGTCGTCCGCGATTTCGGCCGCCCTCCTCGATGGAGATCGGGTCGTTGCTGCGGCCTCGGAACACGCACCCAGGTCCCATGCCGAACTCCTTGCGCCGATGGTGAAGTCCGTTCTCTCGGCCGGCGCGAACCCCGAGATTGAGCGAGTGGTGGTGGGGACCGGTCCCGCGCCCTTCACGGGGCTGAGGGTCGGACTCGTGACGGCCCGCACCCTCGCCTTCGCGTGGTCTGTGCCCGTCGTGGGCGTGTGCTCTCTAGACGCGATCGGGGCCGCCCACGGCGGGTCGGTGACCGTCGTTTCCGACGCCCGACGCAAAGAGGTGTATTGGGCGACCTACCGTGACGCGGTCAGAACCGCAGGCCCGTTCGTCGGTCTTCCGGGTGAGGTGCCGACAGAGGCGGCGGTCGTGGGTCGAGGGGCCACACTTTATCCGGAGGACTGCCCGTCCGTTGAGGAGGCGTCAGAGGGGTTCCTCGATCCGGACCCGGCCTGGCTTGTCCGAGTCGTGGCCCGGTTCGAAGCCGCGGGGGTCACGGACTTTCCCACCGTGCCCCTGTACCTCAGGAGGCCCGACGTCCACGGGGTCTCGGCGGCGTGACCGCTCTCAACCTGCGCGACGCGACGCTTGACGATCTCGATTGGATCGCCGAGCAGGAGGCTGCCATCTTCGGTTCCAGCGCATGGTCGCGCGACTCGATTGCCGCGGATCTCCAGGCGTCGGACAGGCGTCGTATTTGGCTGCGTCGGTATGTTGTCGTCGAGTCCGATGAGGAGAGGGTGGGATACGCCGTCTTCGGGTTCGAGAGTGACGTCTTCTCCCTTTTCAACCTCGCGGTGGTTCCCGAGGCTCGCCGACGGAGTGTGGGGGCGTTCCTCCTCGACCGGTTCTTCGACGAAGCGCGATCGCTCCGTGTGCGGGAGGTGGGGCTTGAGGTGGCCGTCGACAACGCCCCGGCGCTTGCCCTCTACCGGAGCCATGGTTTCGAGGAGGTGCGGGTTCGCCGCCGCTACTACCAGCACGGGGATAGAGACGCCGTGGTCATGCGTCGACGCCTCTAACTCAAAACGCGTTCTGGGGCTCTAGGGTAGACACGTGGATCCCCTTGTATTGGGAATCGAGAGCACATGCGACGAGACCGGAGTCGCCCTCGTGCGGGGGCTTCGCTTGCTCGGAGAAGCGGTCGCGAGTTCCATGGACGAGCACGCTCGATTCGGAGGAATCGTGCCCGAGGTTGCCTCGCGGGCACACCTCGAAGAGATGATCCCCACGATTGAGGCGGCGCTTGACGAATCCGGTGTCACGCTTGCGGAGATCGATGCCGTCGCTGTCGCGGCGGGACCGGGCCTCGTCGGTTCCCTGACAGTGGGAGTGGCGGCGGCGAAGGCGCTCGCGGTTGCCCTTGAACGGCCGATCTTCGGGGTCAATCATGTCGTGAGCCACATCGCGGTCGATGAACTCGTCCATGGACCATTTCCCGATCGCTTCATTGCTTTGGTTGTCTCGGGGGGGCATTCGTCGCTTCTCATGGTTGAGGACATCGCCTCTTCGGTCGTTGAGTTGGGGCAGACTCTCGACGACGCAGCGGGGGAAGCCTTCGACAAGGTCGGGCGCCTGTTGGGCTTGCCCTTCCCGGGAGGACCTCACGTCGACCGGCTCGCGCAAGACGGCGATCCGGAGGCGATTACGTTCCCTCGGGGTCTGACCGCTCCTAAGGATCTCATTCGGCATCCCTATGACTTCTCTTTCAGCGGGCTCAAGACCGCCGTGGCTCGCTGGATGGAATCCTGCGAGGATTCGGGGCGCGAGATTCCTCGGGAGGATGTCGCCGCATCGTTTGCCGCCGCCGTGGCCGATGTGCTGGTGACGAAAACGATCCGGGCATGCCGGGAGCAAGGCATCGAGACGCTCGTGATCGGAGGCGGATTCAGCGCCAACGCCCAACTGAGGGATCGTGCGGCAGCCGAATGCTCGAAGCAGGGGATCGAGGTCCGCATCCCCCCCATTCAATATTGCACGGACAACGGCGCCATGATCGCGGCCCTAGGAAGCGCGGCCGTGCGTCGGGGGATGGAACCCTCAGATTTGGGGTTTGGGGTCGACTCGGCGATGCCCCTCTCGTACGTGGTGGCCCGATGATCGAGCGGAAAGGGCGCCGAATCCGCACCTTAGCGCGTTGGGCGCGATGGAGACTCCGACGCCTTGGCCGAAGCTTCGGAAAGAGGTGGCGAGGATTGAAGGGGGCGGGAAGACGGGCCTGGAATCGGTTGAAGACGCGGGCTTCGCCTGAGTGGCGCATCCTCACCGCCATCGTCGTAACCGTGACCGTCGCATCCGCGGGATTGGTGTTCGCCATCGCAAGCGACTCACCGACCCCACTGGTTGAGGCGAGCCGGTATACGCCCCCTCCGCCTCCGCCCCCTCCCGACCCGGACACGATCTTCCTGACGTGGGGTCCGAGCGAGGGCGACATGATCCGTGCGATTGAGACCGCGCAGGCCATGACGGTTGAGGAGGCAGCGGGACAGGTTATCATCTCGAGTTTCTCGGGAATGGATGGGGCGGCTCTACAGGCACTCATCACGCAATACCACCTCGGGGGTGTCATCTTCAGCAGGGCGAATGGCAATATTTCTACGCGGGAGCAGACGGCGGCCTTGGCGTCAGCCGCGCAGGCGGCCTCGGTGGCGGATGGGCGTGATTGGCCCGTCATCATCTCGACCGATCAGGAGGGGGGAACGGTCGCAAGACTTGATGGCCTCATCCCGACGATGCCATCCTTCATGGCAGCAGGAGCAGCCCACGATAAGGAAGTCGTCGAGGCCGCCTTCGCCGGTATGGGAAGAGACATGGCCGCCCTCGGATTTAACGTCGACTTCGCACCGGTCGCGGATCTCACCATCGGGCTCGCCGACCCCGTCATTCGATCGCGGTCTGCCGGAAGCGACCCAGAGAACGTCAGCGAGACGGTTGTGGCCGCGGTTGCGGGACTCGTCGATTCGGGGGTCATTCCGGCGGTCAAGCATTATCCCGGGCATGGGGGAGTGACGACGGACTCGCATGCGCTTACGCCCATCAACTCGAGACCGCTTGCCGACCTGGAAGACACCGACCTCGTCCCCTTCGGGGAGGCGATCGATGCGGGGGCACCTATGGTGATGATGTCGCACGTTGCCGTAACGGTGTGGAGTGGCATTCCCGCGTCGCTCGATCCCCTCGCGTACGCTTATCTCCGCGAGGATCTTGGTTTTACGGGGGTCACCGTGACGGATGGAATGGATATGGGCGGGGTGACGGCGTACGGCTCCACTGGTGCCACCACCGTCGCCGCCCTCAACGCTGGAGCCGATATCGTCCTCATGTCGGCCAACACGGCGGAGGCCCACGCCGCGATCATCGCCGCCGTCGCAGACGGATCGTTGAGCAGGGACCGGCTCGATGAGGCCGCGGCACGCGTCGTTGCCCTCATGAGGTATCAGGCATCGATCGACCCAGCCGTGAGCGTCGAGGGAGACTACGTCCGAGAACTTTCCCGCAACTCAGTGACCGTTGTCGCTCCGCTGTGCGGACGACCGCTGGTGGGGTCTCAGGTCACCATCTCGGGTGGTTGGCCGGGTGAGCGGGCCGCCCTCGCGGCAGCGCTTGCGGAGTACGGCGTCACAACAGGATCCTCCGGGACCTCCATCCGCCTGCTCGGACGACCCGATGGCACGGGAACGGCGGACGTCGTCGTCGCCATGGATGGACCCTGGGGACTCAGCTCATCGCAGGCCACCTCCTACATCGGCCTGTACGGAAGGGGAGCCTCAAGCTTCGCCGCGCTAGCGGACATTCTCACGGGGGCTGTGGTCGCGGAGGGTCAGTGGCCCGTGTCCGTGCCCGGGTTACCGTTCAATGCCTGCCCGTCGCCGCGATAGACGGGAAGGCGATTGATCACCAGGTGGGTTCGACTACGAGGACCCTCTGCGCCCCCGCGACCCTCGTGAGCACGAGTGTCGCCTCTTCGTCTCCCTTGAGTCGTAGATCGGCTCGAAGTCCTTCGGGGGTGACCGCCGTGCCGCGTTTCTTGATGGTGACCCGACCGATTCGTCGTTCCCTCAGGTAGGAGCGCAGACCCTTCACCCCGAACGGTAGATCATCGAGGATGCGGTAGGCGGAGGCGAACGGGGTCGCGACCAGGCGAGGGCCAGTGACGTAGGCGATCGTGCGATCGAGGAGGTGTCCCCCGACGGTCATTGCGACCTCGGTGACCAGGCCAGCACGGATGATAGCCCTATCTGGCTCGTAGAGGTAGTCACCTACTGCGCCGACGCCTGCTGTGGCGGACGTGTCGGAGAGACGGTACGAGCACCCGTCGGCAACGAGGAGGGCACCGCGTCCTGGATGGCGAGCGAGGGGGCCACACCACAGGCCTGCCTCGACCGCCTGGCCATCGACGCTGACCCACTCGGACTCCGCATCGAGGGGAAGCGCGGTGTGGGGAATCCCGGGCCCGACCTTGAGACCGAGGGCGGGGAAACGGTCACGGAGGGCTAGCACGTCACCGAGGGGGGGTTCGTAGTCTTCGGGGCGGTGGCGCCTCCCGCCGGAGGCTGTCCTACGCGCCGGATCGACGAAGACACCATCGACGTCCACTTCGCGGACCACGGAAAGCGAATCCGCATGAACCACGACTGTCCCAGGCCAGTGGCGGAGGTTGTACTCGGCAACGAGGGCGGTCGCCTCGTCTCGCTCGAAGGCCATGACGGTGATTCCCAGGGCGGACATAGCCATGGCACCGGCGCCGATGCCCGAGGTGAGGTCGGCGACCCTCTCAATTCCAGCTTCTAGGTAGCGCCCCGCGTGGAGTCCAGCAACGGTGAGTCGGGTGGACTGCTCGAGCCCATCGGGCGTGAAGAGCATGCCATCCGCGAACTCTCCGAACTTGGTCCGAGCTCTCTCACGAAGGCGGGCCTGGGTCATGACGGCGGCGACGGTCTCGGCCGGAAACCCTCGCTCCCGAAGGCCTACACCGAGGGAGAGGGCCTGGGAGGCTTTGTATCGGGGGAGAGTTCCGAGCAGGGCGAGGCCATCGTTGCTTGTTGCCGCCCGGATCTCGCCAACCTCCATCCCTCGATCCTCGCATGGGTGAAGGGGGCTCGGCGCTTCGAGCGATAGGGTGCCTAGAATGATTAGCACTCACCCGGCCTGAGTGCTAAGTTGGTACTGCTCCTTTGGGAGCAACCGCGGCCCGAGGACACCGACCCAGCAAGGGTCTGGACGCCCCAAGCCGCGACACCGGTGACAATCGTGAAGTGGAAGGTGAGGTCCGCAGTGTCGGTCTCTATCAAGCCCCTAGAGGACAAGGTCGTGGTCAAGGCCTCGGCAGCTGAGCAGACCACGGCATCAGGTCTGGTCATTCCGGACACCGTGAAGGAGAAGCCCCAGGAGGGCGAGGTCGTAGCGGTCGGACCCGGCCGTATCGACGATAACGGGAATCGCGTGCCGATCGACGTCAAGGTCGGCGACAAGGTCATCTATAGCAAGTACGGCGGAACCGAGGTCAAGGTGGGTGGCGAGGAATACCTCATCGTTTCGGTGCGTGACCTCCTCGCGGTTGTAGCGTAGAAAGTCATAGCGTAGGAGTCAATCAACTCTTGCCAAGAGTCAACTAGGGCCCCGAGACATCTCGGGGCCCTAGCCTTTTAATCGGAGGGGCTACTCCTCTATCGGTGCTGCAAGACTCTTCCCTCGAGCAGGGCATTGCGCTCGTCTTCACTCAGTCCGCCCCACACCCCAAACGGCTCTCGCATCGATAGGGCATGGGTTAGACAACTCTCACGGACGGGGCATCGGCGGCAGAAACTCTTCGCTGACTCGGCTCGGCGTTTGCGGGCATAACCGCGTTCGTTTTCTGGATGGAAGAAGAGGTTAGGATCGGCCTCGCGGCATTTCCCCGCGTATTGCCACTCCCATTCGTCGAGTACAGCTCGACGCTCCTTCACGGCTGATTCAACCATCACGCCACCCCAGAGCCCTTTCACAAGCATCGGCGAGACCGAATGAGAGGCGGCCCGCCGCTCCCTGGGCACCCAACTGGGCTCCCCCCGACTCCGCGGCAGGCCACTACATTGTTTGTATCGTTGCTGAGGGAATTGCGGTAGCCCCCACTTGTGGGGGCAGACAAGATGAACAAATACCCCAGGCTTCGCCCCGCGGTCATCCCCTACAATCGGGGAATGGCGCCTGCCCCTGATCATGATCCCTTCGGCTTGACGGGATTGACCTACGCCGATGTTCTTCTTCTTCCCGGTGAGAGCAACGTAGTTCCGTCGGAGGTAGATACATCGACGCGGCTAACCCGCAATATCCGCATGAATGTGCCGCTCCTCAGTGCGGCCATGGACACCGTGACGGAATCCCGCATGGCGATCGCTATGGCGCGCCAGGGAGGGATCGGCGTCTTGCACCGGAATCTCCCCTTAGCGAAGCAGGCATACCACGTTGATGTCGTCAAACGTTCGGAATCCGGAATGATCTCCGATCCTGTCACCGTCGGCCCGGATGCGACCATTGCCGATCTTGATCGACTGTGCGGCCGATACCGAGTGTCTGGGCTTCCGGTTGTCGACGACAAGCGGGTGTTGCTCGGGATCATCACGAATCGTGATCTGCGTTTCATCAGTCCGTCGGATTTCGAGACCATGCGAGTCCGGCAGGCCATGACCCCGATGCCGCTGATTACCGGACCAGTGGGAATCTCCAACGCCGAGGCCGCTGAGTTACTCGCAAAACACAAGGTGGAAAAGCTCCCGCTCGTCGATGCGGAGGGGCGACTCGCTGGCCTCATCACCGTCAAGGATTTCGTCAAGACCGAGAAGTATCCCAAGGCGACTAAGGACAGTGAGGGACGGTTGCGGGTCGCGGCTGCAGTGGGGTTCTTTGGAGATGCGTGGGAGCGTGCCATTGCCCTGGTTGAGGCGGGGGTCGATGTCATCGTGGTCGACACCGCGCACGGTCACGCTCAGGCGATGATCGACATGATCACTAGGTTGAAGAAGGACAAAGCCACGAAAGGCGTTGACGTCATTGGGGGTAACGTTGCGACGCGGGAAGGGGCACAGGCCCTTATCGATGCGGGAGTGGATGCTGTCAAGGTTGGGGTTGGGCCTGGGTCGATCTGCACGACCCGGGTCGTCGCCGGGATCGGAGTACCTCAGGTCACGGCGGTATATGAATCGTCCAAGGCAGCGGGGCCCGCCGGTGTACCGGTCATTGCCGATGGTGGGCTTCAGTATTCGGGTGACATCGCCAAGGCGCTGGTTGCAGGAGCGGAGTCCGTCATGGTCGGTTCTTTGTTCGCCGGTTGCGAGGAAACGCCCGGCGACTTGGTGCTCGTGAATGGGAAGCAGTTCAAGTCATACCGTGGCATGGGCTCGATAGGGGCTATGGAGTCTCGAGGCAGGGTGTCCTATTCGAAGGATCGCTACTTTCAGGCTGACGCCCCGAGCGATGATCACATCATCCCCGAAGGCATCGAGGGCCAAGTGCCCTTCAAGGGTCCCCTGGCAACCGTGGCCCATCAACTCATTGGAGGGCTCGGCCAGTCGATGTTCTACGTCGGGGCGAAGACGATCGACCAACTTAGGGCCGAGGGCAGGTTCGTGAGGATCACCACGGCGGGCCTCAAGGAATCCCACCCGCACGATGTCCAGATCACCGTCGAGGCCCCTAACTACCCCTCGTAGCCATTATCACGGGCCAATCGTCGAGGGCTCTGGCGTCGGCAATGGCCACCCAAGGTCCGGGAGATCCTCAGTTCGACCACGCGAAATCAGCCAGGCCCGGAAACCCTCGGCCCACTTTCTATGCGCGGCGGCCTCAAGGTCATGGAGATCCTGGATGTCGACCTCGCCGAGGGTTTGATAGGCGTGTCCCATCGCGCAGACAAGATCAAGGGTGGCCAGGACATCGGCATCGGCGGAGTGAAGGTCGTCGGTGTTGACGACGACTCCGTAGGCCCCACAGAGGTTGACAAGTTTGCGCTTGCCATTGCGCCACTGGACGAGGTGTCGATCGAGGACTAGGGGGTCGACGATGGGACGGATGCCGGTGGCAGAGTCGGCTCCGATACGCCTCGCTAACGTTGGGAGGCTATGGCGTGAGAGTTCGGCCTCCAGGACGGTAAGGTCGAACGAGACGTTGAAACCCACGATCGGGATTCCGGCGAGGAGCGTCTCGGCAAGCGATCCGGCGATCTCTTCGAGAGCGTCCTCCGGGCGCGCGCCCTCGGCGCTGGCCTGGAGGGTCGTGATCCCGTGAATGGCGGAGGCTGCGGCTGGGATCTCGATTCCGGGATCGATGAGCCAGGTGTGTCGTATCGGAACCCCGTCGGCGCCTTCGCGAGAAATCACAGCGGCCGTGACGATGCGGTCCCTTGAGGTATCGACCCCGGTGGTCTCCGTGTCGAATCCGACCATCATGCCTTCGAGCCAACTCATGACCCCACTCTGCCACCGGACCCCGACACCTATCGACAGGCGTGCCGCTAGGCTAGGTCCGTGAGCATCGAGATTGAGATCGGGCGCGGCAAGCGGGGCCGTCGCGCATACGCCTTTGACGATATTGCGATCGTTCCATCCCGTCGGACGCGCGACCCGGAACTTGTCAGCCTCAAGTGGCAGATCGACGCGTTTCCCTTCGAGACGCCATTAATCGCCGCGCCGATGGACTCGGTCATGTCCCCCGCCACGGTGATCGCCCTTAGTCGTCTTGGCGGGCTTGGTGTGCTAGACCTCGAGGGGTTGTGGACCCGATACGAGGATCCCGCCCCGTTCCTCGAGGAGATCGCTGAACTCGAGGCGGATCAGGTGATGCCTCGCATGCAGCAGATCTACTCAGCTGCTATAGACCCGGAGCTCATCAAGCAGAGGCTAAAAGAGATCAGGGCGGCGGGAGTGACGGTCGCCGGGGCCCTTTCCCCACACCGAACTCAGGAACTTTTCAAGACGGTACTTGAGGCAGGTGTGGATGTCTTCGTAATTCGCGGCACCACGGTGTCGGCCGAGCATGTCTCCGGGGAGGCGCAACCCCTCGACCTCAAGGAGTTCATCTACGAGTTGGATGTCCCAGTTATCGTTGGAGGAGCTTCGACGTATCAGGCGGCCCTCCACCTCATGCGCACGGGTGCGGCTGGTGTCCTCGTCGGGTTCGGGGGTGGAGCCGCCAGTACCACCCGCGTTTCGGTGGGCATCCATGCCCCAATGGCGACGGCGGTGGCCGATGTCGCGGCGGCAAGGCGGGATTACCTGGACGAGTCGGGGGGCAGGTACGTGCACGTCATCGCCGACGGAGGCCTTGGGCGGAGCGGCGATATGGTCAAGGCGGTTGCCTGTGGATCCGATGCGATCATGGTCGGTGCGGCGTTGGCCAGGGCGTCGGAGGCGCCTGGACACGGGTACCACTGGGGGTCAGAGGCCTATCACTCGGAGCTACCCCGTGGCGAGAGGGTTCGCGTGGGCACGGTGGGGACGCTCAAGGAGATCGTCTTCGGGCCTGGTACGAGTGCGGAAGGGACGACCAACGTCATGGGGGCTCTCCGTCGCTCGATGGCGACGACGGGCTACTCAGACCTTAAGGAGTTCCAGCGGGTGGACGTGGTGGTCTCCCCCTATCGGCCTGACTGAATGGTGTGTCTCTGTAGCATCGAAGGGTGAGAACGGTCGCGCTTAGGCATATGGCGTTCGAGGATCTTGGTGTATGGGGATCGATCCTTCGTGAGCGGGGCCACGACGTCTGTTACATCGACGCGGGGGAGGACCTCACTAAGGCGGAGGATGCAGACCTTCTCATCGTCCTGGGTGGCCCTATCGGGCTAGGCGACAGGGCAGACTATCCCTTCCTAGACGATGAGGTGTCCCTCGTTCGGGAACGATTGGACAGGGACGTCCCGACTCTCGGAGTTTGCCTAGGCGCCCAGATCATGGCGGCGGCCCTAGGAGCCCGGGTCTATCCAAACTCGGAGAGGGAGATCGGATGGGGATTCGTAACGCTGGTGGATGAGGCTCCCACTTTCCTGTCAACCCTCAAGGACATACCGGTCCTCCATTGGCACGGAGATACCTTCGATTGCCCAAAGGGAGCCACCCTCCTTGCCTCGACAACGCTCACCCCGAATCAGGCGTTCTCGCACGGGCGGTCGCTCGCTCTTCAATTCCACCTTGAAGTCAACGGTGGCCTTATCGAACGGTGGCTCATTGCGTACTCACATGAGCTTGAGGAGGTGGGAATCAACATTGGCTCCCTACGCGAGACGAGCCTGCGTCACGCCCTCCCCGTCGCGCGTGCGAGCAGGGCGTTTCTCGATGCGTACCTTGCCACTCTCCTCGAGGAGTCCTAGGAAGGATCATCCGATGTAACAGCGGCGATGGACTGGAGCGCGATCTCTCGCTCCTCGTTTGTGGGGATGACCCACACCTCGACGTGGGATTCGTCCGAGGACACCAGGGTCGGGGCCTTCTTGCGACCGGCGTTGCGAGCGGGGTCAAGGACGACGCCCAGTTCCTCCAGCCCCGCGATCGAAAGAGTCCGGACGGTTTCGTTGTTCTCCCCAACCCCCGCGGTGAAGGTGATGGCATCGAGGGAGCCGAGTTGCGCCCAATACTCGCCGATGTATCCGCGGATGCGGCGGGTGTAGATCTCAAGAGCCAACTTGGCGTCGTGATCACCCTTGGTGGCGTTGCTCACGACATCGCGCATATCGGAGTGGCCACATAGCCCCAGCATGCCGCCACGCCGGTTGAGCTCGTCATCGATCTCATTGATCTCCATGCCTGCCGTCCTGGCCAGATGGAACACGACCGCGGGATCGATGTCCCCGGAGCGGGTCCCCATGACGAGGCCCTCTAGGGGGGTGAGACCCATGGAGGTATCGATCGAGCGCCCTCCTTTCACCGCGCAGGCAGAGGCCCCATTTCCGAGGTGCAGGACGATGATCGACAGGTCGTGGATATCCCGGCCCATGGCCTCCGCCGTTTGAGCGGAGACGTATGCATGGGATGTTCCATGGAATCCGTAGCGCCGAACGCTATGCGCGGTCGCGACCCTGCGATCGATCGCGTACGTATAGGCCGCCTCGGGAAGGGTCTGGTGGAATGCTGTATCGAATACCGCCACATTCGGAAGGTTTGGAAAGGCGATCCGTGCCGCGGCAATCCCAGCGACGTTCGGCGGATTGTGAAGGGGGGCGAGCGTCGCGAACAGCGCGATCTGCCGTTCGACGTCGTCATCGATTATGGTGGGGGCCGAGAACTCGGAACCACCTTGAACGACGCGATGACCGATGACCATGAGGTCATCGAGGGTGACCCCGCTGTCGGGCTTGTCGAGCGAGGCGATGATCTGCTCGATCGCCAGGGTGTGATCCGTGACCCTTTCGAGGAGTCCAACGACTAGTGGCTCGGGTTTGGTGGTGTCCACCACTTGGTACTTGACCGAACTAGAGCCGCAGTTGAGGACGAGGGCAATCCCCTCCCGGACCGCTGTCATTGTGCTCCCTTCGCTGTCGGCGCATTGCCGGGGGGAGGGGTTTGGGCTTGTTGAGCCTGGATGGCTGTGATGGCGACGGTGTTGATGATGTCGTTCACGGTTGCGCCCCTCGATAGGTCGTTGACGGGTTTCTTCAGCCCCTGTAGCACGGGACCGATCGCAACAGCCCCAGCCGAGCGCTGAACCGCCTTATACGTGTTGTTTCCCGTGTTGAGGTCCGGGAAGATAAAGACCGTAGCACGCCCGGCCACCTTGGAGTCGGGCATCTTCGTCTTCGCCACGGACGGCTCGATGGCGGCGTCATACTGGATTGGACCCTCTACCGGGAGATCGGGTCGACGCTTTCGCACGATCTTCGTCGCGGCACGGACCTTGTCGACATCGGAACCCTTGCCAGATTCGCCGGTCGAATAGCTCAGCATGGCTATCCGGGGTTCGATGCGGAACTGTGCGGCGGTCGCGGCCGAGGAGATGGCGATGTCCGCCAGTTCCTCCGCCGTTGGGTCGGGGTTAATGGCGCAGTCCCCATACGTGAGCACTCGGTCCCCGAGAGACATGAGGAAGACGGACGACACAATTCCCACCTCGGGGGGAGTCTTGATGACCTGAAGAGCAGGGGTGATGGTGTGCGCTGTGGTGTGGGCCGCACCAGAGACCATGCCGTCCGCGAGGCCTTCCTCCACCATCATCGTTCCGAAGTAGGAGACGTCCTTGACGATTTCTCGGGCGATGTCGAGGGTGACGCCTTTATGGGAGCGGAGCTCGTGAAACCGTTTGGCGAACTTTTTCACGAGTCGCGGATCGGTGGGAGAGACGACCTTGGCACGAGTGATGTCGACCCCGAGTTCGGCCGCGCGGGCTCGGATGGAGACCTCGTCTCCCAGGAGGGTCAAATCGACGACATCGCGGGTAAGGAGGCTCGAGGCGGCGCGGAGGATCCGGTCGTCCTCCCCCTCGGGAAGAACGATATGGCGCTTGTCCGCTCGTGCACGGTCGAGGAGTTCGTACTCGAACATGAGCGGGGTGACGACGGTCGTCTCCGCCACGTCGATGAGTTGGCGAAGGGCGATGGTATCGATGTGCCGCTCGAAGAGCGCCAGAGCCGTGTCCAACTTGAGGGACGACTCGTGTGTCAGCCGTCCGCGGGTGTTGTAGCACCGGGTCGCGGTCTCGAAGGTCCGCATGCTGGCGGTGATGATGGGGAGGTTGGAATTCAGCCCCGCAAGCAGGCGGCTCATAGGCTCGGACGGCAGGAATCCGCCATTGAGGATGACGCCGGCGATGGTCGGGAAATCGGAGGCGGAGTGGGCGGCCAGCACCGCAAGCAACGCGTCGGCACGATCACCCGGGGTGATCACGACCTTCCCTTCCTCCAGGCGACCCAGGAGATGGTCCACGGACATCGCGCCGATGGTGATCCCCAGGACCTCGCGGGTGAGGAGATCGGGGTCGCCCGAATACAGCTCACCATCAACCGACTCCATGAGTTCCCGGAGCAAAGGCGCGGCGAGGAGGGGGTCCTCGGGGATGGCGCCACCAATCAACCCCGGGGGGAGGGCGCTCTTGATGGCCTTGAGGCTGGCGGGGTCACAACGGTTGGCGAAGACCGCGACCAGGTGGGCGTGGCCGTTCTCAAGTTCGAGGTTGGCAGAGTCGATGATCTGCGTGATCTCGGAAGGGGTCCGATCGCGACCGTTGACGACGAGGGCGACGGGCGCCCCGAGATTCGCCGCGATCTTCGCGTTGAACTCGAACTCGGCGGGACCCGCGACATCGGTATGGTCGGTGCCGACGATGACGACGACATCACACTGCTTCTGGATGACGTGATACCGGGAGATGATCGTGGCGAGCGCGGCTTCGGGGTCCCGGTGGATGGCCTCGTAGGTGACCCCCACGCAGTCGTCGCAGTTGAGGTCCGCCTCCGTGTGGGAGAGGAGGAGGCGGAGGATATGGTCCGCACCGCCGGAGGCCGTGGTTACGGGTCGATAGACCCCGACCTTGCCGACGGATCGGCCCAGGGCGTCGACGATTCCCAGGGCGATGGCCGACTTCCCCGCCTCCCCTTCGGTGGATGCTATGTAGATGCTTCTGCTTTTACTCACGGGAATAGCATCCCACTAGCGGGCCCCCTGAATAGCCCATGACATCTCAAACGTCTATGGAAGGTGATCTTCCCTGATCGGTCAAGACGAGTAGAATCCAGACACCCGGGGAACGAATGCGCTACCGGGGGCCCCAAATGGTGCATTGGGGCCATCTGAGGGCGGTGAGATGACTGGAAGGCCCAAGCGACAATGGCTGTCGCACAAGTGGCGTGTCTTGGGACACGCCGGGGTGCGTCCCTACTTCCATGGGGATACCCGTCCAATTGTCGCCACGAACCAGTTTGCCATGCTTTCCAGCGTCGTCTTCCTGCCATATTCGATCGCCATGATTGCCACCTCGTGGCCCGATCTCGTCTCCCCTGGACTCATCTCCCTTGGTCTCGTGTTTGGGTGGGCCTTCAGTATCTTTCTCAACAGCAAGGGCGTCTATTTCGTCGCATCGATCATTGCGCTTCTTCTTCCCATCCTCATCCTTGGGCACCTGACCGCCATATTCACAACCGAGTCGGGTTTCCACTACCTCATGTTCGCCGGGGGTGCACTGAGTTTCACCGTCTTCAGGTCGGACCAGTGGCTATTGCGCACGATGTTTTTCTTCATCGCGGTTGCCACCCTTGTGTTCTGCGAGGCGATGTTTCCGCCGTTCTCGAGTCGTGACGAATTTTCCGCGATCATCATCGAACGGTTCCTGGCGATCAACATCGCGCTTACGGTGCTTCTGCTCTATGCCATCGGTCGATTCGACCTCCACTACTACGAGAGGGAGAGAACGCGGAACGTGGCCCTACTTGACGCGGCGCAGGTGGCGGCGCAGACCGATGCACTCACCGAGGTATACAACCGTCGCGGCATCGCCCCGATCCTGTCGTCCATAGCTCGAAGGGGTGATTACTCGCTTGCCCTCGTCGATCTAGATCGGTTCAAGCTCATCAACGACAGGTTGGGGCATGGCGCTGGCGACGTCGTTCTCGCGAATGCCGCGCGCACCCTTGTGCGATCCGTGGGGGATCAGGGGACGGTCGCCCGCTGGGGAGGGGAGGAGTTCCTCATCGTCCTTCCCGAGATTTCCCTGGAGGGCGCCGACGCCTTGATGGAGACGGTCCGTGAGGACCTGGAGGCAGAGCACGGAGCACCCGAGTCCGTCGCGAGAGTGACGATCTCGGTCGGACTCGCTCATGCTCCCCGATACTCGGGCAAGGAAGAGGTTCTTCGACTGGCCGATGCCAACCTATACGAGGCGAAGTCGTCGGGACGCAACGTCGTCGTCAGCGCCAGGCTTACCCCTCAGGGGGGATAAGCAGTATTGGTTCTCGCGTTGTCGGGCCGGGCATGCGAGCGTAAAGTCAGGATAGATAGAGAGGTCGCCGAGGACGGGGAATAGGTCCCCTTCGGAGGAGTTTCCGTACGCGGAATATAAGGCCAGGGCAAACGTGAACAACGACTTGAGCGTTGAACCGCAGTGGAGTGGAGGGAGGGGGCCCATCGCCCGCTGGAGGCGCGCCACCGTCGCCGTTCATCAGGACGAAAGAACCCAGGCTATCGAGACCGCACAGGTCTTTCTTATTTTTTGCATTTTTCTGAACTTGGCCTACACCGTCTTCTACCTCCTGTCGGACACGGGAACCCTGACGCATGTCCTCGAGGTGAATACCACTGCGACGGTCGCCTGCGTTGCCGCCATCCTGATTGCCCGAGCCGGGCATCAACTCGCTTCCTCCCTCATCGGCCTTTCTGTTTGCTTCGCCGAGCCCCTCCTGTGCTCGAACTTCCTGGGCTGGTCGGCGGGATTCCACCTGTACCTGCTCGCTGTGGGGCAATTGGTGTTTATGGTGTTCACGGACCGCCAGGGGGGCTTTCGTTGGCTATGCCTGTTCTTGGCGGCCGCGGTTTTCATCTATTGCCAATTTGTAGTCGAGAACGAACGTGGTTCCGAGCATTTCTCCTCCAACGCCCGTCTTGCCATGTTTTCACTAAATGTCCTCGGGACTGGGGTCCTCCTCTACTTCCTCGCGGCGGTCGCCCATCTGCGCGGGAGGGAGGCGCAGGCTGAGGCCCGCGCGTCGACGGCCAGGGCGGAGTACCTCGCGAACACCGATGCCCTGACGGGGCTCATGAATCGACGACCGATCATGCTTGAGTTTGAACGGCTCGATGAAATGGAGTCGGGGAGGTATTGCGTGGGCATCGCGGACCTCGACCGATTCAAGGAACTCAACGACACCTTTGGACACGCTTGCGGGGATCGCGTACTTACGGCGGTCGGGCGTGCCTTACGCACGCATGTGCGGGTGACGGACATCGTGGGTCGATGGGGGGGAGAGGAGTTCATCTTCATCCTTCATGAGACCTCCCTTGCCGACGCGACCGCGCTCATGGAGCGCCTCCGTGAAGAGATCGCTGGAATGTCGATTACCTGTGATTCGCACTCCCACAAGGGCACGGCGTCATTCGGCGTGGCGGACGGGGAGGGCGGCTCGCTTTCCTTCCACGTGGTCAAGCGGGCCGATGACGCCATGTACGACGCGAAGGAGGCCGGACGAAATGCGGTCCGGGTAAGCCCACTCGAAACGACCGGAACCCAGGTTCCGAAGAAGGCTACCTCCACCCGCTCGACCCGTGTCAGGGGCCCCAAGAAATAGGCCTCAATCCACCGCGGTGCTGCGGATACGCGAGAATGGACGCAACCACGCGACAAGGGAGGCTTCGTGACCCACCGGCCCGTCCTAGTTATCGACTGCGGAGCGCAATACGCCCAATTGATCGCTCGTCGCGTTCGGGAGGCTCACGTGTACTCGGAGATCGTGCCTCACACCTTGAGCGCGGAGGAGATTCTCGCCCGTGATCCAGGGGCAGTGATCATCTCCGGGGGTCCGTCGTCCGTCTACGAGCCGGGTGCTCCTACCATCGATCAGGCGCTCTTTGAGGCAGGGGTGCCCCTCCTGGGCATCTGCTACGGTCACCAACTCCTAGCGAAGGCTATTGGCGGCACCGTGGCGGAGACCGGGCGCAGGGAGTTCGGGCGGACGGAGGCGCAGGTTTCGAGTCCGGGTGAGTTACTGGCGGGGAGCCCCGCGGAACAGACCGTCTGGATGTCCCACGGCGACGCCGTCCAGCAGGCTCCGAAGGGTTTCGCAGTGCTCGCTCAGACCTCTGGCTCACCTGTGGCCGCTTGTGAGGATACGTCCCGGCGCCTCGCTGGCGTCCAGTGGCATCCCGAGGTTCTCCATACGCCGCTAGGTCAGGCAACCCTCGAGAACTTTCTCTTCCGCATCGCCGGGATTACCCCAGACTGGACCAGCGCGGGAGTCATTGAGGAACAGGTTGCTCGGATCCGAGCACAGGTGGGTGACGCGAGGGCGATCTGCGGGTTGAGTGGGGGAGTCGACTCCGCGGTCGCCGCAGCCCTGGTCCAGCGGGCGATTGGTGCTCAGTTGACCTGTGTCTTCGTCGACCACGGCCTATTGCGAGAGGGGGAGGCCGAACAGGTCGAGCGGGATTTTGTGGAAGTGACGGGGGTCAGGCTGGTTGTCCGGAAGGCAAGGCGCCGGTTCCTCGACGCGCTCGCGGGGATCACCGATCCGGAAGAGAAGCGCAAGACCATCGGCCGCGAATTCATCCGGGAATTCGAACAGGCAGCGCGGGACATCGTCGCCGAGGGAGAAGGCGAGGCTGTCCGTTTCCTCGTGCAGGGTACGCTCTACCCCGATGTCGTGGAGAGCGGGGGTGGAGAGGGTGCCGCCAACATCAAGAGCCATCACAACGTCGGTGGACTACCAGATGATCTCGAGTTCGAGCTGGTCGAGCCATTGAGGGAACTCTTCAAGGATGAGGTTCGGGCCATCGGTGCGGAACTGGGGTTGCCGGAGGCGATGGTGTGGCGCCAGCCATTTCCCGGACCCGGCCTTGGAATTCGCATGATCGGAGAGGTGACGGAGGAGAGGCTTGAGGTGCTCCGCAGGGCGGATCGGATTGTCCGCGAGGAGTTGACGGCGGCCGGCCTCGATCGCGAGATATGGCAATGCCCCGTCGTCCTTCTAGCGGAGGTGAGGAGCGTCGGGGTTCAAGGGGATGGCCGTACCTATGGGCATCCGGTGGTGCTCAGACCGGTATCGAGTGAAGACGCCATGACGGCGGACTGGTCCCGCCTCCCCTACGAGACCCTTGCCCGGATTTCCACCCGGATCACCAACGAGGTGAAAGAGGTCAACCGGGTGATGCTCGACGTCACGAGCAAGCCACCCGGCACTATTGAGTGGGAGTGATTAGTCGTCGTTGTCGCCCATCATTGCCACGATTGCGGACCCAAGGATCCAAACCCCCAGGATGGCGAAGACGATGATCCCGGTGAGCTCAAGGTCAAAGTCATATCCCGATAGCCAGGCGATGACTCCTAATCCGAAGGCGACGACCGCCATTCCCCAGAGCATCGTGGTGATGCGTTCGGTTGAGTTTCTGTAGACGACCGGTCGATTCTTCTTACTCATCTCAGCGCTCCTCGATGATGATGTTGGCGTTCGGGACGGTAACGGTGATGTCGATTTCCGTGCTTCGCGACCCCCACGTGCGGAATCGGCTGGAAGCGCCATCGATTACGCAGGTGGCGAATTGCGTCCGGTCGTCGCCTCCGGCTAGTCGTTCCCAGGACACCGTCGCGGACAGTGGTCCGTGGTCGGCCCTGACCGTGATCGAAGCGCGGTCGGGCACGACGATGGTCGTATCCGGTTCGGTCACCGTGACGGCGTAGTCGGCCTTGTCGATCACGTAGATCCTAGTTGTCGCGCGATCGGCCAGGCTGTCATCGAAACTCCGGCAATCGAGGATGCCGTCCTCGACGGAGACTACGTGGGGAGAGTCATGGACATCGAAGAAGAAGTCATGAGAATCGAAGAACTCTTCGACATGAGGCCCAACGACGATGCGGATGCTCCAGCCGATGATCAGCACGAATGCCCAGAATCCGAACCCCCCGATACGACGTCCGGCCGCACCGGCGAGGATGATGGCCACTCCCACGACGATGATCATCGCCGCGAGCCAGGCCTCGACCGGATTCACAGTGAGGATGTTCTCCCTGTCCAGCCACCACACAACTGCACCCGTGAGGAACATCCCAGCGAGGGCGAGCAGGCGGATGGCCTTGCCGGGACCGGGGACGCGAGGGCGCGGAGGAATTGGGTGAGCCGGTGGCGTCGGAGGTGCTGGCGGAACGGGAGGCACCCGCGGGGTGGAGGGCTTGGTCCTCGATTTGACGGTCACGGCGTCCCGGATCTCCGCGGCGGAGGCCTTCACCCGTCGAGCCGTTGCACGCCCCTCGTTGGCGATGATCTTGCCTGAGGCCTTGGCCTCGTCGCGGAGCGCGTGAGCAGCCTCGCGGGCTTTCTTACCCGCATCGCGGCCTTTCTGCTCAGTCCAGGCCTTGGTGCCCTCGGGATTCCGAAACTCGACGACGAGGCGGGACTGCCCGTGCTCGTCTCGGGTCACGCTCCACGCGATGAGGGCGATGATTCCGGCCACAACTATGAGGCCAACGAACGTAGCGAGCACCACGCCGATCGGGCCCCAGCCGAGCGGTCCCGTCCAGGCGAGGCCGTTAAGCCCGATGAGTCCGAGGATCGCGATGCCGATGAGGGACGGCACGTTTGGCGTGCCTCTTCCAAAGTCCTGGACGATGATGCGGCCCTTGCTGTCGGGGAGGAGGGCCCAGGCGGCGGCATAGGCCGTGATGAAGAGGCCACTCGTGATGAGGGCGAGGAAGACCGCGAGCAGGCGGGCGGGAACACGGGCGAGGCCGATGCGCTCGCCCACTCCTTCGACGACGCCACCGATAACGCCGTTCTCTCCACGGGTGATACCCCAGCCTCGGACGGATGTGAAGAACTGGGCCTCGTACTGAGGTTGACTGGTGGTCTCGCTCACGACTGCCTCCTAAAGTAATGTCTCTTCCTCTATCGTCGGGGGAAGCCAGGTTCGTCGCTATAAGGTACTTCCCTGATTCCGACCCTGGTCTTTGACTGGAATGCCCCTGATTTGCCTCGCGGGCCTCTTAACATCCCCCTTGCGTGTGTGACGATGGGGGCGTGAGAACGGAGTCGGTCGAAAGGATCGCGCGGCCCCTCGAGAGGGAGCGGCGTGCATCGTCGTGGCCGCACGTCGTCATGGGGGCAGCCCTGATAGCGACCGCCCTTGCCGTTTCCGCCCAACGCTACGGCTGGCATGGAGTTGGGCCTTGGGTCGTCCCTTCGATCGCCTTCATCACCGGGCTCGCCCTCGTCTGGAGTCCCCTCGATGCGGCCTCAAGCCGGGAGGCGCGTCGTCCAGAGATGGTCGTCGGGTTGTTCTCCCGGGAGAACGGCCTACGTGTCGGTGTTGGGGTTCTCCTTGCTGCTATCGCGATGGTCTGGTTCTCGAGGTGGCAGTTCACTGACCAGCCCGTGCTGAGGGCGGTCATCGTCTACCCGGCCATCCTCCTGAGTGTCGCCCTCTTGTTTGCGCCGTGGTGGATGCGTCTCATTCGGCAGGTCGGCGTGGAGCGACTCGAGCGGGTTCGGGAGTATGAGCGTGCGGAGATCGCCGCCCACCTCCACGACTCCGTGCTGCAGACCCTCACCTTGATCCGCAAGAACGCGGACGATCCCAAGGCCGTCGCCAGCCTCGCCCGGGCCCAGGAACGCGACCTCCGGTCCTACCTTTATGAGGGTCGCCGCACCGAGGCCCAATCCGTCGCGACCGCCCTTGGGGCCGCCATCGCCCAGATCGAAGACGCCCAAGGGGTCGCCATCGAGGTTGTCTCCGTTGGGGATGCGCCTACAGGAAAGCGGCTCCGCGCGGTGGTAGCGGCGGCGAAGGAGGCGGCGTCGAATGCCGCCAGGTACGGGGTCGAGCCCATCTCCGTCTACGCGGAACTGACGGACACCAGCTACGAGGTGTTCATCCGGGACTCGGGGCCGGGGTTCAATCCCAAGCGCGTTCCGGCCGGAAGGCTCGGGATACGGGAGTCGATCGTGGGTCGAGTCGCGCGCCATGGGGGCACCGCCACGGTAACGTCAAAGGTGGGAAGCCCCACGGAGGTTCACCTTATGATGCCGCGCCGCAAGGACAGCGGGAAGGAGGACACATGACCGCGACTGTTCGCGTTGTCATCGTCGACGACCACGACGTCATCCGCGTGGGAGTCAGGCAGTCGTTGGGCGAGGGGATCGAGGTGGTCGGGGAGGGCAAGGATGTCGAAAGCGCGATCGAGGCGATCGCCGAATCGAAGCCCGATGTCGTCATCCTCGATGTTCACCTCCCCGGCGGCATGGGAGGGGGGGCGCTGGATGTCCTTTCCGCCTGCCTGAAGAAGCCCGACCCGCCCAAGTTCCTCGCGCTTTCGGTGTCCGATGCGGCGGAGGACGTCGTCGCGGTCGTGCGTGCGGGGGCCCGCGGTTACGTAACCAAGTCCATCTCCGGACCCGAGCTCACCGATGCGGTCAAGCGCGTCGCCCTGGACGATGCGGTCTTCTCGCCCAGGCTCGCGGGCTTCGTCCTCGACGCCTTCGGTGCTGCCGCCGGTGACATTGCCGTGGCCGACGAGGACCTCGACAAGTTGACGGGCCGGGAGCAGGAGGTCATGCGCTTGATTGCTCGTGGATACTCCTACCGTGAGGTCGGGGAGAAGCTCTTCATTTCCATCAAGACGGTCGAGACACACGTGAGCGCGGTTCTCCGCAAGCTCCAACTCTCGAGCCGTCACGAGCTCGCGCACTGGGCGGCGCAGCGCCGGATCGTCTAGCGGTGCCCGGTCGTGCCGGGGGCCTCACCCTTCTGGATCTTGGGGATACGCTGTCGTGGCTCGTCGAGTCCGACCATCCAGCGGCGCTTCTGCTGATCGCCCGCGCCGGATCCGCACGGGCGCTCAAGATCAATGTCGTGCATGAGCAGGGGCGACTACTCCGGACCACGGAGGTAGCTCGGGCAATCGCCGACCAGCGCGACGACGGGAGTTGGGGCGTCTCCGACGAGCCGATCAGAAGAGTCCTCACTACCCTGTGGACGACGAAGGCCCTCGTCGACATGGGGCTCGATGGGGGATGCAAGCCGGTCGCGAGGGCGGTGGCGTTCCTTTCGCGCCACGCCGTTTCGGAGGGCGGGGTCTTCAGCGTCGACGGGACGAGGCGGCTGGTGCTGAGTTGCTACGTCGGGATGGCCGCCGAGGTCTTCGCCCTAGCAGGCCGGGAGGTCGAGGCTCGGGCCCAGGTCGAGTGGATCCGTCGGTACCAAGAGGTAAGGCGCGAGACCCGGAGTCTGAGGGCGGATGAGGTCGAGCGATGGGGCGAGGGCCTGTACTACCGATACGGCGGATGCATGAGGGAAACGACCTGCCTCGTCGGCCTGGTGAAGGCGGGTCGGGGTCTTCACGCGGCGGGGGTCGAAGCCGGGGGTTCTGGCGGGGGGGCCGCCCTAGACGCCATTCGTCGGGCCTTTCTCGAGCGAAGGCTTATGCACTCGGGTTCCGGAGGGATCGTACCCATCGGGGTCAACGCGAAAGACAGCGAGCGCTGGCTGCTTCCCACCTTCCCCCTCGGCTGGCATCCGGACCTGATCGAGGTACTGGAGATGGTTGCGTCGACGGGGGCACCAGAGTCCGGCATGCAGGAGGCGGTCGATCGGTTGGTTGGGTATCGATTGGACGATGTCTCATGGCCAGTGCGCCGCCATTACACGCCGTCTGTGCTCAAGCGCGTGGGACGACGGAATCCCGGCGTGGGCGATCCTGTGGTGACGGCTCGGGCCTTCAACGCCCTTCGGGCGTGTGGCGCTCCTGTGGCGCTCCCCTAACGGCATTGTGGGAGAGGAGCGACGAAAGTCGGCAACCTGACCAGTCGCTCAATAACCCCGTCCGTCCACCTGTAGCGTCGCGCCGCGCCCCTCCGGTCGCACAACGTTCCGTGTGCCTATTCCGTTCATACAGTGGGACAGTTGGAGCGTGTGAGCGTGGGAAGGGAGCCTTCCGATGACCACGTGGCGCAGTCTTCTTGAGGAGTTACTCCGGGAGCGACGGCCAGCCCTGATCGGGTACGCGGCACTCCTCACGGGTGACCGCAGCGAGGCCGAGGACCTGGTGCATGACGCCGTCATGCGGACATTCGGGCGGCCACGGTCCTTTCCGAGCCTCAATGCCGCCGACGCCTATGTCCGCCGCGCGATCGCAAACGCCTTCATCGACCGGGCGCGCTCGAGGGGCAGTTGGCTCGGTGCGATGCGCCGAATGGTGACGGACGAGGCCGCACCGGACGACGACGCGGCGGGTCGGCTGGACCTGCGGGCGGCGTTGCGCACGCTGCCTCGACGTCAGCGGACCTGCGTGGTCATGCGTTTCTACGACGACATGCGGGTGGCCGATATCGCCACGGCCCTTGGGTTAAGCGATGGCTCCGTCAAGCGTTACCTGAGCGATGGCATCCAGCACCTGAATGCGGCCCTCGGAACGGTGGCCGATCCACACGCCATCGACACCCCGATGGTTGACGTCGACGTGACGGGACGGAGGGCTGGGCGATGAACGACGAATTGTCGGTGATGATCCGCGACACCGCGCGCGAGGAGGCCGCCGCGGCCGAGCATGAGTTCCCACTGTCTCCGGACGCACTCGATCGGTTTGTCGGTCACGTCCGGCGACGCCGGGCAGCCGGCGTCGCGATACTCGCAGCCGCGGGCGTCCTCGTGGGAGGCGCGGCGGTCCTGGGGCTCACCCAACTCTGGAATGTCGCCCCGGTTCCGCCAATCGCGTCGCCAACGACATCATTGTCTCCGTCACCGACCCCGTCCCCGCAAGCTTCACCCAGCCCTTCCGTCGACCCGTCACCAGCGCCGACCGCGACCACCCCTACCCCCATCACGACGACCCCACCACCGCCCCCGCCTAAGGTCACGGTCCCTGCCGCGGTGTCTGGTCTGAGCGCGGGACCCGGAGGCGGCTCGGGAGAGATTGTGGTGCACTGGACCGGGACTCCCGACGCGACGGGATACCGGGTGTACCGGACGTCGGCGCCGGGTGGCTCGATGACGCGATCGGCGTCGTATTCCATTGCCACGGGCGCGACGACCGTCGAATATGGAGGCACGTACGAGTTCATCGGGATCTGGTCGTATTCGCCGAACTCCTTCGAGTACGTAGAGGTGGTCAACGGGCAACCCGGATACTTCGTCGTGGCGGCATTCAACTCCGCGGGCGAGGGTCCCCGCCGGGGCCCGGTGTGCGCTGTGCCATTGGGGTCGTCGGGAACCTGCTGACCGCGACCAACGCGGAGTCATGTTGTGACCCCCCTCGGAGCCCTCAGCCCCGGTTCCGCACGAATCCTCGTCACCTCGGTCGGGGCGCGACGCGCCATCCTCGTTTCAGGAGCGACAAGAAGTCGACAACCCGACCTAGGTTGCGCTGCACAGGCTCCGCTACGTATATGGCGTCCGTTTGGGGTACTAGGGCGCGGGGTATAGGGGCGTGGGGTGTAGGGGGGCGGAACGTACTGATGTCACCAGGATGGGATGGGTTTGCCTTCATCCGGAAATTCGGGCATTCCGGACAAGCGTGTCAGTGGGTGGTGATGGAATGGGTGTCATGACCTTCCGGACCCACTCGCTGCGCTCGGCTACCGCGGCTGTGTGCGCCCGAGAGGGAGTCGACCTATCGGGGCTCCCGGCCTCGGAGTTGCTCGAGCTTTCGGGCCACGTCGCCCAGTTGCGGCGCGACGCCGATGTGCTGATGGCGCAGGTCGCCGCCGAGATCGATCGGCGCTCCACTGCGGCCGATGCCGGGGCGGGGCTTGCCACTCGGCAAGGGTTTCGCTCCGTCGGGGAGCTTGTGGCTCAGACGACGGGAGGCAGCCTCGCGGAGGCACGGAGACTCATGGTCGCGGGCGACCTTCTCGCCGACGCTGAAATGCATTCTCGCCCCGAGTCGACCGGGTGCGGGAACGACGCCGCTCAACCTAGCGCTTTAAGCGAGCCGGCCGTCGTCGAGCCAACACCGATGACGCAGTTTCGATGTGACCTCGCGGCGGCAGTGCGCGAGGGACGGATCGGCATCGATGCGGCGGCGCTCTTCACCAGTGCGATGGCGGCCCTTCCCGATAAGGCGGCCTCTCTTGACAGGGCGGCTTGTATTGATATTGACACTGAACGGACGCGTGCCCTGTTCTCAAAGGCGCTGGATAAGGCGCCGGGGCTGCCCCTTTACAAGATTCGTAAGTTGGTGTGGCAGGCTCAGGCGTTCGCGGATCCGGGGGCTTGGGAGGAGCGGGAGGAACGCCAACATGAGGCTAGAGCGCTCACCGTGCGGGACGACACGGACGGCATGGTCACCCTCACGGCGCGGCTCACTCCACTCGCGGCCGCCCCGGTGCGTGCCGTACTCGATGCGGGAGTCAGATGGGTCATGCAGCAGCGGCGCGACAATCCGGACTCCGATACCAGGACCCCATGGCAGATGCGGGCCGACATCCTCACCGACGTGTGTCGGCACGCGCTCGACTGCACTCAGGCGACGAGTGGCGTCAAGACCACGGTCGTCGTGCGTATGACCCGCGCCGAACTCGAATCCGGGCTGGGTGTGGGCGAAATCGACGGCACACCCCAACCCGTGAGCGTGGGGGCGTTGCGACGCGCCGCGGCCGACGCTGAAGTAGTTCCGGTGGTACTCGGCGGGGCGTCCGAGGTACTCGACTGGGGCCGGTCACGCCGCCTCTTCACATCAGCCCAGCGACTGGCACTCGTGGAACGTGACGGAGGTTGCGCCTGGTGCAATGCACCACCTTCTTGGTGCGAGGCGCACCATATTCGCTGGTGGGAACGGGACGCCGGGCCTACGGACATGGCGAACGCAGTGCTGATCTGCGCGCGCTGTCACCATCGGGTCCACCGCGACGGCTGGGACATCGACATACAAGACCATGTCGTGCACTTCATCCCCCCACCCTCAGTAGATCCGGCACGCACACCCCGCATCGGCGGGCGAGAACGCTACGACCTCGCGGCATAGGTTCCGTCTCGCGGCATAGGTCCGCGCCTCGTGGCGTAGGTTCCGTCCACCAACTCGCACCCGACTGAGCGTTGCCGCAACGCATCGAAGGCGCGCCTGTGGCTTGGGGCAAGTCAATTTGTTGCGGGAGTGACCCGAGTCGGAAAAGCCGACTAGGTTGTTCCGGAGGATCCGCCCGGGTGAGGTGCTCGACCGCTACAGGAATAGATTGACCGAGCGTCCGATCACGAGGGCGAAGATGACGAGGCCCGACACGGACTCGAGGGCCATGAGGGCCTTCGCCCGGTGGGTGACGGGCATGGCATCCGTGGGGCTGAACGCCGTCGAGGTCCATATCGACGTGAAGAGGTAGTCAAGGAAGTCGGGCCGCCATCGGGGGGAAGTCTTGGGCCGCTTGGCCGGACTTGGGGAAAGGGTCCTCTCCTCGTCCTGGACGAAGTGCAGGTCAATGCGGTGAAGATGCATAGAACCGGTGTTTGAGCGAGCGACCGGCCCGCCCCGGTCGACCTCCCAGTATACGAGGGCGAAGACGATGACGTTGGTGACCCACACCTGGGCGGCCGAGAGCAGGAGGCCACGCGCATGGGTGGTTGTGGCATTCACTAGCTGATCAACCAACTGAACGAGGGCGACCTGGTTGGCGGCCAGTAGCAACAAGGTCTCAACGATGGAGAGGTTGCGGGACCACGCGGTCTGCCGTTGGAATCGGATCGGGTTGATAACGATGAGCGGGATGAGGATGACGAGCCCGATGGCGACCACGGTGTATCGCAGCACCGGAAGGAAGGTGCTGGGGAGCAGAAGGAACAGGGTCATCGCCGTGAGTAGGGCGATGATGGCAGGCCAGCGGTGCTCCTCTCGGCCAAGTCGGTCGCGCGTAGCCGCCATGACCTTCAGTCTAGACGGGGAGGATTCCCGGGGGCCCGTGGCACCGCCTAGACTCGCAGGGTCATGGACGCGCGATTCATCGAGGGACTCAATCCCCAGCAGGCTGAGGCTGTCACCCACGAAGGCCCCGCGCTCCTCATCATCGCGGGGGCTGGGTCGGGCAAGACCAGGGTCTTAACCCACCGCGTCGCCCACCTGCTCGCGAGTGGCCGTGCACGGCCCCATGAGGTACTGGCGATCACCTTCACGAACAAGGCCGCGGGGGAGATGCGCGGACGGGTCGAGGCCCTGGTCGGTGGTGAGGCGCGCTCGATGTGGGTCTCGACCTTCCATGCCGCGTGCGTCCGCATCCTTCGACGGGAACACGACGCCGTCGGCCTCACCTCGACCTTCTCGATCTACGACACGGCCGACTCGGTTAACCTCATGCGCCTGGTCTCGAAGGATATGAACCTAGATCCCAAACAGTTCTCCCCCAAGGCGCTGGCGGCCCGCATCGGTCGATTCAAGGACGAGATGATTGACCCCGAGGAGGCGGTGCGCCTGACGGAGTCCGCGTCCCGATTCACCTTGGAGCATGTGGCGGGCCAGGCGTATGGGCCATACCAGGCGAGGCTGGAGGCCGCGAACGCAGTCGATTTCGACGACATCATTCTCAAGACCGTGAGGCTCCTTAAGGATCACGCGGAGGTCGCGGCCAGGTACCGGGAGCAGTTCCGTCACGTCCTCGTCGACGAGTACCAGGACACCAACCATGCGCAATACGTTCTCATCCGCGAGATCGTCGGGCAGAAGGAGCCTGCAAGCCTGACGGTCGTCGGGGATGCCGACCAATCGATCTACGCGTTCCGCGGGGCGAACATCCGCAACATCCTCGAGTTCGAGCAGGACTACCCCGATGCCCACGTCATCAGGCTCGAACAGAACTATCGCTCGACCCAGACCATCCTCAACGCTGCCAACGCCGTCATCGCCAACAACACAGAGCGTCGGCCGAAGAACCTCTGGACGGACGCCGGCGAGGGGGAACTCATCGTCGGCTACGCCGCGGATACCGAGCAGGACGAGGCGAGATTCATCGCCGAGGAGATTGCGCGCCTCATCAAGGAGGAGGGGACGGCTCCCTCGGACGTGGCGGTCATGTATCGGGCGAACGCGCAGTCGAGGGCGATCGAGGAACGGTTCATCCGGGCGGAGATCCCCTACACCGTTGTCGGGGGCACTCGGTTCTATGAGCGCACCGAGATCAAGGACATGCTCGCGTACTTGGCCGCCATAGCGAACGAGAACGACGACGTTGCGGTCAGGCGCATCATCAATACCCCCCGCAGGGGAATCGGTGACGTGGCCGTCGAGGGCATTTCCGCAGCCAGCCGGACGGCTGGCGTCTCGTTCGGAGCGGCCCTCCGCCACCTCGATGGAGCGGCGCACCTGACGGCGCGCGCGAGGGTGGCCATCGATGCCTTCGTCGCGCTCCTTGACGACCTACGGGGCCTTGCCCGCGACAACGGACCGGCCGCGGTCATCGACGCCATAGCGGATCGCACGGGTTACCTGGCCGCCCTCCGCGCGAGCGACGACCCTCAGGATGCGAGTCGCATCGAGAACGTCATGGAGCTGGTCGCGGTCGGGAGGGAGTTCAGTGAGGAAAATCCGGGGGGCACGCTGCCGGACTTCCTGGAGAAGGTCGCCCTCGTCGCGGACGCCGATCAGGTGCCCGATGCGGACGGCGGGGGTGGGGTCGTCACGCTCATGACCCTTCATACCGCCAAGGGACTCGAGTATCCCGTCGTGTTTCTGACGGGTCTGGAGGAGGGGACCTTTCCTCACGTGAGATCGATGGAGTCGCCGGGGGAGCTTGAGGAGGAGCGCCGATTGGCCTATGTCGGCCTCACCCGTGCGCGGGAGCGCCTCTACCTGAGCCGAGCCGAGGTGCGATCGAGTTGGGGCTCTCCCCAGTACTTCCCCGCATCACGGTTCGTCGAAGAGGTGCCGAGCGATCTCGTCGACTGGAAGCGCTCGGAGGGCTCGGCCGAGGTTGAGAGGGCCAGGGCGGAGAGGCTCGGGCGTCGTGGGGAGTCCTGGTCGGGCATCTACGGGGTGAAGGCGGACGGCACCTTCTCATCTGGCAGGGTCGGCGGACGCCGGGAACCGCCATCCCCGCCGGGGGCGACGCCGGGGCCCGACCTTGGCCTCGAGATCGGGGATAGGGTCTCGCACGATCAGTACGGCCTTGGGCGGGTGGTCGCCCTTGAGGGCAGCGGACGAAATGCGGTCGCGAAGGTGGACTTCGGCGACCCAGGGATCAAGCGCCTTCTACTCCGCTTCGCCCCCTTGGTCAAGCTCTAAGGTCGGGTAGGCTGGGCGCGGAGTGATGCCATGAGAGATCAGATGTCCGGAAGCAAGCTTGCGGTAGTCGGGGCGGGATCGGTAGGAGCCACTCTCGCCTACGCGAGCCTCATACGGGGGCTCGCCCGTACGGTCGCGCTCTTTGACATCAATAAGGCCAAGGTGGAGGCCGAGGCCCTCGACCTTGCCCATGGCATCCAGTTCATGCCCCAGGCGGACGTCCTGGGGTCCGATGACGTTGCCGTCTGCGCCGATTCCGACGTTGTGGTCATCACCGCCGGAGCGAAGCAGAAGCCGGGCCAGAGCAGGCTTGAACTCGCAGCGACGACAATCGGGTTGATGGACAAGATCCTTCCCCCCGTTATGAGCATCGCACCCGATGCGATCTACATCCTCATCACCAATCCCGTCGATGTGGTGACCTACGCCGCCATCAAGAAATCGGGCATATCACCCGCCAGGATGTTTGGCTCGGGGACGGTCCTCGATTCCTCCAGGCTTCGGTACCGGATCGCCCAGGAGTGCGGGGTGGCCGTGGCCAACGTCCACGCCTATATCGCGGGCGAACACGGCGATTCGGAGGTCGCCCTGTGGTCATCGGCGAGCATCGGGGGTGTATCCCTAGTGGAGTGCCAGGGTTCGGATGGAGGGTCCATGATGACTGAGGAAAGATGTGAAGCGATCGAGCGGGAGGTCAAGGAGTCCGCCTACAGGATCATCGAGGGAAAGGGCGCGACCAACTACGCGATCGGGGTGGCTGGGGCACGCATCATCGAAGCGGTGCTCTTCGATCAGAACAGTGTGCTTCCGGTTTCCACCCTGAACGACTTCCCGGGGGTGGGTGAGGTGTGTCTGTCCCTTCCCGCCGTTGTCGGAAGGGAAGGGGTGAAGACCAAACTCAATGTGAAACTCAACCAGAAAGAGGCGGCCGCGCTTCAGGCCTCCGCGAGGTCGATACGGTCGGTCGCCACGAAATTCGGGATCGACTAGGACCCGGACTATCAGCCGAGGTAGTCGTTGTAGATCGTGTAGAGCTCTCCTGGATACAAGTACTCATAGGTGGAGAGCAGCATCGCGAGGAACCCTGCGATAATCCCCGCCCAGGCGAACAGCGCGCCCCCCATGAAGCCGGCCACGGCCCTCTTCCTGCCAAGGAAACCAAAGAGGACGGCCAGGAATCCCAATCCGGCTCCTGCGTAGGGGAAGTACTCGTCGTAGTCGGTCCCCAGGCCGAAAATGGCCAACACGGCAACGCCGATGGCGGCAACACCGAGGATGACCGAAATTGCCGCCAAGGGCGCGGTCGGTGTTGGGCCATCTGCGTCAGAATCGTCATCGAAGTCACGAGGTTTGGGGGCCTGGAGCATGCCGGGACTGCCTGCGGTCGCGCTCGGCTGGACGGCGGTTGCCCCGGTCGCCGGGAAGGCTCCCCCAGCCATGGAGTGGGCTCCCGGAACTAAGGTTCCTCCGGTGGCCGGACCTGCGGCCTGAACCCCCGGCATCGCGTATGGTCGGGCAGTCGTGACCGGGTTGGCCTGAATGACCGGGGTGTAGGCACCAGCCTGGGATTGGGTGGCCTGAGTCGTCGGATCGCCAGCAACTTGAGGCTCCTGTGCGGCGAACCCCCCGGTTGCCTGGGCGGGTTTTTCCACGGGGTGGACGTGTTGGGTCCACCGCTGACCATCCCAGTAGCGCAACTGACTCGGTGTCTGCGGATCGGGGTACCAATTCGCAGGGGGCAGAGCCGAGGGTGGGGTCGTCATGGTGTCTCCAACTTACCGCGAACCCGGGCGTCTCGCAGGTGCCTTACCCAGGATAGTCTCAAGCATATGGGACCGGGGCGATCCGCCCCGGTCCTAAGTCCCACTTTAAACGAGGGCAGGCTCGAACTCTTCCTCGGGTGAGGGGACGACAGGCATCGGTTCATTTCTCTCAATAGACACGTTCGGTAGCCACGAGAGCCACGACGGCAGGTACCAGTTCCACTCGTCAAGTAGAGCCATGACCGACGGCACCAGGATGGTGCGGACAAGCGTCGCATCGATGATGATTGCGGCGCCGAGTCCGAAGCCCATCTGGCAGAACTCGGCCAGGTCACCGAGCGCGAATCCAGCGAAGACGGCGAGCATGATCAGCGCCGCTCCAGTGATAAGGGATCCGGTGCGACTGAGCCCGGCAACGATTGCAGATCTCGTGTTGCCCGTCGTGTCGTAGGACTCCTTGATCCGGCTCAGGAGGAACACGTGGTAGTCCATCGACAGGCCGAAGAGTACCGCGAAAAGGAACAACGGGATCCAGGGTGCAATGCCAGCGACCTGGGGAAGCCCAAGGACGCCCGCCCCAAATCCGTGCTGGAAGACCGCCACCATCAGCCCGAAGGCCGCCGCGGTCGAGAGCAGGTTGAGCGCAATGCCCATGAGGGGAATGACCACGGATCGGAACGCCAGAAGCAACAGGATGAAGGAAGCCCCGAGCACGATGGCGAGGACCGCTGGGGCTGATCCCACGATGATGTCGGTGAACTCCATGGAGCCGGCCTGGTCGCCTCCAAGGCTCCAGGTAGCGCCAGTCTCACTCAGGTACTGCGGGATGATTTCGTCGTGGATTCGGTTTATGGACTGCTCCGCTCGAATGTCAGCCGAATCGTAGAAGTCCTTTGTGTCTATGAACGCCACGTCTCCGTACCAGTCGATGGCCGTCTCGGCGAAACCGGGATCGGCATCGATAGCGGTGGCAAGCGCATCGATCTCAGACTGCGCGCCTGAAGCACCCTCGATGGCCACGAGGGTCCCCGATCGACCCCAGCCGAAGTCCTCGACCAGGATGTCTTGAGCCTGGCGGAAGGAATTATCCTCCGGGAGCGAATCCAGACCGGGGAAGGCCAACCGCATCCCAAGGGCGGGGGCGGCAAGGGCGAGCAGGATTCCTGCTCCGATTAGGGCGGAGACCCCTGGCCGAGCGATGACGGCGCGGGCGATACTTGTCCACCGTCGGGACTCACGTCCGGGGTGCGCGGTCGGGATACGGCCCTTGTTGACGCGGTCGCCGAGGAGTCTAAGCAGGGCGGGAAGAAGCGTCAACGCAACGAGCAGCGATGCCATTGCCGCGACGATGGCTCCGCCACCGAGGCTCCTCATGATGGTTGAAGGGACCACGAGAAGCCCAGCGAGGGACACGACGACGGTCGCTCCCGACACGAGGACGGCGCGATTGGCGGTGTTTCCCGCGATGGTGACGGAGTCGATGACCGTACTCCCCTTGATGCGTTCCTCGCGGAATCGCTGAACCTGGAGCAGCGAGTAGTCGATGCTCAGGGCAAGGCCCATCATCGTGATCATGTTGACGATGAAGAACGACATCTCGAAGGCCTGCCCGATGATGGCGGTCATGCCGATGGCGACGATGATTGATGCGATCGCCAGGAGGATGGGGATGCCAGCCGCGGCAAGGGCACCGAAGACGATCACGAGGATCACCAGTGCAACGCCGATACCGATCATCTCGCCCTTGACGAGGGTCTCTTCCGCAAGGGCGTCAAAGATGACGCCCCCTGTCGCGTTTCCGAAGGCGATGACGGTGAATCCCGGTTCCTGAACGGATGCCACGGCGTCATTCAGCGCGACCCCGACCTCCTCGGAGGTAACGGTGGTATCGACGGCGATGGTGATGAGGGCGGTGTAGCCCGACTCCGAGACAGGGAACGGAAGATCGGCTGTAGGGGTGGATACTCCCACAACCCCATCGATGACGGATACGGAATCGACGACCTCACCGATGATCTCGGTGAAGGAAGGCTCACCGAAGTGGACAGAATCCGATCGAATGATGATGGTTTCGGTATCGGTGTCACTCTCAACGCCGCGGTACTGGTCGTTGAGGTCCTGGGCATCTTGCCACTCCGTCTGGACGGTGATGTGGTCGTCCTGGGAGAGTGCGTCACCGAGGAATCCCGCGGCATAGACGGCGCCGGCGAGCCCGACGAACCAGAGTCCAAGCGTAAGCCAGGGCCGTCTCGCGGATGCTCCTGCGATTCGTCCAGTGATCCCGATCTTCATGTCTTCTCCTTGACATCGATGTCTGTTTCGAACTTCGCGTGCCCCTTGAGGCTCGGACCTGTCCCACTCTGTCGAAGCATTCTGGCCATCGCCATCGGTGAGGGCCCCCAGATCGCCCCGGATTCTCCCGGGTCGTTCTCAGGGTTTCCCCCGGGGGCGCTGGCGCTACTCAAACGCTAGAGACTCGGTGCGAGTGGCACAGCCCGCCTGAGAGCGAACCGTGGGAGCCTTGCGAGCGAATCTCGGATCACCCATACGGGGGATGGGCCCATTCCTACGCCCCGGATAGGGGAGATGAAAACCGTGCCTGCGGGGGGAGACGGAGGGGGCGTCGGCGGGGAGGATGGGGGCATGACGATCCTCAAACGCATCTACGGGCCCATGTTCGAAACGAAGACCTACAAGGAGGTCCTCTTTCTCCTCGTCGGCCTCTTCTTCGGCATCCTCTGGTTCACCGTCTTCATCACGCTGTACTCCGTGGGCTTCGGCACCATCGTCATATGGATCGGAGTGGGGATCCTTGTGGGGACGCAGGCGCTCCTCCGTTCCGTCGGGGCAATCGAGCGCGCCCAGGTCCGGTGGTTCCTAGGGAGGCAGGTGCCCCCTCCGGCTCCGCTGGCTTTCGAGCCGGTGCGAGACTCCAAGTATCCGTGGTTGGTGAACTTTGGCCGCCGGTCCTCCGCGCTTATGCGCGACGGGCACAGTTGGCGCGTGTTCGCCTGGACGTGCCTCAGGATCGTGCTCGGGCCCGTCGGGTTCTCGTTCGCGATCGTGTACATGACCGTCCCCCCCGCCGTTTTCGCCGCACCGCTCTGGAGCATCTTCAACTGGGGAGGGTATGACGGACACGACTGGACGGGATGGTTGTGGTTCGGGCCTCTGGCCTTCTTCGTCGTCACACCCGCCCTCGCGTGGGTCGTCCGCGGGTTCGGTGACCTTCATCGATGGCTCGCCGACCGGCTCCTCGGGCCCGGTGTGGAAGAGGTCCGCCGGGTCGCCCTCGCCCGTGCCGCGAGGGCCGAGGAGCAGATCCGGATTGACCAGGAACTTCACGATTCCATTGGCCACATGGTCTCGATGATCGTCGTCCAGGCGGGGGCAGGTGCCCACGTCTTCGACAAGGACCCGGCCTTCTCCCGGCGGGCACTCGCCAATATCGAGGAACGTGGTCGGGCGGCGCTGGGCGAGCTTGATCGCATCATCGCTCATATCCGGGGTGATCAGCCCGAGACCCTGACCCCGCTCCCCGGGGCGGAGGACCTTCAAGGCCTGATCGATGGGGCTCGAGACGCCGGAGTATCGGTCTCCTCCCGCCTCGTGCTCGGGGAGGTTCCTCCCGCCCTGGGAAGGGGTGTCTACCGGGTGGTCCAGGAGGCCCTGACGAATGCTGCCAAGCATGCCCCCGGTGGGAAGGTCGAGGTTATGGTGGTATCGGACGACTCGCTCGTCGCCCTATCGGTGACCAACACCCTCACGGCCCCACTACTTTCCGAATCCTCCGGGGGCAACGGACTGGCGAGCATCAGGGATCGGGTGACCCTCATGGGTGGTCACGCCACGGTCGGCCCCACCCCGGATGACCGGTTTGCCGTCAAGGCCGTGCTGCCGATAGAAGACATGCTTCCCGACGGGGTACCGGTGGACTGTAGCCTGACATCAAGGTGTCGGTGCCTCGGGTGTCGGACGATCAGGAGGAGCAGCAAGTGAGGATCGCGATCGTCGATGATGACCCCCTCGTGCGGATGGGCCTGCGCGCGATACTCGCATCCGAGAAGGGCTGGGAGGTCGTCGGCGAGGCCGGGGATGGATCCGAGGCCGTCTCCCTCGCGATGGAGACGAAGCCCGACCTCATCCTCATGGATATCCGCATGCCCGGCATGGACGGCCTTGAGGCGACTCGACAGATCGTCGGGGCAGACAATGCCCCTAGAGTCCTCGTCCTCACGACCTTCGAGGTCGACGAGTACGTGTTCGAGGCGATGCGCTCGGGCGCGTCGGGGTTTGTCCTCAAGCGCGTTCCCCCGACAGAACTGATTGAGGCGGTCCGGGTGGTCGCCTCGGGGGAGTCGCTCATCTTCCCCGCGAGCACCCGAAAGGTCATCGAGCGTTTCGCCCACGTCACCCCCGGGAAGGAGCTTCCAGATCTGACCGAGCGGGAGCAGGACATCCTCAGGCGCCTAGCGCGGGGCTTGTCGAACCAGGAGATCGCGAAGGAACTCTTTGTCACAGTCGAGACGGTCAAGTCCCACGTAGCCTCGGTATTGATGAAGTTGGGTGTGCGCGACCGAACCCAGGCGGTCATCGCTGCGTACGAGACCGGATTTACCAAACTCGGAGAGGCCTAGGCCCGGCGGTTCGCTCCCGCCTTCGGTCGAATGCGCGGACAAAGATGGGGGCATGAGCATCCCCTCGGGGTCGACAACCACCCAGCGATCGGGTGCTGGCCCTGTCCGGATGAGGCCCCGATCCGCTGCCCCCCCGTGGGCGTCCGGGATCGTGACCGGAGTCGAGACAGCGGTGCTTTCGGCCGGCTTGGTCTTCGCCTTCGTGTTTTCTGCTGTGGCGTCGGCCCCCTCTGTGGATGGCTCGATCTCGGCCGACTGGGCTGGAGCGTGGGACGTGGGAACCTCGGTGTGGCTGCTCGCTCACGGCGTCCCCATCACTGCCGGCGGGGCGACCATTACCCTCATCCCGCTCGGGCTGACGCTTGCAGTTGGGGTGATAGCCGCGTCGGTCGCGCGACGGGTCGCCGTCCCCGCTCACGCCTCCGTACTCTGTACCGCCCTCTCTTATGGCGTGATCGTGGCGATCGTCGCCGCCAGCGAGCATGGTGGGGCATCGACCGTCTGGAAGGCCGGGATCATCGGCGGCCTTGTCTCTGGAATGGGGGCCTCGTTCGGGTTGATGCGTGCCCACGGATTCCGGTTCTTCAGGGGACTCAGGGTACCCTCCGCGGTTGGCCTTGGGCTTCGCCTCGGGGTTGGGGCCTGGGCAATATGCCTGGTTGCAGGGGCCGCGCTCGCCGTCGTCTGGCAGTTGCTTGCGGTCGACAGGATGACCGGAGCCGTTCACGACCTTGCTCCGGATCTTGCCGGGGGGTTGACCCTAGCGGCCGGTGAGACCGCCTATGTTCCGACGCTGGCCGTTTGGGCCCTCGCCTGGCTATCCGGTGTGGGCTTCGCCCTTGGATCCGGCAGCCATTACGCCCCCGGGGAGGTAGTTCCCGGTCCGGTGCCAGAGATTCCCCTGCTGGCCTCGCTACCCACGGGTTCCGGTGGCTTTCTCGTGGCGGCTCCCCTCGTACTTGCCTTGGGTGGGGTGATAGTCCGCATTGTCGCGCGTCGATCGATCCCCCTGGGGAGCAAAGGGTTTTCCGCCCAGGCCATCGCCGTCCTCGTGACAGGGGGCCTGACGTGGAGCGTTGTCACGCTGGCCTCCGGATCCGCCGGGGGAGGGGTGTTGGCCGAGGCTGGGCCAAACCCGATGCTCGTCAGTCTGGCCGTCTCCGCTCTCGTCGGGGTGGGATTGATTCTCGCGTCCGCGGGGCTTGCAGTGGTCTTGTGGAGGGTCCCTAGGAGTCCGACCCAAACAGCCACGAAGGGGAAAACCCCAAATCCTGGAGTCGTTCACGCGCCGCATCCTCGAACTCCCGAGAGCAACGATCCGCTGCGGCTATGGTGATGGCGTCCGCGCTACAGTCCTGATAGGCGGAGACCTCGTCGTACAGCACCACCGCCGTGCCATAGTCCAAGGCGAACGAGCCCGAGACGAGCAGTCCGAAGACCATGAAGATCCAGAGGTTGATCGGCGCCCCAGCCCGCATAGACACCATGGCCATGATGCCGAGCACGAATCCCGCGACAGCGAAGGGCAGTCCGGCCAGCGCCAACGGGACCGGTAAATACGATAGGACGACGCTCGCCGCTAGGGCAATGGAGAATAGCCGCGTCGTCTTGACGATACGCGGGGGAAGTGGCGGGCGGGCGGGCTTGGTGGTCACGATGTCCTTGTCTAGATGAGACCACCAGCATGCCGATAGGGTCGGACCGTGACAAGCACGCCGCCCCCGAGGTCGCTCGTCGTTCTGGTGTCCGGTGCCGGCACCACGATGGCAACCCTCCTTGGCGCGACCTCCGACCCCGGATACGGCGCACACGTTTCGGTGGTCGTCTCCGATCGGGAGGAGGCCCCGGCCCTTGCCATCGCCAAGGCCGCAGGCGTGCCCACCGAGGTCGTTTCGCTTGCCACCTACGGAACGCGGGAGGAATGGGATCGCGCCCTTGAGGAGGTGATCGAGCGGTATTCCCCCGACCTGGTGGTCCTCGCGGGCTTCATGAAGATCCTCGCTGCCGGGACAGTCGAGTGTTTCTCCGGAAGGATCATCAACACCCACCCCGCTCTCCTCCCTTCCTTTCCGGGTGCCCACGCCGTCCGGGACGCCCTCGCCCACGGCGTGAGGATCACCGGTTGCACGGTCCACCTTGTCGACGCGGGGGTCGACACTGGCCCCATCGTCGCCCAGGCCTCCGTGGCCGTCGAGGAGGGGGACACGGAGGAATCCCTGCACGAGAGGATCAAGGTCGTCGAGCGGACACTCATCGTCGACACCGTGCGGCGCCTGCTCGGGAATGGATGGACCGTCGACGGGCGACGGGTACGGTTTGGAGCATCGGAAAGGACCGAACTTTGAGCGAGCGAAAGCCCATTCGTAGGGCGCTGATCTCCGTGCATGACAAGACCGGCCTCGAGGAGCTCGCGCGTGGCCTCGACGCGGCGGGTGTGGCGATCGTCTCGACGGGCTCCACAGCGGCCCGCATCGCGGAGGCTGGAGTGGCGGTCACGAAGGTTGAGGACCTGACGGGCTTCCCCGAGTGCCTGGACGGGCGGGTCAAGACCCTCCACCCCCGAGTCCATGCCGGGATACTCGCCGACCGGCGCCTCCCGGGTCATGTTGCGCAACTCGCCGAACTTGACATCGAGCCCTTCGACCTCGTCGTGAGCAACCTCTACCCCTTTGCCGCCACGGCCGCCTCAGGAGCAACCCCGGACGAAATCATCGAGCAGATCGACATCGGTGGGCCATCGATGGTGCGGGCTGCGGCGAAGAACCATCCAAGTGTGGCCATCATCGTCGATCCTGGCGAATATGACGCACTGCTTGCGGCCATAGCCTCAGGCGGGTTCACCCTCGCCGAGCGTCAGACGCTTGCCCTTCGAGCCTTCCGCCACACGGCGACGTATGACATCGGGGTTGCCTCATGGATGGGAAGCGTCGTCGCGCCGGACGACGACGGCACCGACTTCCCAAGATGGTTCGCGTGGAGTGCTCAACGTCGGGCTTCGCTTCGGTATGGGGAGAATCCCCACCAGGGGGCTGCGCTCTACGTGGATGAACGGGAAAAGGGTGGGATTGCGAGAGCTGAGCAACTCCACGGCAAGGAGATGTCATACAACAACTACGTGGACGCCGATGCCGCCTGGCGAGCCGCACACGACCATCTTTCACCGACCGTGGCCGTGATCAAGCATGCGAACCCCTGCGGCATCGCCGTCGGTTCGGATATCGCGGAAGCCCACGCGAAGGCGCATGCCTGTGATCCGGTCTCCGCCTATGGGGGAGTCATCGCCGTCAACCGTGAGTTGACTGCGACCGCCGCACGCCAGATAGCGGAGGTGTTCACCGAGGTGGTGTGTGCTCCGTCGTTCGAACCAGAGGCGCTCGAGATCCTGAAGGCGAAGAAGAACCTCAGGATCCTTGTCATAGAGGAAGGGCGTGCACCCATGGACATGCGCCCTGTCTCGGGGGGACTCCTACTTATGGATGCGGATCGCGTGGATGCGCCCGGAGACGATCCCGCCTCCTGGACCCTCGTAGCCGGTGACGCTGTCGACGAGGCGACTCTTGCCGACCTGGCGTTCGCGTGGCGGGCGTGCCGGTCGGTCAAGTCGAACGCCATCCTTCTTGCCAAGGACGGCGCCTCCGTGGGGATCGGGATGGGTCAGGTCAATCGCGTCGATTCGTGTCGCCTGGCCGTGGCGCGAGCTGGCGAGGACCGGGCGAGTGGCTCGGTCGCTGCATCGGACGCGTTCTTCCCCTTCCCCGACGGCCTCGTCGTGCTGACTGAGGCAGGAGTGAAGGCGGTCGTTCAACCCGGTGGATCGGTGAGGGATGAGGGAGTGATCGAGGCCGCGCGCGAGGCGGGCATAACCATGTACGTGACCGGCACACGGCATTTTTTCCACTAGGACTATCTATGGGAACGAGTCAGGGGTCAGGGCGGTATCTGTGGCTTCCGCTGGCCGTGGTCGTCGTATGGACCGCCGCGACCGCGCCGGTCAGCGTAACGATGACGACCTGGGGGCTTTCGGGCCTCTGCGCCAGCGCGGCAATTGCCCGCTCGACTCTGACAAGACGATCGATATTCGCGTATCGGCGCCGCTCGGTCGATGTGTCGATCCTTGCGGCGTTTGCCGTCGTTTTTGCGTTTCTTGCCCTGTCAGGTCGCCTCGGGTAGTGCCGCCTAGCGGCGGTTGGCCCAACACGAGGGGCCCGGCCGAGACCGGTCGGGCCCCAATACGTGGCACCTACTTGTCGATGACCTCGATGACCTCGACGGTCTCGAGGTCCTCCTCGGGGCCGAAAGCTCGGACGAGGAGCCCAACGAACGCCCCCGCGAGGAGCATCGCAACCCAGAAGAGGGCCAGATCTCGGCCTAGGCCCCAGTGGCCTCCGGTGGCGTCGGTTGCGAAGATGGCCGTTGCCGTGGTGCGGGCGGGGTTGAGCCCACCGCCGGTGAACGGGGCGGCGAGCAGGATGAGGAAGCCGAAGCTCAGGCCGATCGTGAAGGGCGCCTGACCCTTCGGGGCCCTGACCGAGGTTGCGGCAAGGACGGCCCCCACGAACAGGGCCGTCGCAATGAACTCGATCACGAGGCCATAGTTGAGGGCGATCCCTGCGGGTGAGTGCTCTCCTGAACCGATGGCTATGAGGGACATCCCCTGCCCAGCGCTTGTCGCGTCGAGCCCGGTACTGAGGAACATCTCATCCCCAGCGGATAGAAGCGGGAACCCTTTAGCGAGCCAGAAGAGGAGACCGGTCGCGCCGACAGCACCCGCCACCTGGACCAGGAGGTAAAGCGCCACATCGCGCCCGGGGAAACGCCCGGCCATCCATGCCCCGATGGTGACGGCCGGGTTGAAATGCGCTCCGGAGACCCGTCCGAAGGCGACGACGAGAGCAAGCAAGGTGACGGCCCACACGAGGGTGTACGTCAAGGCACCCGCGTTGTTGAGGCCAGATAAGTAGCCCATCACGGCGGTGGTGTCACCTGGCGATTTCAAGGCGGTGGTCGTCGAGAGGATGATGCCGAACAGGGTCGCCCCAAGTCCGACGAACATGAAGACGAAGGTTCCGATCAATTCTGCGGACAGGCGGGCGGCCAGTCCGGGGGGGCTGGCCTCCTCGGCGGTCCATACATCCGCGTCTAGATCGATCTGGAATTCCGCCGTCTTCGGCTGCGGCGTTTTCTTGGCCGGCGTTTTCTCAGCCGACGCATTCTTGGCCATGATGTTCCGATCTCTTCAGAGGAAGCGGTAGTCGCTCCGGGTTTCATCCTGCCATGCGAACGATGAATAGGTGAGGAGTGGGACGTTTGGATAGCGGGTGTCTAGGTGGAACCGACTAGCCTGTAACCGGCGCATTGCTTGAAGACCCTCAGAGGGGAGTTACTACCCATGGCGAAGACGAAGGTGGTCGGACCCGTCGTCGAACTCGACGGCGACGAGATGACCCGCGTCATCTGGCGGATCATCAGGGAGAGGCTTATCCTCCCCCACCTCGATGTCGATCTTCGGTATTTCGACCTATCCATCGAGAATCGGGACGCGACGGATGACCAGGTGACCATCGACGCCGCCCACGCGATCCTCGAGCACGGAGTAGGGGTCAAGTGCGCCACGATCACACCGGACGAAGCCCGCGTCGAGGAGTTCCACCTCAAGAAGATGTGGAAGTCCCCGAACGGCACCATCCGCAACATCCTCGACGGGGTCGTATTCCGTGAGCCCATCCTCATCTCGAACATCCCCCGGCTCGTCCCCGGATGGACCAAACCCATCGTCATCGGCCGTCACGCCCACGGCGACCAGTACAAGGCGACTGACGTCAAGATCCCGGGCGCCGGGACGGTCACCCTGACCTATACTCCCGAGGATGGCTCGGCTCCCCTGGAGATGGAGATCGTGAAGATGCCCGAAGGTGGCGGCGTCATCATGGGGATGTACAACTTCAACGAGTCCATCGCCAACTTCGCCCGGGCGACGTTCCGCTACGGGCTCGAGCGCAACTACCCCGTCTACATGTCCACCAAGAACACCATCCTCAAGGCTTACGACGGTGCCTTCAAGGACATCTTCGAGGATGTTTTTACCCGGGAGTTCAAGGCGGATTTCGACAAGGCCGGCTTGACGTACGAGCACCGGCTCATCGACGACATGGTGGCCGCCGCCCTCAAGTGGGAGGGCGGGTATTTGTGGGCCTGCAAGAACTACGACGGCGACGTCCAGTCCGACACCATCGCCCAAGGATACGGCTCGCTGGGGCTCATGACCTCCGTGCTCCTCACTCCAGACGGCAAGACGATGGAGGCCGAGGCGGCGCACGGCACGGTCACCCGCCACTACCGACAGCACCGGGTGGGCAATCCGACGTCGACGAACTCCATCGCCTCGATCTTCGCCTGGACCGGCGGTCTCAAGCACCGCGGCATGTTGGACGGCACACCAGAGGTCACAGAGTTCGCGACGACCCTTGAGGACGTCGTCATCCGGACGGTCGAGGCCGGCAGGATGACGAAGGACCTGGCGCTCCTGGTTGGCCCTGACCAGAGCTGGCTCACCACCGAGGATTTTTTAGAGGCTGTCGGGGTGAACCTCGAGGCGAGGCTCGCATGACCCACGCCAAGGGTCGGGCTCCCGTCACCGTCACCGTCACCGGTGCCGCGGGGCAGATCGGATATGCCTTCCTGTTCCGGGTGGCCTCCGGTCAGATGCTCGGGCCCGACGTACCGATAAGCCTCAAGATCCTGGAGATTCCCTCAGCCATGAGGGCCGCGGAGGGCACGGCGATGGAGCTCGCCGACTGTGCCTTCCCCCTGCTTGCAGGCCTCGACCTGTACGACGACGCGGTCCCGGCCTTCGATGGGGTGAGCGTCGCCCTCCTGGTCGGAGCCCGGCCGCGCGGGGCAGGCATGGAGCGGGGGGACCTGCTTGAGGCGAACGGCGGGATCTTCGCCCCGCAGGGAGCCGCGATCAACGCCGGCGCCGCTTCCGACGTGCGTGTTCTCGTCGTCGGGAACCCGGCCAATACCAATGCCCTCATCGCGTCGGCCCACGCGCCCGACATCCCCGCAGAGCGTTTCAACGCCATGATGCGGCTCGACCACAACCGCGCCCTCTCTCAGTTGGCCACCAAGACGGGCGCCCCCGTCAGGGAGATCGACAACGTCATCATCTGGGGGAATCACTCGGCCAAGCAGTACCCGGACATCGCGCACGCAACCATCGAGGGCAGGCCCGCGGTAGAGGTCGTGGGCGATGATGCCTGGGTTAGGGATGTATTCGTCCCCACGGTGGCCAAGCGCGGCGCCGCGGTCATCGAAGCGCGGGGCGCGTCGTCGGCGGCGTCCGCCGCGAATGCCGCGATGGAGCACGTGCGTGACTGGGTAGAGGGCACCCCCGACGGAATATGGACATCAGCGGCTATCCGCTCCGACGGCTCGTACGGCGTCGACGAGGGGCTCTTCTCATCCTTCCCCGTCGTCTCTCGGGGCGGGGAGTGGGAAATCGTCCAGGGCCTTGAGATCGACGAATACGCGCGAGGCAGGATCGACGAATCAATCGCTGAACTCCGGGAGGAGCGGGACGCGGTGAAGGCGCTCGGTCTGATCTAGTCCTCGCAAGTGGACCATCGGGCGTGGCCCCTAGATCGTCAGTCCGAAGCCCTTAGGGAAGAGGGACAGGCTCGGCGACGGGGAGGGGACGGGACGACATCCTCGCCGCTGCATCCGGTTACCGCAAGGGCGAGAAGGGCGGCGACGATCGTCAGGATCTTCCTCATGGCCTCATGCTCGCCCGGGCAGCCGTCCGTTTCCTGGCGATGATGGCTTGTGACTGGGTCGTGACATAGGTTGAATAAGCATCCCAACGGAGCACCTTCATCAAGCGCAGACTGATCGACACCAGATACTTGGGTATTCGTCACATGATTGCTGGTGTCGGGGAATCAGCACGGTAAAATCGGACGTAGTTCACGCCAAGGAGGCCCCATGGCCCGCCTGATTCGCGCTACTGCTCGCGTCGCGTTGCTGGCACTAGCCGTCGGCGCGGTCGTAGGCACCGGTACCGTCGTCGCCTCGGCCACCAGCGGAACGGTCACCCTCACCCTCGCAGGCGATCATGCGTACGTCGCGGGAGAGCAGGTCGAGCTCGGCATCCTCTCTTCCGATGCCTCCTTCAGCGGGGTGGCAGAACTCCAGCGGTGGGATCCTGGGACGGAAGCGTGGGACTCGATCCTTGAGTACGACATGGTCGACGGGGCGACTGACGACTTCCTCTACATCCGAGATGGGGAGGGAGACTCGGAGCTATTGCGAGCATTCGTGGATGGGACACCTAGCGAAGCCATCGAAGTCACCCGGGAAGCCTTCGCATCAACTGTCATCGGTGACCTGAAATTTTATCCTGGCGAGGGATCCGTGTTGACGGTCACGACGAATGCCGACTACATGAACGTCGATGCCAACGTGTATGTCTGGAACGCCGAGGTCGACGGGTGGGAGCTGTTCACGTCAATGCCAATGGACGGTGGGATGGGAGCTTTCGAACCGAACGCTTTTGAGAGTGCCATCTACATCGTTGGTTTTTACGAAGAGACCGGCGAATTCGAGACCTTCTTCAGCGATGAGATTGACGTCAAGGCAGTCCCGACGGTGACGTTGTCCGCCCAGGAGTTCTTCGTCGCCGATACGCCGATCACGCTCAGTGTGTCGACGGATCCCCCGGTGTCAGGATCGGCTCGAGTGTGGTTTTCGCCGAACGGGTCAACGTGGTATGAATCGCCGAGCGTGTTCACAGTGACTGATGGGATCGGGTCGACCACTTTCGCTAGCTCGTCGGTGACGCGGTGGTATCGGGTCGTTCTAGGGGGCGCGACGAGCAATGAGGTTGTGCTGACCCCGGTGGATCCCACGGTGTCGGGGCCGGGCGCGGTCGCGATCAGCGCGGCTTGGGAGGCTAATGGCGGCATGAACGGGCCGTGGGGCAACCGTCTTCAGTACTCTGATTGCCGCCAGGGTTGGGAATGCGGCCACGTTTTCGAGTAC